>FRDC01000587.1_pt1 | contig 26648 bp, 45 predicted proteins | sample 1106171 | NCBI WGS metagenome assembly FRDC01 (sample SAMEA3930566, study PRJEB13176) | freshwater metagenome | biome: Drinking water system; feature: drinking water; material: water | place: Singapore | collected 2014-12-20 | reverse complement strand
TGCGATCTTGAGTGTTGAGAAAATATATCGCCAGACTCAACCCTGCTCCAAGCGCAAAGACGACCCCTATCCTCTGTACTGTATGCACTATGGCGTCCCCAAGAAAATCGGCCCAGAACTGAACGGCTCGGCCACGGGCGGCGGGGCCAAGGACGGCAGCGCGGGCATCGCCGGTGTGCTGTAATTCAGCGTCGGCAGACTCGGCAGCGAGGGAAGAGGTTGCAAGCCTCCGCGCGGATCGAATCCGCGAGAGGAAGATGGCCGAGACCCCGGCAGCACGGCATAGGGCGTGAGGGCGTGGTCACTTTGGATGACGCCCATCCCGTTGCCGAGGTCGGCCTGAGACACATTGCCGCTGGGACCAATGCAGTAGAAGTGATTGCCGTACTGGGCGCAGTTGACCTGTGCCTCGGCCGTGGCGACGGAGAGAACCAGCCCGATGAGGATGATGAGTGCGTACATGGTCGCCTCCTCAATGTGATGTGCAGTGCTGACTGAATTATCGGCCCTCTGGTTCGCGCTTGTCAAATCCGCGTGCGAGACACACCGGATTGTAGGGTGGCTCGACGACTTGCTCCAAGGCATCCACCACCCGTTCGGCTTCCCCGTGCGGGATCGCTACGGTCAGTGCAAACGGCCGTCCCTGCCAGGTCACACACTCGATCGTCACGGTCCGGAGCCGCGGCGATTGCCGGTCTAACTCCTCGATCTGGCGCTTGAGCGGCGCCACCTTCCAATCCGCATAGAGCAGGCCGAAGTAGGCGACGAGGCCGGTGATCAGAAGTACCGAGCCGGGGCGGAACCCGGTCGGCTTCTCAGCCGGCACCAACCGGAGATGGGAGATGGTCTGAGGCTTCATCGCGTCCTCCCGCTGTTGCACTTTCTGTCGCACTTGGCGTTCAGATGCAAGCCCATGCCAGATGACCAGAGAGGATGCAAGCCGTTGATCTATTTATAAGTCATTGATTCTGCGTGATCAGTCAGCGCATTTCGAGACCGTCCGATTCGGCCACTCTCGCACCTCTCCGCGCCTGATTTCAATGGTTTACATGCTGGTCCGTCGTCGTCTCGGATGGCTGTCGCACTTTGTTCGACACTTGGGCGAGGTAATTGACCACTTTTCGGCCTGCCTCGATCAGATCCTCCTCGCTCACAATGTTATACCGACTGAACACGGCGTCAGTCCGATGGCCGCTGATCCGCTTGGCGGTGTCTCGATCCACGCCCGCTCGAATCAGGTTCCGCACGCCAGTCCGCCGGAGATCATGAAACAACGGGCCGGAATAGTCCAGCCAGTGATGACTCGACTTCTGCCAGCGTCCTGTGGCAAGACCGGCGGTGATACAGGCGGATTTCCAGGCCGTGTCCATGTCTCCGAGCGGGTGTCCGTGGCGCTGGCAGAGGGTGGCGCCGGGGTTCGGTTGAGCCATGCCTGTGGCGATAGCCTCGTAGAGATCCCCGGCCATGATGATCGTCCGGGGCTGCGCGGTCTTGGTTTGGGTGGCATCGAGCGCGAGCCGAACCGTCCTGGCTCGGTGATCCAGTGTGACCTGAGCGCGACGCAGGGCGCGAATCTCCCCGTACCGCATCCCGGTCCAGAAGCCGATCGTGGCGGGGAGCTGAGCGTAGCCTGGCAGGGCCTCTCGAATCGTCACGAAGTCCTCCCATTCCAGAAAGCCGCTCCGAGGGTGGGCTTCGCGGAGCCTGGTCCAACGCGGCACGTCTCGCACGAGCGGCGGCTGCTCCTGCTGCGCCAGCCGGAGCCCGCGGAGCAGGAAGCTCATTCGGCGATTGATGGTCCCAGCTGAGAGGTTCGCGCTGCGCCACTGGTCCGCCCAAGCGAGGAGATCCCGTGCCCGAAGATGGACGGCTTTGGTCTCGCCTGCGGTGCGCGTCCACCAGCCGGCCAGTTGCTTGGCGCTGTGGAGCGACTTGCGCCCGTGGCGCTCATAGTCCTTCACCGCCAAGGCGACGACCTCGCTGATCGTGGTGGCGACCAGATGCCGCCGCTGCCACTGCTCGGGGAAGAACTGCCCCAGCCGCTGCTCGCGCTTGCGCTCCTGGTAGAAGTGCCGGGCCTCGGTCTTGGTGCGGAAGTGGCCGAAGGTGCGGAGCTGGCCCAGGTGACTCAGCCGGACGTACCAGACAGCTTTCCCCGCTGCATTCCGGCGCGGGTAGAGGCCGCGGTCGGCGGGGGACTTGCGCGGCGGTCGCTTCACGTTTCCTAGAGACAACCTTTGACCAGATCCTTGACTGCATTGAGATTGTCGCTTGGCGACGGGGAGAGCATGTACTGATGGACCCACATCTTGGCGCTTGTGCCCCCGTTACTGGCGCTGCCGTTCTCAATTAAGAGCAGCAACTCGCCGCCGGCGTCATACCAACCAGGCACCACGGCGCGCGGACTGCGGGCGCTCAACTCCTGTATGCGGCCGATATCCCGATGGGCCACCTCTGCGTAGGGGTGATTGCCCTTGGCATCCTGATACTCATGCAGGCGTTCCATCATGCACCGAGTCACCGCCTCTGGCGTCTTCGCTGACTGGAGTTCCGCCCGATACTCGGACTTTCGTATGTCATCAATGGTTCGGATCGCCCACAGTTCTCCGAAGCAGCCCGTGGTGAGTAGCGCGATTACGCTGATGCCGACATATCTCATCGCTTCCCCTTCTTTGGGAGTTCTCGCAGGCACCGCCCCGCCTGCGAACAGTCCTCCCGCCGCCCGGTCAGGCACCACAAATCATAGACCGGGCACCAGTGCCCATCTTCAGAGATCTTCCGCCCCTCAACCATCGTGAAGATGGTCCCGTCCCGCATTACCCGGCGGCCCGCTTGGGCTTTGCAGGGCCATCCCGTGCCTGAACATTCGGCCATCCACGCTGGTCAAAGCCGTACTGCTCAACCAGGTGCATATAGGCATCGAGGGCGGTCTCAATGATGCGTGATTTGCTGGTAAGTAGAGGCCGTTCACGAATGAAACGCCGCAGGTGCTCGGCCACGCTCTCATTCAAGTAAACAGCCTCTCGGTTTTGTCGCCGACCTTTCCCGTAGCCTGCCTTGCCCGCCATAAGCCTACTGTATGCCCATGCAAAAAATAATTTCTACAAGTATTGACACATGATAAATATGTATGCTACAAGACGGTCATGCGTACACACATGAAAGAAGCGAAGACCCGCCGGCAACTGCATGTGAAGCCATTCACCTGCTATCTCGATCCTGATCTAGATCGACGGATTCGCGAACTGGCGAATCGAGAAGACCGCACTTTGACGAACATTGCCGAACGCGCCTTTCGTAGCTATTTGGCAATAACCGATAACGGTCGCTAGGAGCCGTCATGGAGCGCCCGAAATCCACACACTATGTGCCCGTGCGGATGCCGGATGAAATGATTGCTGATGTGCGCACCAGCTTGGTCGATCCCCACAATCATGCCGTGGACACGCATCCAGCCTATCGGGACCAGAAAAAGAAAAGCTTGGGCGATGCCATCAAGGATTGCGTGGAGTTTCGCCTGATGTTTCTCCGCGCGATTCATCTGGGCTACTGGCACCTTCGCACCATCAAGCCGATCGCTCAAGGCCAATCGGGTAACACAGTGATGGTCGATGTAACACACGAAAGTCGATTGAACTAAAGAGCCTGACCGACTCATGCCCAAACTCTCCGACGACCTGACCAAGCTCGCCGCGGACGTGCGCCTGCAACGGGGCTTGCTCTTTCCGCATGAGCTGGCCGCCGTGCTCGATGTGGACCGGGCGACGGTGGACCGGGCGAAGGCCGCAGGCCAGATCCCGTTTCACCGGCTGAACGAGCGGGTGATCTTCTTCGTGCTGGATGAAGTGCTGGCGGCAACGAAGGAGATGGGCGGGGAGCCGTCAACATTGCGGGCTGTTAGAGCGATACGTCCATGAGCCGTCGAACGCAGCATATCGCTGTCGCGTTGAGCCCAGAGTATATGGAGCGGCTGATGCTTTTAGCGCGGATCGCTCGCTGCGATCCACGAAATTACTGCCGAGAGATCATTGAGGGATGGATTCAGAGCAATCGGCCGAGGTCCCCCGAGCAATTACGGGAAGACTTGCGCGTGTACTCCTTACTCAGAAGTCGGCGCAGGGACGGGGCCTGGCCTGTAGTCACGCGGATACGGAGCACGGAAGAGGAGGGCTGCGTCAATGGGCGGATGGCGTGAATTTCGGTCTGTGGGCGTCGAGTTTGTCGTCGTGGGCGAGCGGATCAGGCGCCATGCCCTCTGCCCAAGCTGCGGCGAGCGGTTTCAGTTGCCAGTGCATCTGCTGCAGGCCGGGCGCTGTTTCGATTGTCGCAGTCCCAGAGAACGGCGGTGGTGGGTGAGGCGAGAGATGCAGGCGTTGTCAGATGCAGAATGAGACCGCACCTAAAATGGTGCATGGCCAGGAGGGGAGTCATGCCACGACGCAATTCCTACCGAGCGAGTGCGGACATTGCCCATCAGGATACCCAGTCGGTTCTACGTGAGATTCAGGCGCGGGCGCATCGGCAGCCGCAGGCCCCCTTTGCACGAGGGATGAGCGAGCGGGACCGGGATCGGCAGTTGCTACGCGAGACGGTGGCACTGGTCGTGGTGTCGCTGATTGGAGTCGCGCTGCTGGTAGGACTGGCGCTGTATCCGCAGTTTGCGAATGTCGGGAATCTGGGACAGCCATGAATCTCTTCCGCGCCGATCCCGAACTATACCGCCTGGGCCGCACGCCGTTTGTCTATGGGCCGATGACGCCGAGTCGCTATCGAGGACCGAACGAGCGGTCACAGGCCCAAGGGCGGCGGCGCGGGATTAAGCGGAGCGTGGCCGTTCGCTTGGCTGAACGGGCCCTGAGCCGACTGTTTCCAAGGACGACATGACCGACACAAAAGACCTGGAAATCGAAATGCAACTCTACAATCTGGCGAGTTACTTACGGCAGACGCCCCTCCGCGAGATAGATTTCACCAAGACGCGTGAGGCTTTGGCGCGAATCGAGGAGGAGCAACGTGCAATGGATGGTGATTTGTAGCCATCAAGTCAAGATCATCGAACAGCCGTCGCAGGCGCAAGCGTTGTCGATGTGGCATTGTTCGGAATGTCGCAATCCGCGCATCTATCAAGCGTCCGCGCACGATGTAATGGCATTGAGCAGATTAGCCGTCCTCCCTCCAGAGAGGGACAACCCCTCGGCTCAGATGCGTAGGCAATTAGACTGGTTCAATGAGTAACGACGCATATGCAAGCTGGGAGCAGCGGCGCCTGGAACCGCTCGCACACGGTCGCTATTGCTATGCCTGCGGTTTTCAGATCTGGCATGACGAGGGTGAGCGATGTCCCTGCGAATGGGAAGATTTAGAGGAAAGGGAAGCACGAGAAGAATGCGGTAACGACGACTAACTACACAAAGGAGGGATGCAGCAATGGCACTCATTGCGAAAGACAACAAAACGACCTTTACGCCAGCCCCCGAGGGACTACACCAAGCCGTGTGTGTCGATGTGATCGACTTGGGACTGGTCAAGACTCAATGGGGAGAAAAGCACAAGGTCGAGTTGGTCTGGCAACTCGATCAGAACAATCCGGAAACGGGTAAACGATTTACCGTCCGCAAGCGGTACGGGCTCAGCCTACACAGCAAGGCCGTGCTGCGAATGGATTTGGAATCGTGGCGGGGGAAAAAATTCTCACCGCAAGAATTGGAAGGCTTCGACCTCGAAAAGCTGCTCGGCATCAACGGCCAAGTCCAAGTTGTCCATACGCTCAGCGATGACGGTCGGATTTTCGGCAACGTCCAAGCCGTGGTGCCGATCGGCAAGGGCATGACGAAACTCCGCGCCGAGGACTACACGCGGATGAAAGACCGCCCCTCACAGAACGGGCATGAGGGAGGTGGCCATGACGGTCAAAACGCTGCATTCTAAGCCGGTCAAGAAAACCACAGGCAAGTGGGGCGGACGGACCTATACTACCCCGGAGGGCAAGGTCTATCCGTCTGTCACCACGATCCTCAACGTCATCGCCAAGCCAGCCCTCGTGAACTGGGCCGCCAAGACCGAGCGCGAACTGACCATCGAGGCCTCGGCGAATCTGTACGAGGATATGCCTGCGAACGGGACAAAGATGAGCCGTCCCGCCTATATCAACAGCCTCACGGATCGGATCGGCAAACAGAAAGCGTATCAAAAAGAAGTGGCGAAGTCGCAGGAAATCGGGAGTCAAGTCCATGCGCTTGTCGAATGGAATCTCCGCAAGGAACTCGGCCAGATGGTCGGACCTGAGCCGGTCCTGAGTCACGACGGGGCCACCTGGAGCTTCATGGTCTATGAGGAATGGCGGAAAGCCCACCATTTCACCCCGCGTTACATCGAGCAGATCGTGTGGTCGGATACGCATGGATACGCCGGAACGATGGATTGGGTGGCGGAAGTGGACGGAGTGCTCGCAGTTGGAGATTGGAAGACTGCTAAGGCGTGCTACGCCGAACATCTCTTACAAGTCGTCGCCTACATGATGGCGTTGATTGAGATAGGCCACGCCGACAAGCCTATCCAGGGTTATGTGGTCCGGTTTCCGAAACTCGTCACCGATCCAGAGCCAGAAGAAAAACTGATTACGTGGGAGGACGCTGAGCGACTGTTTCCCGCCTTTCTTGCGGCGAAGAAATTGTTCGATTGGCAGAACGAAGGCAAAAACCTGGAGGAATTGCAATGACGCCCGATCTCATCAAACTGTTTGGGAGTCTGGATAAGATCACCATTGACCGCGAAGGCGAGACGAAAGTGACGTTTTGCATCCCGTCTAGCCATCTGGTCAAGGTGCAAGAACTGACCGGAATGACGGAACAGCCCTTGGCGATTGATGTGCGGATGGCCTGATGGATCGACCAACCAGAGAGGACGAAGAGGCGCTCAATCTTCTCCTCGCCAATGATTCGATTGATGAACGATCTGCTGAATTTCTTGAGAGTCTGGCCGAACGAAAATGGACTTGGACCGTGAAACAATGTGCCTGGTTCGACCATCTCTGTGATCGTTTCTTCTGAAGAGCGTCATGCTCCTGACCTACCGACAAGAACAGAATCGCTTTGTGGCCCGCTCCTCCTACGAGGAAAAGGACCTACTGAAATCGGCAGGCTTTCGCTGGGCGCCGACGGAACGATACTGGTACACGACCGACTCCCACACAGCCCTGAAATTTCTGGCCAATGCAGATGAAATAGCCAAAGCGAAATTGATGGCGTTGCAAGCCGAGCGGGAGGCCGCGAAGGCGGCCTCCAAAGCGACGGACGCGGCCATCGAGATTCCCTGTCCGTCCGATCTGGCCTATCTGCCATACCAAAAAGCGGGCGTGGCGTTTGCGACCGCCCGCCGGGCGACGCTACTGGGCGATCAGATGGGGCTTGGAAAGACCATCCAAGCCCTTGGCGTGCTTGCCGTAACGGATCAATTTCCCGCCGTGATCGTGTGCCCTGCCAGTCTGAAGTTGAACTGGCGGCGAGAAGCCGTGAAGTGGCTGCCCTATCCAGATGTCGCCGTGATGGTCCTGGAGGGAAAACCAAACTCCTCCGGGTTCTTCGGTCGTCCGCCCGGTCGGCTGTTGCTGATCGTGAACTACGATATTCTCGGTGCATGGCTGCCCGTGTTGGATAATTTAGACACACAGACGGTCATCTACGATGAATGCCACTACGTCAAGAATCGGAAAGCTCAGCGCAGTCAGCATGCTGTGTCGCTGGCAAAAGACAGGCCCCGCGTCCTCGCGCTTAGCGGGACGCCGATCGTCAATCGGCCCAACGAGTTGGTCAACGTCCTAGATCTCCTCGGCCAACTTCCTGAGTTCGGCGGCGCGTGGAAATTTCTCCGACGCTATACGAATGCCACTCAAACGAAGTGGGGATGGGATTTTTCCGGTGCGTCGAATCTTCCAGAATTGCAAGATCGACTACGCTCGACCTGCATGATCCGGCGCTTGAAAGAGCAGGTGCTCACGGAACTCCCCCCAAAGCGCCGGCAAGTGATCGAACTGCCGGCCAACTGTGCGTCGGATGTCGTGCTCGCCGAATCATCCGCGTTCGCGCAGACGCAGGAGCGGCTGTCCGCGCTACGAGTGGCAGTGGAACTGGCCAAGACCGCCGACGATCAGACGGCCTATGACCAGGCGGTGCAGGCCCTCCGCGATGGCACGATGGCCGCGTTCGCCGAACTGTCCGATCTCCGGCATCAAACGGCCCTTGCCAAAATTCCCTACGTGATCGAACACCTCAAGGAATTGCTTGATGCCGATGTGAAGGTGGTGTGTTTCGCTCATCACAAAGATGTGATCGGTCAGATCCATGAGGCCTTTCCTGATTCCGTCGTGCTGACTGGCGACACATCACTCCCAGATCGGCAAGCGGCCGTGGATCGGTTTCAATCTGATCCTACCTGCCAACTCTTCATCGGCTCCATCACCGCGGCCGGGGTAGGGCTGACACTCACGGCTTCTGCCCATGTGGTGTTCGCCGAATTGGATTGGGTGCCGGGCAATGTAAGCCAGTGCGAGGACCGGACGCACCGGATCGGGCAGACGAATTCGGTGCTTGTCCAGCATCTAGTCCTTGAAGGGTCTCTCGACGCCACAATGGCGAAGCGGCTCATCGAAAAACAAGCGGTGATTGATGCGGCACTCGACAAGGAAGCGGCCCTTCCATCAATACCCCTTCTGCCGCTTACAGGACAGGCCCAAGCGGCGACAGAGTCGGCATCCAGGAAAGCGATCGAGGAAGACGCGAAGCAGCTATCACCGGAGCAGATTGGACGCATCCACGTGGCCATCCGTGCGTTGGCGGGGGTCTGTGACGGGGCCCGCGCGCAAGATGGGCACGGATTCAATACGCTCGATACCCGAATCGGGCATGAGCTGGCTGGGCAGTCCACTCTCACCGCAAAACAGGCGGCCTTGGCGGTGCGGATTTTGCGCCGGTATCCGAGACAGGTGAAACCGGAGAGGTATACCTAGATGGGAGCGAAATACCGTAAGATCGACCCACGGATTTGGACTGATGAAAAATTCAGTCAGCTCACCCAAGAGGAAAAATTGATCGCGCTTTATACCTTGACCGCTCAATCCAATCGTATCGGCCTATTCGTGTTCTCTCCTGGGAAAGCCTGTGAGGACCTTGGATACGTTACCCCTAACGTTCAGCAAACGTTCATCCAACGTTTCAGAAACGTTTGCAAAACGTTAAATTGGGAGTGGCATGAGGCCTCTCGGACGCTCTTTTTTCCGACGTGGTGGAAGTACAACAAACCGGAAAATCCGAACACCTTAATCGGGAGTGTGAATGATCTCGACGATATTCCGCAAACGCCGCTCCTGGAGCGGTTTTTCATCAATACAGCCTACCTTTCGCCATCACTTTCGAATACTCTCAAACAAACGTTAGCTAAACGTTACCCCCAACGTTCGCCGAACGTTCAACAGCAGGAGCAGGAGCAGGAGCAGGAGCAGGAGCAGGAAAAAAATACCCCCTTACCCCCATCCAGAAAAATTCATTCCATCTCAAACAAATCAGAACCCAAACACTTCGGCGAAGTCTTCGACCAGCTCTGGCGGGTCTGGCCGAAGAAGCAAGGTAAGCTTCCGGCGGTCAAGGCGTGGAATGCGTTGCGGCTTGCTGATGGCGAAGTAGACAAAATGCTTGCGGCGGTAAATGCCTGGAAGAAAACCGAGCAGTGGACGAAGGACGGTGGAAAATTCATCCCGATGCTGTCGACCTGGCTGAACCAACGGCGGTGGGAGGATGAATTGCCGAATGCGGCGAAAGCGGCGAAACAGGAGGTCGAGCTGGCATGGTGATGGCCGGAAAAACGAATGGAATGCGGCCTAGGCGCCTCGATCGTGGGCTAACAGGGGGCAGTGTGGCGGGGGTCGCGCGCGCCCGTTCTATTACTCGGACCAGAATCTACGTAGTCTGCGTAGGGTGAATAGGGCCTAGGACGCGCGTAATAGGCTCAGAAGCGATTCAGGGGGAGAGATGTTGGTGTCGTTAGCGCGGTGGCTGATTCACTGGGAACGGGTACGGTGCGAGCGTCGCATCAGGCGAGCATGGAATGCGGCGGTCAGCCGGCGGTTGGATCTCTGCGTGAAACTGGAGGACGCATGGCGGTGATGGTGCGAGGCGAGCGACCGCAGACATGGACGGACTGGGGGATCGTGCTGCCGGCGGGGGCGGTGGGGGAGGTGGACGTCTCGTGCCCACAATGCTCGGCGAGTCGAAAGAAAAAGCAGGCACGGTGTCTGAGCGTGAACACCGCCAAAGGCACGTGGCTGTGCCATCACTGCGCCTGGCGTGGCTCGTTGCGGACGGGTGAGGAGGGCCGGAGCGATTTGGCGTGGACCGGCCCGCGCAGTTACCGGAAGCCGGTCTGGGCCGATGCCGAACCGACGGACGATCTGTACGCCTGGTTTGCGGCGCGGGGGATCAGTCGGGCGGTGGTGGACCGGAACCGAGTCACGAGCGGGTTGGTCTACATGCCGCAGACGGAAGATCGGGAGGAGGTGATTCAGTTCCCCTACCTGCGAGCCGGTGAGATCGTGAACGTGAAATATCGCGTGATGCGTGAGAAGCAGTTCCGCCTGTCGCCGGGGGCGGAGCGGGTTTTGTACGGGCTCGATGACCTGGCAGGCCAGACGGCGGCGGTGATCGTCGAGGGCGAAGTCGATAAACTGAGCTTGGAAGAGGCGGGCGTGGTGGCCTGCGTCTCGGTGCCGGACGGGGCGCCGAGTCCGGGCAGCGGGGATCTCGCGAAGAAATTAGATTATCTGGAGAAGGCCGGAAACTACCTAGACCCACTCACGAAGATCGTGCTGGCGGTGGACGCGGATGAGCCCGGCCAGGCGTTGCAAGCGGAACTGATTCGCCGATTGGGCGCCGAACGCTGTTGGACCGTGACCTGGCCGGAGGGCTGCAAAGACGCGAATGACGTGTTGCGGGCGCATGGGGCGGCGACGCTCGCGCAATGTGTGTTCGACGCGGCGCCGGTGGCGTTGCCGGGCATTGTCGAGGCGGCGGACATGTTGGAGGACGTGCTGGACTATCACGCGCATGGTCTGCCGGGCGGGGTGTCCACAGGCTGGTCCACGCTGGATACGTACTACACGGTACGGCCAGGCGAGTTGACCGTGGTGACGGGGTATCCGTCGAGCGGAAAATCGAACTGGCTGGACGCCCTGTGCGTGCAGCTCATGCGGACGCATGGGTGGCGTCTCGCGTTTTGCTCGCCGGAGAATTATCCGATTCAGCGGCATGTGGCGGGACTCTGCGAGAAAGTCGCGGGCCTGCCGTTTCGGGAGTGGCGGATCGGCCATCCGCAGATGACGCGGCCCGGCGTGGTGCAGGCCGTGCGGTATCTCCAGGAGCATGCGCGGTTTCTGGCGATTGACGAGGAGGGGTTGAGCGTGGAGGGGGTGTTGCGTCAGGCGCGGGCGGTGGTGGCGCGGTTCGGGATTCGCGGACTCGTGGTCGATCCGTGGAACGAACTGGATCACACGCGACCGGAGCGATTGAGCGAGACGGAATATATCAGCCAGGCCTTGACGCAGTTTCGACGGTTCGCGCGGGCGCACGGCGTCCATGTGTGGCTGGTGGCGCATCCCGCGAAGCCGCAACTCCCTAAGGGGGAGAAAGTGTATCCGGTTCCGACCCCGTACAGCATTTCAGGCTCAGCTCACTGGAGAAACAAGGCGGATAATTGCCTGACCGTACATCGGGAGCCGACCGGCGATGCGCCAGAGCGGGTGTGGGTCCATGTCCAAAAAATTCGGTTTCGTGAAGTTGGGCGGCCCGGCGTGGTGGAGCTGCGGTGGGACTGGCGGACAGGCGGATATGGTCTGTCGAGTGAGGTCTCGGCATGAGTCAAGACTCGCCGACGCTCGGGGAGCAGACGGGATTCTGGCGTCATCCTGCGCCGACGCCTGTGGCGAAGGTGTGGCGATTGCTGTACTCGATGACGGACGGACTCACGCCGGAGGATGCACGATTTTCGGCCGTGATGGCCGCGCTGGATGCGTGTGATGCGGCGGGTCAGGATTTGGCGAGGCTGCGACAGGCAGCGGCGAAAGTGAAAGCGGCGGTGTTGGCATGATCGAGACCGCACGCATCGGGAACCGAGCACTGCCGGTCGAGGTCAATTCTCAGACCGGTCGGGCGAGAGGGGTGAAGGAACCACAGGCGGCTCACTCCGGCAGCCTGGGTCGTATGACGGAGCTACGATCCTTTTCACCCTATCGCTCAAAAACCGAGGCCCGTTATGCCCAGCACTTGGAGGCGCTGACCACCGCGGGCGAGATCCGCGCGTGGTGGTATGAACCGGCCAGTCTGCGGCTGGAAGAGGCGGCGCCTGGGCGCCGGCGCAAACGGCACACGCCGGACTTTTGGGTCTGGCGGGCGGATGGCTCACTCAAGATCGTGGCGGTGAAAGGTGTGCATCGCAATTTGCGCGACAGTCTCACGCTGATCCGTTGGGCGGCGCAGCGGTACGCTTTCGCACAGTGGGTGGTCGTGCGGTGGGCGGATGGCCAGTGGGTCGAGGGATTACTCACATAGTGGCGACGAAGCGGATGGATAAGGTCGCCGACTGACGATGGACTTACGGATCGAACAACCTGAAGGCGATGCAAAGCTCGTAGGGCTGGTATTGATCGCTATGTTGCAACGGTTTGGGCCGCAAGCATTTTCAGCGATCGAGATGGAGGGTGCTTTCGACGCCATCATGGAATGCCGGATTGACGAGATGATGAGTCTCCATTTGTCGATCATCCGGAGAACGAATCCCTCGTGAGATCCTGTCGGGCGCGGGTACTGACGCTGTTCCATGAATACGGCCCGAGTTCGATGAGGTGTGGGAGGAGTACTACGGATGAAATGCGCGAATTGTCATACATGCGGAACGCATCTCCGTATCGTCCTGGACGGTGAGGAGTGGTGTCCGACCTGCGAGACCTATCGGCGGTATCCGTCGCATGGGTGGGGCAAGCTTGCCGCGGATCGAAAGGATCAAGGCTGTGAGCAACAACACCAAAATTGAGTGGACGGATCGTGTCTGGAATCCTGTCCGTGGGTGCTCGCTGGTGTCGCCCGGGTGTGCAAATTGTTACGCGATGAAGCAGGCGCATCGGTTCAGCGGATCCGACCAACCCTATGAGGGTCTGACGGAGATCGGTCCGCAGGGGGCACGGTGGACCGGGAAGATTCGGCTGGTCTCAGACGCGCTCAATCAGCCGTTGCGCTGGAAGAAGCCGTGCCGGGTGTTCGTCAATTCAATGTCAGACCTCTTTCACGAAGCCATCTCTGATGATTTTATCTATCGCGTGTTCATGATTATGGCTCGATGCCACCGGCATGCATTTCAGATCTTGACGAAACGACCGGAACGGATGAACAACTTTTGTCGCAGGATCTCGTACATCGAGACTGGATTCAACGGACTGAAATATCCCTCTTGTTCCTACTGGCCCAACAACCAGGATAAGTGGCCGATCGAAACAACGCCGCTCCCCAACGTCTGGCTCGGCGTCAGCGTCGAGGATCAGCAGACCGCCGATGAGCGCATTCCGCTGTTGCTCCAGACACCGGCGGCGGTGCGATTCGTGAGCTATGAGCCAATTCTGGCTGCTGTGGATTTCTTACGATGGTTGCCGAAGACGCGCACAGCCGTTGCGAATGGGGTTGACCTGACACTCTCGCGGCCAGGAATTTCCTGGCTCATTGCGGGCGGAGAGAGCGGGCCAAAAGCAAGACCCTGTGATGTGGCCTGGATTCACTCAGCGGTGCAGCAGTGCCGGGACGCAGGCGTCGCGTGCTTTGTCAAGCAGATGGGGGCGCTGATCCTCGAAGGTCTAATAGGCGAAGCGCCAGGAGTGAAGGTGCAGAATGCCTGGAGGCCCATGCATCCCAAGGGCGGCGATCCGTCCGAATGGCCTGAGGATCTGCGCGTGCGGGAATTTCCCGAGGTGACGCCATGACGCTGCGCGGAGGGATTACGGTCTCTCGCCTCAAGGCGGGGAAGTATTATTTCGGGAGTGAGCAGTATGCGCACTTTGCGCCGCTCAAGGAGCCCGAGAACACCCGCTGGTTCGCCGCTCAGGTGCGGGCGATCCAAGCGATGACGGGGAAAGGACCACGGCGGCGTGGAAGAACCAACGGACACGCCTAGTTATTGACGTAGGAGGAAACACGCTGACTGCTGGAAACAGCAACGTGGCCGGCCTATGGAAGAGTGTACATATTCTGTAGAGTGGCAACCTTCGCTAGCCGTCTACGCGGAGCCGGTATCAATCCCGGCCCGTGGTCCACAAAGGAGAGGGCTATGAGTAAGCGACACCTTGATCCTCAACCACACCATATTTCAGAGACCGCGTGGTGGTACGAAGCCAACGGCGGCATCGAAATCGTCGTGCAGCCGCGTGATGGCTGCATTACGCTTGACAATGCGGAGCGACTTCTCGCCGCCTACCGCGCCCAGGCGCAGGCGCTGGAAGAGGCGCGGGTGGAGATACACAGGCTCAAAACTTTGTCGATCGACGTGCTTCAAGCTGAGCGGGACGCGATGAAGGCGCGGGTGGAAGAACTTGAAATTCACAACTAAACAGAAATTCACCATGTATCAACTTGCGCGTGGATGCGAGTTAACCTTGAGCTATGGGGTCTTGATGCGGCTACAACGAAAAGGGATGGTGCGATGGGCTGGTCCTCCACCGCATTGTTCCCCAGATGAGCGAGTACACGCTGGTCGTGGGTGGGAGCTAACGGACGCCGGAAAAGCCTGGCTCGCCCAGGAGCCGAAGGAAGCTGGGACAAAGTTGACGCCCTGAGCGAGGCCGCGTATCGTGAGCGCGAACAGCGACCCTGACCAAGGAGGTATTGACATGCAGGATCCTACCGCGATGATGGCCGAGTCGGCGGAGCAGCCAGAGAGTCCAGCCCCTACCGAGAGGGCTGAGGGCTACACGATCACGATTGTCTGCCGGCCGGATGGCACCTACGTTGTGAATGACGTGGAGGTGGACACGTTCGAGCAGGCCTTGAAGCTGGCCGTGAAGTTCCACCAAGAGAACCCGATGGAAGGGTCGGAGCAGCGACAGTTCGAAGCGGGGTTCGGCCACGCGGAGGGCTGACCATGAGTACTGCATTCTTGCGTCTCAGTGATGAGCCGGCGACCGGTGCCGATGGCAAGCCGACGACGGGCCTGAATCTGAATGCCTCGTTCCTGGGTGGGATCGACCCGACCAGCAAAGCCCATCGGGTGGCCCGGGCGCTGATCGGGATTGTCGACCGCCACATGGCCAAGCTGGGGCAGCCGCGGCAGTCCTTGACCGGCAACGTGATCGGGGAGGATGCCAGGATCGAGATGGATTTGATGGACGATGCGGAGGCGGTGAAGGCGAAGCGGGAGCGGCTGCATAGTCTGTTGATGGATTTTGGGGCTACGTTTGCGACCGGTCCCGAACAGGAATTACTCGATTTTGAACGGCAGATCATTGAATTGGCTGGATGGACTGAGCCAGTCACAGGAGGGGAGCATGGAGCCAGTACAGGGGCAGACGTGTCAGGCGACGGCGGGACCGGTGGGGACGAAACGGCACGGCGTCACGATACCGACGATCGGTCGGATCGTGCGCTATGTGATGCCGGACGGCCAGATTCGGCCGGCGATGGTGGTGGCGGTCTCGTCCCCGACGGACAGGGCGGACTCGCCGGCACCTGCTAACGAGACCTGCGATCTCCAGGTGTTCGTGACACCAAAGGACGGGTCGCATTACTGCCTGACATCACGAGTCATGTGTACGTTGTGGGCACCGGGGACGGAATATCACCCCGACAAGAAGGTCGGGACGTGGCATTGGCCGGAGCGGGGGTAAGCCACATGGGAGGATGGAGGGTGAAGATGGCAAAGGACAAGAGCGGGAAACCTGTCATGGTGGCGGAGTTCGTGAAAAAACCATTCACGGTTCCTGACCCGTGGAAGCATCGGTTGGCGTTGATGTCGTGCCGAAGCTGCATGTGGTTTCTGCCAAAGGTGCGAGAGGATGCGTCTGATCCTCTGCGCCCACAGTCGTCGAACGTACTGGGTCGTTGTCGGCGTCACGCGCCGACGATAAGCGGATTTCCAGTGGTGTTTGCGACCGATTGGTGCGGCGATCATAAGCTCGACGAGAACAAGGTGCCATGAAAAAGAATCAGAAAAAACCGCCTCATCGAGTGCCTGGACAGAACGGGGGCTATCGGCCTGGATCGGGACGCAAGAAAGGCACGCCGAACAAGCTGACCGGTGAGATCAAGGCTCGCATTCTCGCCAGCGGAGAAAGTCCGCTCGACGTGATGATGGCGGTCATGCGTGAGTATCGGACAGCCGCCGATAAGCTGGGCGACAAGTACGTGGTCGTCGGCCAACAGGTCATTGACCGCCTCAAGCTTCTGCATCAGGCCGCCGACATCGCGAGCATGGCGGCACCCTACGTCCATTCCAAGCTCCAGGCGATCGAGCATTCGGGGAAGGATAACGGTCCGATTCGCCATCAGGTCGAGTTTGTCTTCGTCGAACCGAATGGGCAACGGTATCAAGCTCGAACTCCCCACTAAGCTGCGGTTCCTCCTCAAGCCCGCGCGGTACAAAGTCGCGTGGGGCGGACGGGGCGGGGTGAAAAGTTGGTCATTCGCGCGCAGTTTGCTCGGGCTGGGCTCTCAGATTCCCCTCCGCATTCTCTGTACCCGTGAAATCCAGCGCACCATTAAGGATTCGGTGCATCGGCTCTTGAGCGATCAGATCAAGCTGCTAAATCTGGACCACTTCTATGACGTGACCGAGAACGCCATCGTCGGACTGAACGGCACAGAATTTCTCTTCGCGGGCCTCTCCGATCAGACGGCCGAGTCGATTAAGTCGTTCGAGGGTGTCGATATTTGTTGGCCGGAAGAGGCGCAGACCATCACGAAGCGATCGTGGAATATCCTGATACCCACCATTCGGAAGGACTATCGAGCACGTGGCCTGCCAGAGGAGCCGAATCATCAGTGTCAGTTCGTTGGCTGCTGCTCAGAAATCTGGATCAGCTTCAACCCATTGCTGGAGACGGATGAGACCTATCAGCGGTTCGTCGTCGCCCCTCCTCCCAGTGCGGTGGTCGTCTATCTGACCTACCGCGACAATCCCTGGTTTCCGAAGGTGTTGGAGGATGAGCGTGTCCATTGCCAGAAAACGCAGCCCGACGACTACGACAACATTTGGGAAGGGATGCCGGCCGTCGTGGTGCCGGGGGCGATCTTCGGTCGTGAGATGATCGAGATGACGAAGGGCGGTCGCCTAGGGATCGTGCCCTATGACCCACGGCTGAAGGTCCACACAGTCTGGGATCTGGGCTGGAACGATAAGACGGCGATTGTGATTTGCCAGCGCGGACTGTCCGAGGTGCGCGTGATCGGCTATCTGGAGGATTCCCACAAACGCATTGACGAGTTTGCCGCTGATTTGAATGCGCTCAAGCTGAATTGGGGCTTTGACTTCCTGCCGCATGACGGATTCCATACTGCCAGGCAGACCGGGATCACGGACGCAAAGGTCCTGCAGAACTTTGGGCGATCCGTCAAGCCGATTCCCCATCTGCCCGATGCAGAACAGACACGGATACGGTCGTTGCGCCAGTTGTTCCCGCGGATCTACATGGACAAGGACAAGTGTGCGCGCCTGGCGGAGTGCCTGAAACGCTATCGGCGCAACGTGCCGAAGCACGGGGAGCCATCCACGCCCTTGCATGATGAGCACTCCCATGCGGCTGATGCGATGGGGTATCTGTCTCTCGTCGTCGAAGAGATGTCCAACGAGGACGATTCGATGGGCGTATCGGCGATGCAGCCCATGCGGCCGTTCGACCGGACGATGGGGTTGCTAGGATGAGCGCCGATACCCCCTTGCCCCCACTCCGCTGTCCTGCCTGCGGGCACCTGCTGGCCCGCGGGCACGTCACGGAGTTGCAATTACCGTGTCGTCGGTGTAAAAGTCTAGTGCAGATTGAGTCGCGTGACGGGCGTCTCACGATGGAGTTGCAGCCGGTGAAGTAAACGGATTCGAACAATCCTGAGCCCGCTCACGGCCGCTGAGCCGATCTAGGGCCTGATTTCTCTCGCTGAGAGGAGTCAGGCCTTTTTTGTTGCCGATGCTGAAACAACTTGCCTCACCATTTGTGCCGCTGGTCCTTCTTGGACTGCTCGCCCTATTCGTCTGGTGAGGATGACCGATGTCCCCTAGCGACAATCAAGCCGCCGTCCTCGACGAACTCGACGCGATCGAGCTGCCTGCCAGCGTCCAAGAGGCGTTGCGCCAGGCGGAAGGTCCAGCCGAGCCAGGGCCCAGTCCGTCCTACCAAGAACGGCTCGATGCCATCGCCAAAGTGCTGGTCGACAAGCGCAAAGAAGCCGTGATAGCCCGGCAGGTCTCCGGCATCGAAGACCTGTGGATGCAATGCGAGGAGGCCTACCTCGGCATCGACGACGCCAACCGTACCGAGTTCGCCAAGGCGCGCTGGGCCAAGCCGATGGTCATGGAGGGGCCGCTCCAGCGCGAGAGCGCCCGCGACCCCGACGATCTCCGCTCGACTGCTTTTGTGCGCCTGACCAGTCGGTATGTGAATGCCGGACGAGCGAAGGTCTGTGAGATTCTGATTCCCCCTGACGGGAAGTCCTTCGGGCTGCGCGCCACCCCGGTCCCTGATCTCATCAAGTCGAAGTCGGATCTCCGCCAGATCGTCAAGAACGGGGTTCCGCTGGAACGGGACGCCAAGCCGGAAGAGCTGATGTCTCAGGCGCTCATTCCGTCGCCTGACGGTCACCTGCCCGGGAAGCCGCTGACGGTCAAGGATTTGGTCGAGGAGCAGATCGGCATTGCGGATCAGAAAGCGAAGCGCGCCGAGCGGCATATCTTCGATTGGCTGGTCGAGTCACGCTGGCGGATGCAGTTGCGGAAGGTCATCGGTGATGCGGCTCGGCTGGGCGTCGGGGTGCTCAAGGGCCCGGTGCCCACGCGCCGGCGCGCGATGGCGTTGACGAAGGTCAAGAATGCTGATGGGACGGACGGCCTGGCCTTGCAGATTTCCTCGAAGCTGGCCCCCAAAGTCGAATGGAAAGATCCGTGGGACGTGTTTCCCGATCCCACCTGCGGGGAAGAGATTCGCAACGGCGACTATTGCTGGGACCGTGACCGGCTCTCCCGCACTCAGGTCGTCAAACTCAAGCAGCAAGACGGCTATCTGGCCGATCAGATTGATCTGGTACTGGCGGAAGGACCGGGCAAAATCCTGCTCGACGGCCAGAACCCGAATACCCCCGTTGACGATAAACGCTTTGAAGTCTGGTACTTCTACGGGGCGCTCAAGCCGGAGGAGTTGGAAGCGATCAATGGCTCAGAGCATGTGAGGAAGGAGATTGCGCGACTCCTCGCCAAGCACACCGCCCCGAAAGGCCAGCAAGAAGTCTATGCCGTCGTGACGATGATTAACGATCGGGTGATCTATGCGACCCTGCAGCCTCTCGAATCTGGCGATTTGCCTCTCCACAGCATTCCCTGGGAACGTCGGTCTGGCTGCTGGGCGGGTGAAGGGGTCGCCGAGCAAGGGTTCGTGCCGCAGCGGATCGTCAATGCCGCGACTCGGGCGTTGCTGAACAACGGCGGCGTCACATCCGGTCCTCAGATCATCGTCAACCGCAATCTTATCGAGCCGGCTGATAAAGTCTGGAAGATCACTCCGCACAAGGTCTGGTACACGAAAGCCAATGTGGTCGTGGAGGATGTCAGCAAGGCCTTCCTGAGCGTCAATTTCACCAACGTCGGGCAACAACTGCAAGCGATCATTGAGTACGGCATGCGGATGTTCGAGGAAGTCACGTCGATTCCGCTCATCACGCAGGGGCAGTCGGGACCCACGACGCCCCAGACCTTCGGTGCCGCGCAACTCCAGAACAACAACGCGAACCAGCTCCTGCGGAACATTGCCGAGAATCTGGATGACTATGGCATCGAGCCGGTCGTCACCCAGCTCTACGAATGGCTGCTGCTCGACCCGGACGTCCCGGATGAGGATAAGGGCGATTTTCAGATTGATGCCCACGGCTCTAGCGCCCTGGCCGAAACGTTCATTCAGAATCAAGAACTCACCCAGCTCATGCAGGCCCCCGCCCAGAACTGGCAGACCTTCAAAGTCGATCCGGCCAAGCTGTTTGCCGAATGGCTCCGTGGCCGGCGGATCAATCCGCACACGATTCAATTCTCTGAGGAGCAGATCGAGCGGATGAATCAGCAGCCGCCTCCCCCGCCGCCCCAGGTCATGGTCGAGCAGATCCGCGCGCAGGTGGCCGACAAACGGATGCAGCTCGAGAAGTACCTCGGCGAACTGGATGCCCAGATCGAGCAGGCGCGGGCGAAGGCTGACATCGACCGGGATACGGTCTACGTGCAAGCCGAGACTGAGCGGACACGTAACCAAGCCATGCAGAAGGTCGAAGAGCTACGGCTCAAGCGCGAACTGGCCTTGCTGGAGTACAGCAACCAGCGCGGCATCACGGTGGACGAACTCAAGACGGAATTGGCGACGACGGCGATGAAATTGAACGTGCAGCGCGAGCTGGCGAAGATGAGAGTTCCTGGCGAGACGACGAAACCTCCGATAGAGCCAGCGGGCCGTGCCCCGAATGGACAATCGTTTCAGCGATGAGACATTCCAATAGTAAATTCTGTGGCTCTCGCTTTGTTGCGCCCGGTCGCATCACGAATCACGAGATGGGTAGCCTCCGCGCCATCGTGTTCAAGCCCTCTCATGGCGATCCTACGTGTGGATGGGGATTGATCTGGGCCAGTCTGTCCGATGCCTTTCATCCGAAGAGCGCCACCGAGTATGTGGCGCACCTCAAGCAGAAAGGACTGTTATGAGCCTCCCTCGACGCCAGTTCCTCAAGCTGTCGGCTGCCTCGGTCGCCCTCGCCACTCTGTACGCGTGGGGCCTCGTGCCCCTCTCGGACGGTGCCCTGGCGGAGGAGCCGACCTTTTGCCTGCCGGATCTCTCGCATCTGGTCGTTCACCATCGGGACGGCTGGAAGGAATGGAAGGCGATCAAGGCCAAGATGGCCGAGTCCGGACAGATCGACACGAACGAACCGATTGGGCACCTCGCCACCTGCTTCGGACGTGACGGCGTGGAGCAGTTCGATATCTACCTGCCGCTCGATGGGCGAAGGTTGCTGGTGCGGGAGTATCCCGAGTTGGCGAAGGTAGTCGCGACGGGACGCTGGCGGAAAGGACTGTAACGTGAATGGTGAGAAGGTTGCAGCTCCCTACGGTCTCCGAGAGGATGGGACGCCAAAAGGTCTTGGTTATTTCGGTGTGTTGCGATCGAAGGATGGTCGGCACGATGTGTCTTCGGAACTCAGTGCTGATTCGATAATTAATGGCAAACGTCTCTTCTATCCTCTTTTGGTGCCGACGCTGAATCGGGATGAGATTGACCTCTTGCTTAGTGGGGCGAAGCCGACGGATGCCATTTACGATAAAGCCATTGAGCACGCCTTTCAGCGAATAAAAGCAGGAAAGAGTCCGTTTGCGGGCGAAGGCGAACAAATACCACTTCCGCCATCAGCGGAAGAGAGGGGCTTCGTTGATGGATTTAACGAGGGATCGCCATGACCGACGACCCGTTGCCCGATCTCGAACTGACCGCCGCCGAGAAGGAGAGCGGCCTCTGGCGCAAGCTGAAGGGCTACTATGAGGCGCGGCTCGACCAGTTGCGGCAACAGAACGATAGCCGGATGCCCGATGCGGAGCGGGCGGTCTTGATCGGTAAGATCGAGGAAGTGAAGTTGTTCATTCAGCATGATCAGGATGCGCCGGAAGTCGAACCGCCGCCGCGGATGCTCACGGGGAATCCGGAACGACGGGCGCACGGCTGGTGGGACGATCTCGTCTCGAGATGAACGAGCTACCGGAGAAGTTCCAGAAACGGATTCTGAGGGAAGTGGCGCAGCTTCGTGTCCTGCCCGGCAAGACAAACTTGACCTTTGAGATCAATGGTGATACTAGCAACAACGTGAACAGCATCAAGATCAAAAAATACACCGAGGAGGAGGTCCGGTTGTGAAGAAGAAATCCGGCAAGAAGAAGTGCTAAGCAGCTAGCCTAATCCCGGCACACTGTTCGAGGAACGGCGATTCGCTCCCACGCGGGGCGGGTCGCCGTTTCGCGTTTTAAGGGCCCTAGCATGGTCGTACATATCAAATATCTCGGTTATCCGGTCCCGGTTGTCATTGACGACGCTGATGCTCACATTCTTCAAGAGCCTGGTTGGCGTATTCATAAAGGGATAAGCACGATGTACGTCGTGCGTCATCCACGACAAGGTTGCATCGAGCTATTGCATCGGCGGATTCTCGGCCTGTCTGGCAGGCATCCTTTCGTAGATCATAGTGATCGGAACGGTTTGAACAATTCACGAAGCAACCTCCGCACATGCTCTCATCAGCAGAATCTTCGCAATCAATTTCGAAAACCTGAGAACAAAACATCGCGGTTCAAGGGCGTCTATTGGCATCGAAGGAAGTGCCGATGGCATGCCCGCCTCTGCGTGGATAAGCGGCGCATTGGTCTTGGTTTCTTTCGCAATGAGGTCGATGCAGCTACGGCCTACAACCAGGCCGCTCAGAAGAGATTTGGAGAATTTGCCCGTTTGAATCAAGTGTAATCGGCCGCCCTGGTCCACCAGGACGGCCAGCAGGACACACCGACTCACCTGCCAGTGGCAGACGCCGGTGGAGCAAGGAGGCGTCATGGAGCCTGTAGAGACCACAGCGACAGTCCCGACAGAATCCGCTGCCATAGAGACGGAGGCTCCGCTCGTCGAGACGCCTGACGAGTCGAAGTCCACCGATGACGTGGCGGCTTCAGCCGCAGCCGAAGAAGCGGCGTTCAACGCGGTGATGGGAGAGGAAGGGCAGCCGGCGACGACTACGACCGAGCCAGCGTCCGACGAGGGGGCTGAACCTGCGTCGAGTCAGTCGAGCGAGTCTGCGCCTCAATCACCCGCCGAACCCGTGCTCGCCAAAATCAGCGAAGCCGACTGGAAAAAAGCCATCGAAGGGGTCACGAAGATCGAAGAGATCAGCGCGGCTCTGGAGAAGCGATTCGGCACGGCCTTCGGGAAGATCGGCGCCTTGGAGGGCGTGCTAAAGCAGCTCCAGGCGGCCACCCCAGCCGGCCAGGCCATCCAAGTCACGGAAGCCGACTTTGATGAGATGCTGCGTGACTTTCCCGACCTGACCGCGATGCAAGTGAAGGGGCTGAACCGAGCCTTGTCCCGCATGAAGGGGACCGGAGCAGCGCCTATGCTCGATCCGGCCAAGATCGAAGAGATCGTGGATCAGCGCATCCGAGCGAGAGATGAAAGCCGCGCCATCGAGCAGATGACCAAGCGGCGGACGAACTGGGACGAGATTGTCGGCCCAGCCGATTCCAAGACCCCATACCGGCAGTGGCTCGGCACGCAGACGCCAGAGTACCAGCGGATGATTGCCGAGACCTGGGACCCCGAGGTGGTCGATAAATCCATCGACACCTTCCTGAAGCAGTCGCAGCAGAAATCCACCAAGCCGAGTGCGCCCGGCGACAGTCGGCGCCGGGTGTTGGAGGGCGGCGTGACGCCCCGGTCGGCGGGGGCGGGACCGGGACCAAAACCCAAAACAGAAGAAGACTATTTCGCGGAGGGATTCAACAGCGAATAGGCCTCCACGAGTCGAAAAGGAGTCTGAGCCATGAGCATGCAAACGTACACCATGACCCCCCAGCGGATCGGGAAATACAAGGGGGAAATTTTGAAACATGCCGTCCCCAAGGAAGTGCTGAACAAGATGGGACGGCAGGTGAAGATGCCGAAGAACCAGAGCGACACCTATGTCGGCCGCCGGTGGCTGCCCTACGGCGCCACCAGCACGAACGCGAATACCCAGAACCAGTTCTTCTCGAACGGGACTGGGGATCGTGGCAATACCATCGTGCAAGCCCATCTCACGCAGGAAGGCGTCACCAACACGCCAGACAACATCACGCCGGTCGATGTGACCGTCGTGATTCAGGAGTATTCCTGCCTCTACGGGTTCACGGACAAGACGTATGACTTGTACGAGGACGACATCCCCGCCCAGATGAAGATTCAGGTGGGAGAGCGGATCACGCTGGTCAACGAGCTGATCGTGTACGGCGCCCTGAAGGCCTGCACGAACCAGTATTACGGCGGGACAGGGACCTCACTGGCGACGGTCAACGGCAAGATCACCCTCAACCTCATCCGGAAAATCGTGCAGAACCTCCAGGCCAATCACGCGATGTCGGTGAGCCGGGTGCTCAAGGCCTCACAGAACTACGGCACCGATGCCGTGGCTGAGGGCTACTTCGTCTACGTGCATACGGACCTCGAGCCGGACATCCGGGACTTGCCTGGGTTCACGCCGACGGAGAAGTATGCGAGCGGGGCGCCGATGCCGAACGAGATCGGCAAGTGCGAGCGGTTCCGCTTCATCGGCCATCCCGACCTGCCCTCCCGGCAGGATGGGGGCGCAGCCGTCGGAGCCACGGGACTCTATTCCACCTCCGCCAGCAACATCGACGTGTACCAGATCATCGTGGTCGGCGAGAACGCCTGGAGTCAGTTGGCGGTGCGCGGCCTGAATGCGCTGGATCCGACCTTCTTGCCGCCCGGGCAAAAGACGAAATCCGATCCGCACGGCCAGCGGGGCTATGCGGGGACGAAATGGTGGAAGGCTGCGTATGTCGAAAACAACGGATGGATGGCCGTCCTGAACGTCGGACGCACCGCCCTGTAACCGGGTGAGGCGCACCGAATTAAGGAGGACATCACCATGATCGACACCATTCGACGGTTTCTCAACATGATCGGGCCGGAGCGGGAACGCACGGCGCTCGATACGCTCTTCACGGCCGTGAGCGATGCGCTCTTGTCGCAATCGCTTGTCTCGGCGGGACTGGTCATTAAGGGCGTTGGAAACACCTTGGCCAAAACAGGCGGTTCTGCCTGGTACGGCTACGTCAACGGCGTGCTGGTGACCAAGGCCGCCGCGACGGATATGGCGGCGCTGTCAGGCACCGTGACGAATGCGAAGTTCAACGTGTTCTGCTTCTTCGTCGATTCGGGCGGGACGCTCTCGTCCGTGATGGGGACTGAGGGCGCCAGCTTGGCGACGGTGAAGTTCCCAGATCGTCCGGCCGGCAAGACCATGATCGGGTTCGTCATCATCAATCCGACAGGGACCGGCAACTTCGTCGGGGGCACGACCGCCCTCGACGATGCCACGGTGGCTCCGAATGCGGTGTACGTGAACAGCATCGGGCCGTGGGATTCGACGTTCAAGATGAGCTGAGGGAGTCAAGGGCACACGCCTCACTGACACAGACTGACACAGAAGGAGTGACATCATGGATTATCAAGCGCAAGTACCGATCACGATGGCCGCCAACAAGGCGGGGTTAGCGGCTGGGACGACGACCACCCTGACCAGTGCCAACCAAGTGGATTATTCGATCAAGGGCAAGGCGTACCGAAAGGCCGCGGCCACGAACGAGGCCACGCCGACGACCGATGCCAACAGCGGCAGTACGTTCACCGCTGTCGGTGTCAGCAAAGGCAGTGTATTCACGATTTGCCGGGACTCGTCCGGCAATCTGAAGGTCGTGCAAGGCACGATCGTCGATCTCGATAGCTCGGGGGCGTTCATTCAGGCGCCGCAATTCGGGCCGGTGCCCGACACGCTCTGTCCCTATGGGTACATCGTCGTCAAGGTCGGATCGACAGGATCGGCCTGGACCTTCGGCGCGAGCAATTTGGCGGGTCCGCCGACCGGCGTGACGTTCGCATTCGTGGATTGCTTCACGCTGCCGGATCGACCGCAGGTGTCGTAAGGCCCTGCGTTACCGCGGGTGTGAGTGCCACCCAGCGGTCAGGGCGCGAGACGGAGGGGCGTTACCATGCCGTCCCCTCCGTTCTCCCTGACCGGTTCATGAACGGAAGGAGACCATCATGGAGACTGCCACGATTCCCACTCCCACGAAGCCGAAGGTGAAGTCGCCAACGATCGTGCGTGGACGCGGACGCAAAGAGCTGCATTCCGCCGACGTGAAGATCGACCAGGCCTCGCCGATCCGGATGCCCGTGGAGGGGCCGATGGCCCATCCCTCGCCGGATCTTCAGATCACCCCGCCGCAGGCGATCAAGGACAAGGACTACCTCGACCTGCTCAAGTTCAACGAGGATCCCGTGACCATCCTCGTGGCTCCATCGAGCGAAGAACATGCGGCTTTGTTCATCGAAGCCTGGTGCAACGGGAAGGGCATCGAGGTGTGGGACGAACGCCGGCAGGTCTGGAAGGAATTGTTCTCGATCCCGACTGGCGTGAAGGTGACGGTCAAGCGGAAGTACGTCGAGATTCTTGCCCGGGCCAAGCGTGACAAGGTGAAGACCATCGTGTACGAGCCGCAAGGACCGGACGGCGACTTCCGGAACCAGGTGGAGCGTGTGACGCTGCTGACCAACCAGATCAGCGTTCTGCATGATCCGG
>FRDC01000650.1_pt3 | contig 26688 bp, 45 predicted proteins | sample 1106171 | NCBI WGS metagenome assembly FRDC01 (sample SAMEA3930566, study PRJEB13176) | freshwater metagenome | biome: Drinking water system; feature: drinking water; material: water | place: Singapore | collected 2014-12-20 | reverse complement strand
CGGCAACGCGCAGGTGTACGACGACGCCCGTGCGTACGGCGACGCCTGTGTGTACGGCAAAGCGCAGGTGTACGGCGACGCCCGTGTGTACGGCGACGCCCGTGTGTACGGCGACGCGCAGGTGTACGGCGACGCGCAGGTGCTTGGCAGGGCGCAGGTGTACGGCGAAGCCTGGGTGTCCGGCGATCTCCGCTTGGACGGGCTCACCTGGTCGGTCGCGCGGCGCGCGGATGGCACGGTCCAGATAATCGTCGACGGGTCCGCGCACACCGTGGACGCGCGGAGCGAGCTAGATGCGATGAGCACGCTCGCGATGATGTTCGGGCAGGCGGTGTGACCATGGCGCGGAGACGGTTTACCGGTCCGGGGAGCACGACGTCGTTCCGGCTCGACAACTGCCCACAGGGCACACTGCGCGGAGCCGCGGAACGGCACATGGCGAACAGGATCAGCTGGACGCTCGCCGGCTACTGCGGCCGGGAGCGGGTGGACGTGGTTGTCGTGTACCACGGCTACGACTTCTGGTTCGGGGCGGTGTACGTCGACGAGCGGTCGGTCGGCAGCTGGGAGGGCACCGAGCTCGAGGTGCTCGAGGCCGTGGTCAGCGCCCTGATGATGGAGGGGATCATGGATCCGGAGGTCGGCGCATGAGGACCGCGCACGCGATGCTGAGCACCATCCGGACCGCCCTGTCGCGGCGGGTGGAAGCGCGGAACAATGGCGTGCGGCTCGACGAGCTGGACGCGAACAGGATCCTGCGCCAGATCGACTACTTCAAGGTCCAGGCCGGCTTCGGCGGCGTGAGCGTGGACTACTACGTGTCGCCCGACTGGGGCCAACACGCCGTGGTCGGGCACGTGTACTGGTGGGTCCGCGTGAGCGACATCCACGGCGAGTGGGCGTGTCCGAGTCCGGCCCGCGGTGGGCGTCGCGTGTTGGAAGGCGTGGCGCCCAGCCTCCTCGACGCGGTCAAGGCGGTCCAGATCGTGCTCGTCATGGAAGGGGTCGTGCGGCCGGAGGCGCTGGAATGACCGAAGGTCAGGATAGGTCGTTCGTGTGGGGGCTGCTCTACCGGACGCGGATGCAGGCGCGTGCCAGAAACGTGAGGATTAGCTGGGGCATAACCGAGCAGTGGTGGATGACGCTCTCGAGCTTCGACAGCGACGGCGGGACCAGGCGCTTCTCCGGTCTCGCCGAGAGCGATCTGGACGCGCTACACGAGGTGTTCGCCATACTGACGGTGGAGGGCCTGGTCCCTCCCGATGTCCGGGCCGCATACGACGCAAGGGGATGGAGCCATGAGAGAGAACACTGAAGTCGCCCAGATACGGAGGCGCGTCCGGGTCGCGCAGGACGACCGGTCTTCCGCCGGGCACCTGGCGCCTATCGCGACAGTCCGGTACTCCCGCAACTCGCCGGTTGGGTGGTACTGGCTGGCGAGCGCAATGGACGACGGCTGCGAGGCGTACAGCGGCACTGCCGCGACAGAGCTGGAGGCGTGGCGCGCGATCGAGCTCGTGATGACGCTCGAGGGGCTACTCCCTCCCGTGCCGACGACCACAGTCGTTGAGGTCGAAGCATGAAGCCGACGCTAAAGCACACGATCCGCCTCGTGCTCAGCCACATCGGGCGGAGCGATCCCCGGGTAACGTGGGGCACGTTCCCGAGCGGGCATGACTGCGGCCCCTGGGCGTGGGTCTGCAGCACGAGCGGGAACGATACGACTGTCGGCACCGCGCCGACGGAGCTCGAAGCCCTGGCCTACATCTACACGCTGATGCTCGTCGGCGGGTTCGTAGACCCGCGAAACGAGGCGATGGTCGAAGCCGCGGAACGCGCGGAGCAAGCGCAGGAGCACGATCCGACATGACCAAATCTGAGATCGCAGCCGAGGTCGAGCGCATCGCGCGCGCCGTTGACCGCGCTTGGGAAGACGCTGCGGGCGGGCCGGGCGCCAAGTGGGGCTACCAGCTACACCGGAACCGCACGGGCACGGTAGCAGGGCGGCCGCGCTTCGACGGCTGGGAGTGGGCGCTGCTGTTAGGCAGCGAGTGGACGCGCGGTGTCGCCCGGACGCGGCTCAGCGCGCTCCGCGCTGCAGGCGGTCATGGTGCTGGAGGGATTGATGTCTCCAGAGACAATGGACATAAATCCGCGCAAACGCGCAGCCGAGGGGAGCGCATAGCCGTGCAAAGCAGTAAATTGGCCGAGGGAAATAGGGAAGCCGCCTCGACGGTCGAGCTCCTGCGCCTGCGCTCGTTGCAGTTCCGCTTGGGCCAGATTACGCAGCGGACGGCTGTTCACATGGTCGTGTGGGCGTCCCTGGGCGGGTATCGCTGGCGGACATACGACATGGTGGCCGAGTACCGTATCGCCATCGGCGACGGCGTGCCTACGCTATCGGATGCGATCGAATGCCTGGCCATGACCGCCGTGGTTGCCGGCCTAATGTCGATGGAGGAGGCTGATGAGCTCCGCCGAATATGACATCGACGAGAGGGAGCTGTCTCTCCTGAAGGCGCTCCTCGAGCACGCCGGGCGGCACGGGCAGCTGGTGTTCCAGTGCTTCGACACGCCTTTTGGCTGGCGGTGGCACGTTCTGTTCGGGCCGCAGGTGTACGAGGGAAGGACGGAGACCGAGCTCGACGCCTACAAGGCGGCGCTCGGCGTCGGTATCCTGGAGGGCGCCATCTCGTCCGGGTTCAGCTACCTCCTGGAGGATCGATGAGCGTCGAGCTGATCGCGATGATGCGCGCCGCCATCAACCCGAAGCGAGGCTGGTTCTATGGGATCACGCCGGAGCGCCGGTCGGACCCGACCGGCCCGTGCGAGTGGGTCGCCAACGCCAACGGCGAGCTGTTCGGCGGCGTTGCCAAGTCCCGCGCGGAAGCTGTCGAGGCGGTCTACACGATCGCGCTGCTGACGGGCAACGTGACGGCGACGATGGCCCACCACGTGGAGAGCACGCGATGACCGGGTACGCAGCGATCCACCGGGCTAGGGCCCTGCACAGCGCGATCTGGCGGTCGTTTACCGTTGGCTTCGACTGGTACGTGGCCGATCGTCCGGAGCACCACGACTACGTGTGGTGGGTGGATCTCAAGGCTGCCGGCGAGAGGCTGAGCGGGTTCGCGCCGACACGGGTCGAGGCGTACGAGCAGATATACACGACGCTGGTCGTCGCGGGCTTCGTCCCATGGAATGTCCTGGCCGAAACCCCAATGCAGGAGGTGGAGAAATGTTGACGAGCGGCACGTCGAGGTTCCACGCAGTTCGCCAGGCCGTCCATATGGCCCGCGGGTACGCCAACTTCTGGGCGATCGTGATGCCACGCTTCGACGGGCCGGAGTGGTGTTGGGTCATCGAATTCCCGGATGACACGCCAGCCTCCGTGAGGGGCGACGCGCTGACGGCGGAGGCGGCGTACGAGGCGCTCTACACGGCCCTCGTCGTGCTTGGCTACGTGGACCCGACGATCGTCGCCACGGTGCCCCTACTCGAGGCCACGAATGGTGGTCCCTAGGTACGTCCGAACTTGACTATCGCGTTGATTTGGCGTATTATTAACACAATCAAAACGGCGTCACAGAGTGGGCAGGCCACGGGCCAGTAAAAGGAACCGAGCCAATGCCTACCATTACAAGCTACAGCGCTCGCGGGTTCAACAAGACCCGCGAGCAGCTGGTCATCGGCGCCCTCGACATGGTCGCGAGGGTGCTCCCATTGATACCCCAGGCATGCGGCTCTAGCGCCGTGGCGTACAACATCACCGGTGGGCTCGTCGACGAGGCCCGGCTGATGATGCGCGCTGCGAACGCGGAACGCGCGGAGCAGTTGGATCTGATCGACGCGCTGATCGAGGCCGTCGATTGTATCCACCGTGCGCCGTCGGACCTCGTGCCGCATCCGATCGACACCGCGGCCAACGAGGCCCGGAACGCGAAGCGATACCTGCTCGACTGACAGAAGTCCGTAGGTACAACATAAGGAGGAGTGTGCACCGATGGACAGGAGCTTCGGCGACATGAGGGAGATCCGGGACATGGTCCGCGTGGCGCGGGTCGATCCGGACAAGCTCAAGGCGCAGCGGGCGGACGCGGCGAGGGCCATGGCCCGGCGGCTCCGCCTGCGCCGCCGGTACGGCGAGCCGGCGCCCGACCGGTTCGTCCGCGGCGCGCTGCCGACGTCCCACGTTATGACGCCCAAGGTGTTGGACGTCGATTTCGATGGGGGCTGACGTGCGAAGCGCGAAGTGGAGGGATCCGGGGCGCGTGTCTACGGATCCGGTAACGCCGCAGGAGTACGCCAGGTTCGCGCCGGGCAGCAAGAACTGGCCATTCTGCCTGAAGTACCACCTGATGACCGGCGTGCGGTGGTTCTACACGGAGGACCGGGTGGCGCGAACCTACGCCGTGTGCTGCACGACCGCCGAGAAGCCGGTGTCATCCGGCCTCTCGCTTTCAGACGCTGTTGAGTTGGTGAAGATACACAGGATCATGGACGGGCTCGACGAGTTCGGGTCGCCGGCGCAAGGAGGAGCACGATGAACACCAGGTACGCAGAGCAGATCGCTGCGGAGCTCGCGGAGCCGCGGAGCGCGATCGACAGGCACAGCCTCCGCATCAAGGAGGCGGAGGAGCGCAAGGCCCGCGAGCTGCTCGAGCTCACGGCCGCAGGGCTCGTCAAGACCAGCGAGGTGGCGGAGCGCCTGCAGGGCAACTTGGCTGCGCTGCGGGACGGCGTCGACACGCTGGCCAACGCCGTGCACCGCCTCGAGGACCGCCTCGACGCCGCCGCGGTCAGGCTGAACGAGCTCGAGAGCGAGGCCGGGAAGACCCGGGCGCTGGTCGAGGCCGTAGACAAACGGCTGACCCAGAGTGGCGTCACGGCGCTGCACCAGTTCGACCAGCTCGCGACGCAGATCCTGATCGTCGGCGGTATCCTGGCTGTGCTGGCGTTCGCCTTCTGCACCTACATCGCGTTATTTGCGAGGTGACCGATGGGTCTAGGTACAACCATCGCAACTATCGCGCCGGACGGGTGGCACAGCAACACGCCGTTCATGTACCACTACCGCCAAGCGCGGGCTCGCATCCACCCAGCGGCTGCAAGCGAGTACGCTGTCCACGCCCTCATGGATGGGCTGGCGACCAAACCCTACTACAAGAGCGATCCCGGCCCGCAGGCAGGCGCCGTGTTCAAGTCCGGCTCGCGGCGGATGCGTTGGGTCGAGCGGCCCGCTCTCGGCGGGCTGCGGTTCGTGGCTACGTGCTCGGAAGGGTGGTACACGGACGACGATGGCCTCGGCGACCTGGCGTATGGCGTCGTCTGGTCGATCCCGGGCAGGCGGGGCTTTCTAGCGGGCTACACGCTGATGGGGGAGCCCTCCCGCCGCGGCCCTGATCGTAGACTCCGCACGTACGTGGCCGCGGAGGACGCGGCGGCCTGCTTCGAGTGGGAGATCATCCCGTTCGACCGCGGCTACGAGGACGCGCTCCGGGTAGCCAACTGGCTGGCCGAGAAAGCTGCAGACGACGAGCGGGAGTACCGCAACGCGCTTTGCGACGAGTGCGGAAACGTGCGCAGGTGGGAGAAGGACTCCCAGCTGTGCGGAGAGTGCAAAGCCAAGCAAGAGGACGACGATGACCACAGCGATCATTGAGAAGCACCGGCGTGCGTTGGTGAGCGTGCGGAAGGCGCTGATGGGTGCCGTCGGCAAGGTCGACAGCCTGCTCATCGACGGCGCGCCCGACGAGAGCGCTGCCAGGGCCGAGGCGGCGATCGTCGAGGCGTTGAGGCTCGTCCGGGACGCAGTGCTGAGCAAGGAGCTGGCGGCCCTCGGCGACGAGCTGCGTGCCGAGAGCGAGAAGCAGAAGCACGCTGTAAGGCCGTACGGAGGGAGGGCGTCATGAGCGCGACAGCGGTCCCGGTGTTCGTCGATGCCCATCTGCCGAGGGGCACCTACATCGGCCACAAGTTGGTCGTCCTTGAGTTCACCGATCACGAGGGGTCGGTCGTGCTCCGCGAGTTCTGGCGGGACAAGATGCTCGTCGCCGCCCACGACGAAGCGTTCCCGGGCGGGCTGGTCCCGCTCGAGAAGCAGGTGGGGCGCTTGGTCGAGGAGGTTCTGCGGCTCCGCGTCGACAGGCTCCCGGCGCCTCCCGCGGTGCCTGCTGCGGCATCTGCGCCGTCGAGGTGGGGCGATCTGGTGCCGATCGTGCTCGCGGCGGTCATGTCTGCGGCGACGGCGCTGGCCGTCGCATGGTGGGCGTGATAAAGGCGAGCCAGCCGATGAAGCGCGGGCGTAAGGCCCGCATCCGCGGCGAGTACATCCGGATCGTTCGGGATCTGCAGGTGCTCGCCGCGCTATCCGACTCGGAGGAGAAGGTAGCCTACAGGGGAATCCCGTGGGCGACCGTGCGTGACGCGCTGTCCGTGGCCGCTAAGGTCGTCGAACGCGACGGCGGAGACGGGCTCGAGATCTTCCTGGGTCGGCTGCGCCTCGCCGCCGCTGGTCACGCCAAGGCCGCCGCGTGGCTTTGGTCCGTGTACGGGCGGGACTTGCGGGCTTGCGCGGCGAACGCCGGCATGTCCGCCAAAAAGACCCACCACAAATGGTGCACCGACGACCAAGTCGATGCGCTCAAGTACGCGATAACAGCGTTCAGTTAACCCGCAATACTGAGTTTCTGCGGGCGTCTTTCCCACCACCCAGCAGATGCCGTAATCGTCCCACGCGGTGTGGGACGAACGGCCTGCTGCGCCCTACGAGGACAAAGAAAATGGCAGACCAATCCAACAACGCCACGATCCGCCTGAACAAGGTGCGTGTGCGCGATCTGCAGCTCGCGATCCGCGCCTCGGTTGCCGTAGACGTGCCGCTCCTGGCGCTCGGCGGCTACGGCGGCGGCAAGTCGAAGATCATCCGTGGCACGCTCGAGGACATGGGCTACGCCGTGCTTGACGGCGTGCGCGTCTCGCAGCTCGAGCCCACCGACCTCGGCGGCATCCCGGCCATCAACCTCTCGGAACGCACGGCCGAGCGCCTGATGCCGGACCTGATCAATTCCGCGTGGCGGCTGCACCGGGAGACGGGCAAGCTCATCGCGATGTTCCTCGACGAGCTCCCGTCGGCGCCGCCCGGCACGCAGGCTGCGCTTTACCAGATCGTCCTGGAGCGGCGGGCTGCGGGGTTCGTGCTGCCGCCCGGCACCCGGATCATCGCGGCCGGCAATCGCCCGGAGGACAAGGGCGTGACCTACGACATGCCGCTGCCCATGTGCAATCGGTTCATGATCGTGGAGTTCGGGGGCCCGACGCGCGAGGAGTTCATGTCCTACATGGTGAACCCCGTCGGGCTGGACATCGCAGACGACCAGGTCGTCCGCCACCTCGACAGCACCGGCGTCAGTCCGGAGTGGGAGCCGCCGCGCACGTTCCACCCGCTCGTGATGGCGTTCCTCGACCAGCACGCGGAGTGGATCACGGGCAAGGCGGATGCCGACGCCCACCAGGGCCGGAACCCCACGCCGCGGTCGTGGGAGGTCGCGAGCTGGCTGCTCTACTACTGCGACGAGGCGCGGGTGTCTGACACGGACCGCAAGACCCTGCTGTCCAGCGCCGTCGGCGATCCGGCCGCCCTGGCGATGGAGGCGACCATCCGGCTCGCCAAGGACATCGTTCCGTTCGAGGACATCGTGGCCGACCCGGACAAGGCCCCGGTGTCGCCCAACAAGGTCGCGAACCTGCTGCAGGTGCTGATGATGGTCGGGCGCCTCGACAAGAGGAAGCCCAGCGAGTTCGAGGCCGTCGTCAAGTACGTCGAGCGCATGAGCGGCGAGATGATGGCCATGTTCCTGCGCCGCGTCCTGGCGACCAACACGGACCTGATCGTCGGCCATCGAAAGCTGATCGCGAAGTACGCCAAGTACTGCACCGCCGGCCTCCGGATGCGTTCATGATCATCGCGGTCCACACGGTATCCATGCAGGGCAAGAAGGTCGCCGAGGTGCAGCACTCCCGGAAGGCCGGCGGCGACCGCTTCACGGTGTTCGAGGGAGGTCGCGCTACTGCGACCTTCATGACCCTCGAGGACGCTACGGCACACGCCCTGTTCAGCGCCGGCGTACGGGCGGCGCTGAAGATGAACGCGAAAGAAACGATGGAGCAGGGCGATCCGGCCGTCATGGCCGGAACCGTCAACGACGTGGCGAGGCAGTCCAAGGACTTCCGAGCCGAGCTGATGGTCGCACTCGCATGGATTTGGGAGCCGAGCAATGACACAACTGATCCCTCCGCATGAGGCAAGCTCGCCGCTCAAGGAGCGGTTCGAGTTCGCGTTGTCCGCGATGTTCAACTGGCAGCCGTTCACCGGGCATATCTACGCCGGCTGCAAGGTCATAGAGACCCGGGCAGTAGGCACGGCGTTCACGAACTGTGCCGACCTGATCGGCTACAACCCCGACTACATGAGCCGGTTCGGGTCGGAGGCGATCCATACGATCCTGGCGCACGAGGTGCGCCACATCGTGCTCCAGCATGTGCCGCGGCTGGAGGGGCGCGACCCGAGCATCTGGAACATGGCCGCCGACTACGTGATCAACAAGCAGCTGGCGCAGGAGAAGTACGACTTCTCGTCCTGGGATCACGTCTCCGTAGCCGCCATGTGTCGCTCGCTCGAGACCGGCGCGCCGCCACCGGCGGGGCCGCGCGGCGAGGGCATCTGCTTCGACTTGAGCCTGGACGACAACATCTCGACGGAGGATCTCTACGACAAGCTGATGGCGGCCAAGGCCAAGAATCCTGGCCAGGGTCCGGGCGGTGACGAGGACGGCCCAGGCGAAGCTGGCGGTGCCCCTGGCGGGCCCGGCGGCGAGGGGAGTGAGCCCGGCTCGAGCGCGGCCGGCGGCAAGATGCCGATGAGCGGGGATCTCGCGTACCGCGAGTTCGAGCGGGCGTGCGCCGAGGCCAAGGTCAGCGTCGAGCAGATGCGGAACGAGATCAACGCCCGGATCCTGGCCGCGGCCGAGCTTGCCAAGAGCATGGGGCGCCTGCCCGGGTCCATAGATCGCCTCGTCACGGGCATGCGCCAGCCCAGCGTGGACTGGCGGTCTGTGCTTCGGGCGTTCATTCGGAACGCCTACGGCCCCGGCGTGATCGGCGGTGTCTACTCGTTCCAGCGACCGAACCGGCGGAACATGGATGCCCGGATCGCGCTGCCCGCGCTGCGCAAGATCCCCGCGCCGCCGATGGTGCTCGTCATCGACACGTCCGGCTCGATCACGCAGGAGCTGCTGGACGTGTTCGCATCGGAGATGCGCGGCATCCTGCGGGACGTCAAGCCGTCGCTGCTGACCGTGCTCTACGTCGACGCGGCGGTGCAGCATGTCGACAAGTTCCGGCCCGACGACATGCTGGTCCTGAACGCGCGGGGCGGCGGAGGCACCGACATGCCGGTCGCCTACGAGTGGATCAAGGAGAACAAGGTCAAGCCGGCGTGCGTCGTATTTCTGACCGATATGTATACGCCGTTCGGTGAGAAGCCGCCTTATCCTGTCCTGTGGGGCGCGATCACCGACGTCGTCGCGCCGTACGGCAAGACCGTGAAGGTGAAGCTATGACCTATGACGATCTCGAGAAAGACTGGACTGGCCGAGGGTGCCCGGATGATTGGAAGCACAAGGGCACCTTCGGGCGAGGCTGGAGCGGAGCAGGTTCGACGCGGCACGTGTCGTACGCCAAGCGGGACGTGCTCTGGCCGGACGATCCGACGCCGTGCCGTACGTTCGTCGTGCTGCTCTACGGCACGGCGCTGGTGTACTTGAGGCGGGGTGGGATCGGCGGCTACAACCACCCGAAGTCCAACACCCGTCTGAGCCGTAACGTGGCGGAGTCAGTCTGGCTGGACGTGGTGACCGGTACTTCGATCAAAGCCGCAGTGCGTCTGGTCGACGGACACATCCGGCTAGGCGAGTACGGGTCTCGGGAGCTGGTAGGCTGCCGCGGTAGCATCTCGAGTGACCTACGCAACGGCACAGCTTTGGTTGTACGTAGGGACGTTGTAGAGCTGTACGAGGACGGAGAGCGGTACGAGGCGCTGTGCGTGCGGGATCGCGTGCTGCCTCGCGTAGCTCCGCTCGCGGCGGCGCTGGTCGAGGCGACGGAGACGATCGAGGCTATCGCCGATGATACGTACCGGCGCGTTGCCGCACACGCGCTGTGGGTCGGCTCCTGCATGTCGGCCGAGCAACGCTGGCTCACCAGGTGCGCCAAGGATCCGAGTGTCCCGATGGACGAGCAGATCCGGATGTTCCGGCCGCGCGTTAAGACCGAGCTCAACCGCGATCTGCTCGCCTCGCTGATAGCGCACGGAGTCGGGCAGCGTGTCACCGATCGGATCTGGCCGGCCTGGCGTACGCCAAGCGGTGAGCTCGTGCCGGCAAACGTGGATCCCGGCGGTCAAGCCCCTGGGTACTGGAGGTTGTGGATAAACCATGCGACGGGCTAGCGCAACCTTGGGTTCCGAGTAGGCTACTAGGAAATGCCTCTATATGAGGAGACAGCGTGAACAAGTACTTCAAGAACATCATGAAGGGCGGTGCTCGCGCGGACATAACGGCCATCGGGGCAATGCCCTGGCCTGGGATGAGAGGCCGGCACAGCACGTTCAGAGTTCTGCGCGACGGGCGCTTGTCGTACCACGCGCGCAACGCGGCCGCCTTCGCCCCTGGCGCCCGGGTGCTCGATCGTATCCGGGCGATGCCCTACGAGTGCGACCACGAGACGGTGTGGGTAGGGTCGCTCCCTGTGTTCGATGTCCGGCAGTACGCCGCCTACGACTTCGAGATCGACGATTGCGTTTGCTTCTACAAGCGACGGATGCACCTGCCCGGGTTCGGGCTGGTGCAGGAGACGACGGATGTTGGTGCGCAGCACAGCCTGCGCGCAGCTACGGCGCGGATGATTGACGAGCTCAGCCTCTACGCGCCCATGCTGACGCAGGACCAGATCGACGGCGTGCTAAGAACTATACCGCGCGACTTGTTTAGGATTGCTCGAACTTTGCCGGCTATCCTGTGCGAGTTCGAGAGTACCGGGAATGCCGAGCGCGCGGCTGTAATGCATGCGGCAGAACTGCCGCGTGTGCGAGACATCGACCAGACGCTTGTCGCGCTGATCGACACCTACCACAACCTGGTCCTCGCGGAGGGCGCCGGCTGCGGTTTGGACGTTGTGCTCGGCATCACAACCCTGGTACGCAAGGACGGCGAAGCGTTTCCGATCCTACCAGGGGAACCAAAATGGCATTCCATCCAGGGGAAACCAAAATGCTAAGGGGAAGCGCGCTGCTGGCGCGCCTGACGATCCGTCGGCTTGGCGCCGATCGGACCGACCGCAAGGCGGGAAAGTTGTTGGCTGAGCACAGCGGAGCGAAAGCGGACGCGGTCAAGGTGAAGAAGCTGCTGGTGCCGGCCGAGATCACGGCCAAGCTGGCGGCGGTGACCAAGGCGAGCCGTAGAACCTTCGAGCGACTGTCGCTGCCGTGGAGCGATGAGGACGGGTGGCGCCTCGTCCCGTCCGTCAATCTGCAGCAGGTGATCGACGACCTGGCGCTCCGCCAGGTCGAATGGTCCGAGGTGGTGGAGCAATACGCGGCGGCGTTCGAGAAGGCGAAGCGCGACCGCATGCGCCTCGGCGGCCTCTACAATGCGAGTGACTACCCGACGTCCGACGAGGTCCGTGCGGCGTGTGTTTTCGAGATGGACTACCAGCCGCTCCCGGACTCGAAGGACATCAGGCTGGACATCGGCGACGATGCGATGGCCGACATCCAGGCGTCCATCGAGAAGCGGTCCACCGAGAAGCATGCGATGGCGATCCGGTTCATCTACACCCGCGTGCACGAGCTGCTGGAAGGGTTCTACGGCCAGGTATCGAGCGAGGAGATGATCGTCAGGCCGAGCACGTTCCAGCTGCTCCGCCAGACGGTCGACCTACTGCCCTCGATGAACATCTGGGCCGACACCCCTGCCGGCAAGGCGCTCGACCGGCTGACGGCCGATCTGCGTGACCGGGTCGTGGTGTACGAGCGTGCGACCATCCAGGACGACCCGGCAGTCCGCCGGAAGGTAGCGGCTATCCTGCGGGCGGCGTCCGACAAGGCGTTCAAGGAGGCCGAGAAGCTGATCAAGGCGAGCGGCGGCGGGTCTGTGCCGACCGTGTAGTAGCGCGCCCTATGCGGCGCGATTGAGCGACGGAAGTACCTAGAGACACGCAATCCAGGAGACGACAATGCGGACCAGCGAGATCAGAGTGCTCGGCAGCATGGGGGACGTGCGCCGGATGACGGAAGGCAAGGTGGAGGAGGCCATCGGCTACCTCATGGCCTGGGCCCTCAACAGCGAGGTGGACGACCACGTCAGCCTCACGGTGTGCGCGACCGACGCCGAGGTGTCGGCGTACTACTCGCCGCGCAAGGGCGTCGAGAAGGGCGGCATGCTCATGGTCGCCGTCTGGCGGTCGGCCGAGGGCCGGTACTCCTACCACACGTGAGGGCGCCATGGCGGACCAGGAGACCGGGCTCACGGTGTGGGTCGATGTCCACATGATCGTATACCTCGAGACCCATGATGTGGAGGTGTTCCCGAGCGCGGCCGCGATTGATGCTCGGCTGCTTCGCGACGCCGAGTCGAGGTTCGGGGGCGACACGCCCGAGAGGCTTAGCTGGCGACGGACCAACGCAGCGTCCGACGCCGGGGACGATGCGACTTGGGCTGACCTATCGGACGACCTCAAGCTCCGGATGTTCCTAGAGGAGGTGGAAGGTATCCTGTTTGTCCACGAGGCTCGAATGGAAGTCGACGTCGCGTTGCTGACGCCGCGCATATGAGGCAACGAACCGAAAAGGGAATGCAAATGGCGAAGTTCAAGATCCTCGTGACCCAGACGGTCGAGCAGATCGGCTGGTTCGAGGTCGAGGCCGACAGCCTCGGGGAGGCGCTGGACAATCAGGGCTAGGAGAGTAACAATGGCAGAGATCTACAGCTTTCGCGACGGCGGCACCATCACACTCGGATTGCAGGGTGACGCAGGCTGATCAATGCAGATCGAGAAAGGCCGAGCCAATGAACACCACCACTGAGACGGTAACAGTGCAGCGTCGCGGCGCCACCATAGTTGAGTACACGGTCGGTGAGTCCCATACATACCACGCGAACCGCTATGCCACGTTCTATGGCGCGCACACCGGCGGCGGCGACGCGCGGCAGCTTCTCGGCCAAGCCAAAACATTGTGGCGCGAGGCTGACGATGCAATGGAAGCAGCGTTCAAACGCGCATTCCCTAACGCCGATCTGCGGTTTATTCGATAACACCGTGCGAAGGGACGTGGGAGCCGGGCGACTGGTCCAGGGACGCCTGGATCTACGCGGTCGTGAACGAGGCGACGGACGAGTGCCTGGACGTCGACCCCGACCTCCGCGCCGGCGAAGGAATCTGAGGAGGAGCAAATGGCAATCGAGGCCGAAGACACGAGCCTGGAGGGCGATGCCCGAGCAGTCTGCGAGAACTGCCACGGCGGCTACCTGCCGCCGGACGGCCAGTGCGGGGAGTGCGACCACGTGCACGGCACGCCGACGCTGGCCGATCAGGCGCATGCGCGGGTGGAGCTTGGTCGCCGGCTGGCGCGCAGGTTCTACAAGGCGATGGGGTACGAGGTTCCCGAGGGCTACGCATTCGATACCGCTCGGCATCCTACGGAGAAGCTGTGCTGGGCGATGGCGGTGATCGCGTTCGAGGAGCTACTCGCGACGGACCTCGACGAGGTCGTAGCGGAACTGGAGGACGAATAATACCATGGTCCCGCATGTTCGCGGCCCGGTGGCCGACAAGAGACTGTGGCCATTCACCGGCATAATCCTGGCCGTGAACGAGCCGCCGGGCAGGCCGATGGTTTCCAGTACGATCACGGTGCATACCGAGACGCTGGGCGCAATCGAAAGCCTGGTCGCGCACTGGAACAGGCTGGCGCGTACCACTGCGGGCGTGCACGCCTACTCGATCATAAGCGCGTGGTAGCGGACGGGCTTGCGCCCCGCCGCAAATCTCTCCAATGTACCAACGAACATCCAACATGGAGCCAGGCCAATGGCCGACGGAGCACCGCCCAAAGTCACGGGCCTGCGCTGCAGCCCGAGCGAAGTCGACAACCCCAAGCATGTCGTCGGCGTCTCCAAGGCGCCGTTCAGCCTGATCCCACCGGTGGCGCTCGTGGCGCTGGCGCTGGCGATGGAGGACGGCGCGTACAAGTACGGCGAGTTCAACTTCCGGGTGTCGAAGGTCACGGCGCGGATCTACATCGAGGCCGCCCAACGGCATCTACTGGCCTACCTGGACGGCGAGGAGGTAGCTGCCGACAGCGGCGTGAAGCACCTCGGCCACGTCATGGCGTGCGCCGCCATCCTGCTGGATGCAGCGTCCGTAGGGACTCTCGTCGATGACCGGCCGATCCCCGGTCAGGTCGGCGAGGCCCTCGAGGCTGCGCGCCAGATGCTGGCTGTGAAGCGCGCGGAACGCGCGGAGCGCGCGGAGCCCGCCCAGCAGCAAGACCGGCAGCCCGCCGACAGCCTCGGCGCGATCATTATCGGCCGTGATGGGAGGATGGAATGGCAGGCCCACTGACGCGGCTGGTCCTCGACTTCGAGACCTACTACGCGGACGACTACTCCCTGCGCAAGCAGTCGCCTCCGATGTACGTGGCCGACCCGCGCTTCAAGGCGCACGGCGCCGCGGTGAAGGTGAACGACGAGCCGGCCTACTGGGTCTCGCACGACGAGCTGCCGGGCTTCCTGGCGTCCGTCGACTGGCCGCGTACGCTCTACATCAACCACAACAACGCGCTGTTCGACGGCCTGATCCTCGAGGGGATCTACGGCTACACGCCGTTGTACTACATCGATACGCTCTGTATGGCACGCGCAGTGCTCGGCGGCGCTATCAAGAGCAAATCCCTGGACTCCGTCGGTGAGCACCTCGGGCTCGGCGGCAAGGAGTTCGGCGGCGCCGCGCTCGCCGCGTGCAAGGGCGTCCGCGATCTGCCGCCGGAGCTCGAGCGGTCGCTGGCCAGCTACGCCATCCGGGACGCCGAGCTGACGGCGCAGGTGTGCGAGATCCTCGGCCGGCAGTTCCCGATCGGCGAGATCCCGGTGATGGACTGGGTCGCCAGGATGACGACGCAGCCGACGCTGCGCCTCAACGCGGCGCACCTCTATCAGTGCTGGCAGGACGAGATCGCCAGGAAGGAGCGGCTGGCGGCGGAGATCGGCCTCGACAAGACGCAGATCCGGTCCGACCAGCAGTTCGCCGGTCTGCTCCGCGCGTCCGGCGTCGAGCCGCCGACCAAGGTCAGCCGCAAGACGCACAAGGTGACGTTCGCGTTCGCCAAGACCGACCAGGTCTTCACGGACATGGCCGACGACGAGAGCCTGTCGGACTACTCCCGGGAGCTGGTGCGCGCGCGGCTCGGGCTCAAGTCCTCGATCGAGGAAACACGCGCCAAGACCTACTACGAGGCCGCGGTGCTCCGCGGCGATCTGCCGGCGATGCTGCAGTTCTCGGGCGCCCAGAACACCCACCGGCTGTCCGGGTCGGTCTGGAACCTCCAGAACAACTCGCGCAATAGCCCGATCAAGAAGGGCATCGAGGCGCCGCCCGGGTGCGGGCTCGTCGAGGCGGACAGCTCGAACATCGAACTGCGCGTCGTGTTCATGCTGGCGGGGATGCACGACGAGCTGGCGCGGCTGGCGGCCGGCGCCGACCTCTACAGCGAGTTCGCGAGCGGCTACTTCGGCGTCGAGGTGAGCAAGGACGTGAGCCCCGACCTACGCCAGGTCGGCAAGGTGGCGATGCTGTCGCTCCAGTACGGCGCGGGCGCCGACACGTTCCGGCAGATGCTGTGGGTGCAGGCCAAGCGGCGGATCACTCGCGACGAGGCGCAGGCCGTCGTCAACTACTACCGGGCGAAGTACCGGAAGATCAAGGCGCTGTGGGCCGATCTCGGTCAGCGGCTCCGCGATATGGCAAGTGGCCGCGCACCGGGCGAGCTGGAGTCCTGCCCGGCGCTGAAGTGGCATGCGGACCGGATCGTCCTGCCGTCCGGGCTGGCCCTCAAGTACCCGGAGTTGCGCTGGCGGCGTGACCGGTTCGGCGCGCGGCAGGCGCTCGACGCGGTCAACACCGACCCGGTCAGCTGGGGGCTGGATCAGGTGCCGGCCGTGTGGGCGTGGATCGGCGAGGCACTCGAGGCGTTCGTCGACAAGGGCGCCCCGCCCGCCAACTGCGCGCCGGAGGTCGACTTCCTGGTCCAGCTGTGCCGGCTGGAGGCCGGGATGCCGGCGTCGTCAGCAGCAGTAGACGCGGATAGCCTGGTGTCCCAGGGCCAGGTCCAGAAGGACGTCATCGAGTACGCTGAGCGCACGATGCGCCTGCTGCTCGCGCGCTACCCGATGAAGTCGCAGCTCAGCTACAAGAACCTGGGCGACAAGGACGCGCCGGGCGGCTGGAAGAAGATCTACGGCGGCCTGCTGACCGAGAACCTGGGCCAATCGCTTGCTCGTGAGATCATCACCGAGCAGCTGATGCGGATCAACCGGACGCACATGGCCGCCCTGCAGGTGCACGACAGCGGCCTGTGGCCCGTCAGGCTCGACCAGATCCAGGCCGCGGTCAACTTGGTCCACCGTGAGATGTCGACCCCACCGTCCTGGTGGCCTGGCATTCCGCTCGCCTGCGAGGTCAAGGTCGGTCCGAACTACGGCGAGCTAAAGAGGGTGAAATGACCACGCATGGAATGATCCACTCGCACTCGGCATTGCAGAAGTACCGGCAATGCCCGCAAGCATTCTACAGGTTGAAAGTCCTCAAGGACATCAAAGATGTAATGGGCGCGGCCGCCGATTACGGCGACAAGGTCCACAAGGCGATCGAGGCGCGGGTGAAGTCCGACGTGGCGCTGCCGCCGGAGTTCCGGCAGTACGAGCCGCTGTGCCAGTACATCGTGACCATTCCGGGCACGCACCACTGCGAGCTGAAGCTAGGCATGAACGACCGCGGCGAGGGGCGCACGTTCTTCGCGAAAGGCCCGACGGCTGGCGGCGACAACTGGCTGCGCGGGATCATCGACTTCCTGGCGATCAACGGCAGCCACGGGACAATCATCGACTACAAGACCGGCAAGTACCGCGGAGACGACGGGCAGCCTGCGATCTGCTCGGCGCTCGCCTTCGCCAACTTCCCGGAGCTGGAGACGATCACGGCGCGCTTCCTCTACCTGCCGGAGAGCTACATCGCGAAGTACGTCTACACCCGGCAGGGGTTCTCCGAGCTTATCGCACCGGTGCAGCGGACGGACATCGAGATCGAGTGGAGCCACACGAGCAACGCTTGGCCGACTCGGCCGAGCGGGCTGTGCGGCTGGTGTCCAGTTGGTAATTCGGGGCAGTGCGCGGACGCGCAGAAGCGCAAACGATAGGGGCGGCGGATGAAAGCGCGAAGCCGAGTTTTGGCGTGGGACATTTTCGAGCGTCCATACGTGACGATGATGGACATGGCGACCGCGCTGTGGGGTGGCGGGGACGGCCCGGAGTTCGAGTGCCAGGTAGTTTCCCACTACCTGAACGAATTTCGCTATTTCCTGGCGGAGAACGGCATCGAGCTCCACAGGTCCAGCGGGCGCTGGTGGGTCGATCCGCGGGACAAGCAGCGGCTAGGGGAGCTGCTTGTCGAGGAGTTTCTGAACGAGGCGTGGCCGAAACATATGGCGACGTCCCAACGATCAACGCAACGAGGACAAGCGCATGGCAGCTCGCGAGTTCAAGCCAATCCTGGCTGACACGATCGTAGACATCGGCACGATCGTGTTCCCGGTCCTCGTCTCGCCCAAGCTAGACGGTATCAGGTGCTGCATCCGGCCTTCCGGGGCCGGCACGATGATGCCGGTGAGCCGAAATCTCAAGCCGATCCCGAACCGGTCTATTCGCGATGCGCTGCTCGGCATGCCGCCGTTCGACGGCGAGCTGATCTGCGGGTCACCCGTAGAGCCGAGCACGTGGAACAAAACCCAGTCCGGTGTCATGTCAGCCGACGGCGAGCCGGACTGGACGTACTGGGTGTTTGACGCGATCCCCACGGAGGGTACGAAGTACCTAAAGCCAACGATCGAAACGCCGTTCCAGGAGCGGATTGAGATCGCCCGCCAGCTGGTGCGCGCAGCCCGCACGACAGACACGGCAGGCACACCGCGGATCCAGCACGTCTCGCACAAGTGGGTCTACGATCTGCCTACGCTGCTCGAGATCGAGGAGCAGGTGGTGGCCGCCGGCTACGAGGGGCTGATGCTCCGCGACCCGCACGGCCGCTACAAGTTCGGCCGGGCCACGCTGCGTTCGCGGGAGCTGCTGAAGTTCGTCCGGAAGTTCACGGCGGAGGCTGTCGTCGAGGGCTTCGTCGAGCAGATGCACAACACGAACCTCGCCAAGCTCGACGAGCTGGGCCGCACCAAGCGGTCCAGCGCGAAGGCCGGCAAGGTCGGCAAAGCCACGCTCGGCGCGCTGCTGTGCCGAATGCCGGACGGCAGCACGTTCGAGATCGGCACGGGCCTCGACGACGCGACGCGGGCGGACATCTGGAGCCGGCAGGCGGAGTTCGCTGGAAAGACCGTGACCTACGAGTACCGGCAGCTGACGCCAGCCGGCGTGCCGCGGTTCCCCGTGTTCAAGGGCTGGCGCGACGCCGGCGATACAGGAGGGTGAAGACCATGCCCCGACGGCGTCCTGAAACGGCCGGATCGCGTCTAAGCCCGGACTACCCAAACCCTAACCTGACAGGTGAAACATGGAACGACACGTTTCCGTGACGCCGGCGCGCGTCCACAAAGCGCTCGACGCCTACTACGAGGCGTCTGACGACTACACGCCGGGCTTCTGCCTCGCGTGCGGCGAGGAGCAGGACACCGAAGCCGATGCCATCGGCGCCGTGTGCGGGTGCTGCGGCTGCAATCTCCTGGTCTCCGCGGAGAACATCTACATCGGGATGGCCGAGACTGGCGAGCTCGATCCTCCGTACGAGGATCAGTGCCGCAAGGCGGGCTGGGAGGAGTTCACGGACAACGACGTCCTCGAGCAGTGGTGCGACAGCCGCTCCGGGATCGCGCACGGCCCGACCGTGCGCGGCGAGGCGAACGCCAACGACAGCGTCTACAGCAGCTGGCGCGATTGCTACTGGGAGGCCATCGCCGACCAGCCGCCGAGCAGCCTGCGCGGCATGAACGAGGGCTGGGGGATCTTCTGGTCCGACAGCCGCGGCTGGGAGCTCCAGCGTGACGACGGCGCCCGCGTGTTCGAGACGGACGACGACGCGCTGGACTTCGTGAAAGCCAAGGCAGCGGCGGGGTCCGCCTATCACCGGGACTGCCTCGCATTCCTCGGGGTGTTCCCGGACTGAGACGCCGCGTCACCCAAACCAAGGAGAACCGAAATGGCCAAGACCTATCTCGTGATGATCACCGTAACCGTCGACGATGAGGCGGAGCTCGCGGAGCTCGCAGCGCAGCGGGCTGCCGAGGAGGGCGTGCCCGCCGAGGAGTGGGCGGATATGCGGAAGGACGACCCGATCGAGAGCGACCTTCAGATGGTGTTCGACCCGGGCGCGAGCCCGGCCGGCACGTCGATCCAGGACTGCGTCGTAGCCCGCGAAGACAAAGCCGGCGACGACGAGGACGAGGACGAGGACGGCGAGCGCGGAGAGATCACACGTGTCTCCTGACGCCGACGTGCTGGTGCCGGAGGAGGCCGCCGCCCTCCTCCGGTGCACGCCAAAAACGCTGTCGCGGCTGCCGGTGCCCATGTTCTATTTGCATCCGGACACGAAACGGAAGCGCCGATACCGGCGCAGTGACATTATGGACTGGATAGAGCGACAGGTGACGGCATCATGCGAACCTCCAAGCGTCCCCGCGTCTACAAAGTCGACAACTCGCCGGCGTACCACTACGAGTTCTACGCGCTTGGGCGTAGGTTTCGCGGCAGCACTGGAGAGCCATCCGAGCGCGCCGCACAGAAGTTCGCGGCACAGAAATTCGACGAAGTCATAGAGCTGGCCCGCTCCGGCCAGCTCGACCCGGGCAAGCCGACGCTCGACTTCGTCGCCGGCCGGTTCTGGCGCGAGCATGCGCATGCGCTCCGGTCGGCGGCGTCGGTGAAGGGATACCTCACCGACATCCTGGCGTCCGTGGGTCCGAATAAGTTGTACCGCGAAGTCGGCATTGCAGACGTGTCGCAGTTCATCCAGGACCGGCGCGCCGCCGGGCGCCGCGTGGCTATCCGCGGAACGAACGACACGCGCAGATCGGGCGAGGTGACCGATTCGACCATCAACCGCGCCATCGCCGTGTGGAAGTCCATGCACAACAAGGCGGCGCTCGAGTGGGAGTACGAGGTGCGCCCGATAAGTTGGACGAGGGTGTGGGCGGCGGAGCCCCGGGAGCGCGTGCGCTCCGCGACCGCTGACGAGGCGCAGTCGCTGCTCGACATCCTGCCGGACCACATCCGCCACATAGCCTGCTTCGCGCTCTACACTGGCCTGCGCGAGCGGGCGGTGTTCGAGCTCGAGTGGGACCGGGTCGACATGACCCGGGCCGTAGCGCGAGTGCCGCGCATGAAGAACAAGGCGCGCAGCGTCGAGTGGGTGGACGTCGAGCTCAACGACATGGCGATGCTCGTGTTGCAGGAGCGGCTTGTCGGCCGGCGCCAGGGCGACACGCGCGTGTTCGACCCGACCAACTTCCGCAGGCACTGGGAGGCAGCTCGGGCGAAGGTCGACATCGCCGACTTCCGGTTCCACGATCTGCGCCACACGTTCGCGACCTGGCTCGGCGAGCGGGGCGTGCGGATCGAGGTCGTGTCCAAGTTGCTGGGGCACTCCAACATCCAGGTCACGATGAAGTACCTGCACGTGTTCGAGCATAACCGCCGTGCGGCCGTCGCGGCTCTGCCCGCTCTGCGGCTCGGCAACGTGCAACCGTTGCGCATTCCGGTGCAAGACGAGAACATCCACGATGCAAAAACCGAGGAGTGTGGGCGCCCACAGTTGGCGTCCCTGCCCAAGAAAAGTCAATGATTACAAGGGGTTTATCTCGAAAAGACTTTGGATTAGGAATCTGATGCTCTATCCGGCTGAGCTACGGGGTCACTCGCACTAAAACCCTTGTGTTTCTTGAGGTTGTTATACGCTTACCTTGCCGTTACGTCTACCCAGAACGAAGCGGAACGTGTGGAATACATCAGCCTAAAACACCCACAGAAACACCCACACAAACGCCCACAGCGTTGTCGAGATGTTCCACCAACACGAGGAGGTAGCCATGGCCACGAAACGGAGACTGCGATGCGCGTGCTGCGGCGAGGACGCAGGCACGTGGGAGCAGTTCTGGAACCAGGACACGGGCTGGGGGCTATGCGGCCGTTGTGCCGACTGGATCGTCGACCCGCCCGGCACCAGGTGGGCGATGACGCGGGAGGATCTGGTGAAGTGCTACGGCAAGCCCGGAGTGCACAGGGCACCCGGGGCAACGACGGGCGCTTGACCGCCGCCGGCGGGCCACTCCAGCATCGTCACCGGCCCGATCCGGGCTCTACATCGACAGGAGATACAACTTGACTACGATCGCATACCGGGACGGCATCATGGCCGGCGACACCCTGGTGACCCTGTACGGCACCCGGGACAGCATGACGGAGAAGGTTCGCAAGACGAAATCCGGCTGGCTCGTCGGCGGGTGCGGCTCGCTTGGTGAGCTGACCACGGCGTTCCGCTGGGCCGAGAAGTGCCTCCAGAAGGACGGCTCCATTCGCGACCGGGCACCGGAGAGCAAGCGGCTCGACCTCATCCTGGTGGCGCCGGACGGCACGACGTACGGCCTGAGCTCGTGCGGCGACGGTGGATCGTCCGGCGGCTGGCCGGCCAAGGTCACTGGCATGTTCATGGCGGCCGGTTCGGGTGCGGACCTGGCGCGCGGGGCCATGGCGCTCAATGCGCCGGCGGACCTCGCCGTACGTGTCGCCATGTCCTTCGACACCGGCTCGGGTGGCGAGGTCCAGGTCGTCAAGCTGGACAGCACGATCGCCCAGGAGGCCATCGCCGAGGCGGCCGCCCGCGCCACCAAGGAGAACGCGGAGCGCAAGGCGGCGGCCGCGGCTGCGGTGGCCCAGGCGGCGGCCGAGGCCGCGGCGTCGATGGGCCTGCAGGACGACAAGGCGAAGGCTGATGTGGCCGAGGCGGCTGCTATCGCCGGGGCTGCGCCGGAAGTAGTGCACTGAGGAGCGGCCTTTGGACGATCAAGCGATAGTCCTGGCCGCCACAGCCATCGACCGCATGGTTGCGGTCGCGCTCGGCGAAGGGGTTGACGCGCCGGAGCGAGCGCCGGCGGACGTCGTCCACCCGTCGAGGCACGCGCAGCTCCGGCACGCCCGGTACATCGCCCGGATGATCCCGTGATTCTCCGGATGGGTAACCCGGCGAAGGCGCTGCGGTGGCTCGGGTTCGCGGAAGCCATAGCCTGGACGGCAGGGCTGACCTCGATCAACGAGATCGAGCAGGCGAACAAGGCCGTCGGCGACATCTGAACTGGATGTTCGCCGACGACTAGGCTATACTGTACCTAGTGACAGTCGAGTAAGGGCAGGCGCTATGGCCTGCCCTGGTCGCTCAAGCGAAAGGACGAGCCATGTCAGGATCCGGGCCCGAGGCCGCGGTGAAACGAAAGGTCGTCGCCCACCTCAAGAAACTCGACGCCTACTACTTCTTCCCGATCGCAGGGCCGTACGCCCGGGGAGGCGTCCCGGACATCGTCGCGTGCATCCGGGGCAAGTTCGTCGGCATCGAGTGCAAGTCGGCGCGCGGGAAGCCGACCACGCTGCAGCGCCTGGAGCTGGACAGCATACTGCAGGCGGGCGGCGTGGCCCTCGTCATCAACCCGCAATCCATGGAGCTCGGCCTGGGGATTCTCACCGAGCTTGCGAAAAGGGAGCGAGACCAATGAGCACAGGAAACGAGAACGAGGCCGTCTACGCCGCCAGGAGCCTGGGCGATAGCCTGGCGCTGCAGTGGTGCGACAGCCCGGCGAACCGGCCCGACATCCTGAAGGAGGCGCTGCGCGATGCGGCAGTCGTCGCGGCGATCGTGGTCGGGATGCTCGAGCACGGCCTAACTGACGAGGCGGCGGACTTCTGCGGCCACGTGGTCGTCAAGGCGGCGACGCGCCGCGCGCGGAGGGCGGCATGAAGATCCACTACGGCGCGCAGGTGCGAACGTGAGCCACTTCGTCCAGCCCCTCGACGTCATCCCGCACGCAGTCTTCTACGCCCACGAGCACCTCGCCACCCTGGCGCCGCACATAAGCGAGCTCCAGGAGGTGCGCACACCGACCCGAGCGTACGCCGCCGTGCGCCGTACGCTCGATAATGTCCAAGTTCTGGCGCAGCTCGGCTACGACGCGCCGTCGCCGGCGCTGAACACCTACGGGTTCCCGGGCCGGTTCAAGCCGTACCAGCACCAGACCGAGACGTTCGAGTTCCTCACCCGCCACCGCAAGGCGTTTGTCCTCGACGACCCGGGCCTTGGCAAGACGAGCGCCACGATCTGGGCCGTCGACTTCCTCCGCAGTGCCGGGCGGATTGGCCGCGTGCTCGTGCTGTGCCCGCTGTCGTGCGTCAAGTCGGTGTGGCAGCGAGAGCTGTTCAACATCCTGCCCAACGACAGCGTCGCGCTGGCGATCGGATCGCTCGAGGAGAAGCGCGTTGCGATCAAGTCCAAGGCGCGCTGGATCATAATGAACCACGACGGCGTCAAGCCGTGCGCGGTCGATCTGATCGAGGACAAGTCGATCACGCACGTCATCGTCGACGAGGCGACGGCGTTCAAGACCTACGGGCGCGGTCGGTTCCGCGCGCTCCGCGCAGTGCTCGGGACGACGCGGACGTGCTGGATGCTGACCGGCACGCCGTGCCCGCAAGGGCCGTGGGACGCCTGGGCGCTCTGCCGCCTTATCTGCCCGGAGCGTGTGCCATCCTCGCTGAACGGCTGGAACGACCTGACGGCGACCAAGCGGGAGGTCCGCGCCGGTGCGAAGACAGTCGCGAAGTGGATCGCCAAGCCGGACAGCTTCAAGATCGTCTTCGGGCGGATGCAGCCTGCGATCCGGCACACCAAGGCGGACTGCCTCGACCTCCCGGACATGATCTACGTCGACCGGGATGCGCCACTGTCGGCCGAGCAGGCGAAAGCCGAGAAGGAGATGCTGAAGTCGTTCGTGGCGGACATGGCCGGTGGCGGGCAAGTCGTGGCCCAAACCGCGGCCGCGCGCCTGTCGAAGCTGCTGCAGATATACCAGGGCTGCGTCATCCAAGCCGACGGGTCGATCGCCGAGCTGGACTGGACGCCGCGGATGGCAGCGCTGCTCGAGCTCATCGAGAACTCGGCCAGCTCCGTGATCGTGTTCGCCGGGTTCACCGGCGTCGTCGAGCGCCTGGCCCGCGAACTGCCGAAGCACGGGCACACCGCTGCGCTCATCAACGGCGAGGTGAACCCGACGGATCGTGACCAGATCGTCCAGGACTTCCAGGCCGGCCGGTACAAGGTGCTCTGCGCGCATCCGAAAGCGATGGCGCACGGCCTGACCTTGACCGCGGCCTCGACGTCCGTGTGGTGGGGCCCCTACTTCGCGGTCGAGACGGTCCTCCAGGCCAACGAGCGCATGAGCCGCCCTGGCCAGAAGCACGTGATGACGATCGCGCACCTGGTGTCCGGCGCCAGCGAGCGGCGCAGCTACGAGCTGGTCCGGACAGGCACCCTCACACAGGCCGCGCTGCTCAGCCTGTACGCCGAGGCAACAAAGCAGCGAGGACGGAGAACGCCGTGAAGGAGTCTACTATAATTCTGGGGTTGCTGTTCGTTTTCGGCTTCACGGTCGGGTTCGTGTTTGCCGCGCTGTTCGACTTCTGCCTGAACAACGGAAAGCCGCCGAAGGGAGGAGGCCGTAATGGGATACCTGATTGACGCAGCCCTGTTGTGGTCGTTCGCATCGGTTATCGGGATGCTGATCTGGTACATCCTGAAACAGGGAGACCCTCCGGATGGAAGTATCTGAGATCGCGTTAGCGTTCGCGCTGTTCTACGTGGCGGCGCTTACGGTGCTGGTGATTATGTCCCGCGCCGAGAGCCACACCTGTAAACCAACCAGTAACCAGGAGACACCAACATGGACGTACGAGACCACGTGGACGACGAGGCCCCAGCAGCGCCGCCGGCGCCGGCGCCGGCGGCGTCGTCCGACATACTCTCCAAGCTCACGGCCGCCTACGTGACGATCCGCGAGCAGCGCGCCAAGCTGAAGCGGGAGTACGAGGACGCTGACCTGATCAAGGTCGCAGAGATGGAGAAGATCGAGGCGGCCCTGCTCGGGTACATGGAGCGCATCGGCGTCGAGCAGCTGAAGCCCCGGAAAGACGGTCCTGTCGTCTACATCACGACGGAAAGCCGGGCTACCTGCGGCGACTTCGCTGCGCTCTACGAGCACATAAAAGAGACGGGCTCTTTCGATTTGCTCGAGCGGCGCGTCGCCCAGAAAGCGGCTGCGGAGTACGCGGAGCAGCACGACGGCGCCGGCCCGCCCGGCATCATTTTCCACCGCAAGCGCAAGATCTCTATCCGCAAGTCCTGAACTGGCGTTTGAACTCGAGCCGATGTATTGTCCCTAGCTACCACCAACCTGGAGAATAGAATGAGCATGCAACTCACCACCGCTACGGCCGCGCCCCAGCTGCCCGCGCACATCGCCGCCCGGATGCAAATGACCGGTCGCCGCAAGGCGCCCAGGCTGTCGAGCGGGATGGACATCAACCGGCTGACCTTTCGGGACGGTCGCTGGCGCCTGATGGTCGGCGGCAGCGAGGTCGCCAGCTGCGCCGGCGGGATCACGGTCCGGATCGTCACCGCGGCCGACGCGCCCGGCCGGCAGTACTACGCCGGCGAGTACAAGAAGGGGGAGAAGAACGAGGCCGCCGTGTGCTGGTCGCAGGACGGCAACACGCCGGACGCCGCCTCGCCGAAGCGCCAGTCGACGGCTTGCAAGACTTGCCCGATGTCGGCCAAGGGGAGCAAGGACGGCAAGTACGTGGCCTGCTCTCTCATGCGGAACTTCGTCGTCACGCTCGACGACGACCCGACCCAGCTGGCCTACATCCTGACGCTCAAGAGCAAGACGCTGTTCTGCAAGACCGACGCCACGCTGCGGGACGGCTCCAAGGCGATGTCGCTGCGTGGCCTCGAGAAGTCCCTGCAGGCCGCCGGGATGGACACCTCGTGCGTGGCCATCAACATCTTCCCGGACGAGCAGGACAGCCAGATCATGCGGTTCTCGATCGCCGGGATCCTGGAGCAGGACGAGATCGACGCGGTCGACCGGATGGCCGAAGACCCGCAGTACGCGGATTGGGTCAAGGTCACCGGACAGCGCGAGGGCGGCGGCGGCATCGTCGACGACGAGGCGCCGCAGCCCACGCGCGTCGTCGGCACCACGCAGGCCGTGATGCCGATGCCGATGGTGGCTCAGCCTGTCATGGCTCAGCCTGTCATGGC
>FRDC01003973.1_pt1 | contig 26707 bp, 31 predicted proteins | sample 1106171 | NCBI WGS metagenome assembly FRDC01 (sample SAMEA3930566, study PRJEB13176) | freshwater metagenome | biome: Drinking water system; feature: drinking water; material: water | place: Singapore | collected 2014-12-20 | reverse complement strand
GATTAGAAAAGGATCCGGTATGTGGAATGATGATTGATCCGAAAACAGCCAAGGGTGGGAGCTCAGTTTATCAAGACAAAACCTACTTTTTTTGTAGTCAGAGGTGCAAAACGAAATTCGATGCTGAACCTCAAAGGTATCTGACAAAAGAAGCAGTACCTGTTTCGGAAGCTGAAAAGGAAAAGATTTATACGTGTCCAATGCACCCGGAAATTCGACAAAAGGGTCCAGGCAGTTGCCCGCTATGCGGGATGGCACTCGAACCGGAAGAAGTCAGTTTAGAGCAGGAAGAGAATCCGGAACTTGTCGATTTTACGAAGCGACTTAAGCTAAGTATTGTGCTCTCGGTCCCTTTATTCCTGTTGGCAATGTCCGATTTGATCCCTGGTCAACCTGTTCAACATGCAATGCCCTCGTGGCTCTACGCTGGAATCCAGTTTTTACTTGCGACACCAGTTGTCCTATGGAGTGGTCTGCCTTTTTTTGAACGAGGTTGGACTTCNNATTAAAACACGCAATCTCAATATGTTTACCCTGATTGCGATTGGAACAGGGGTAGCGTATCTCTACAGCGTTATTGCCACTCTCTTTCCAAACCTTTTCCCAGAAAGTATTAGGGTACATGCAGGAATGGTCCCCTTGTACTTTGAAGCAGCTGCAGTCATTACGACACTCGTTCTTGTCGGACAGGTGTTAGAACTCCGCGCGCGCAGCCAAACCGGGAACGCTATTCGAGCACTTCTAGGCTTAGCGCCCAAAACGGCACGCAAAGTGTTTGAAAACGGTTCCGAAGAAGATATTCCGCTGGAACATGTTCACGTCGGTGATCGCCTTCGCGTTCGCCCTGGAGAGAAGGTTCCAGTTGATGGGAAAATCATTGAGGGCAAAAGTACCTTAGACGAATCGATGATTACGGGTGAACCAATAGGTGTTGAAAAAAATGTTGGCCAGATTGTTACAGGAGCAACCATAAATGGTTCAGGCACATTTATCATGGAAGCCACTCGCGTTGGCGCGGACACGCTTTTAGCTCAAATTGTAAAAATGGTGTCCCAAGCACAGCGAAGCCGGGCCCCGATTCAAAAGCTCGCAGACTTTGTTTCTGCATACTTTGTCCCGGCTGTTATTTTAATTGCGATAATAACAGCCCTCGCATGGTTTTTTGTTGGGCCCGAGCCTGCGATGACATATGCAATTCTTAATTCTGTAGCAGTTTTGATTATTGCGTGTCCTTGTGCTCTCGGGCTTGCCACACCCATGTCGATAATGGTGGCGACGGGCAAAGGTGCGACTTACGGTGTTCTCATTAAAAACGCTGAAGCTTTAGAAACAATGGAGAAAATCACAACTCTTGTCGTGGATAAAACCGGTACCTTAACTGTTGGAAAACCCCATCTTGCAGTTATAAAGCCCATTTCCGGCTATTCAGACGTTGAGCTATTACGATATTCCGCATCGTTAGAGAAAGTCAGCGAACATCCACTTGCTGAAGCCATTGTAAATGGAGCCAAGGCACGAGGTTTAAACTTGATCGACGTGTACAACTTCGAATCTCTAACAGGGCGTGGTTTGAAAGGTATAATTAATAATCAAGAAGTACTCATTGGTAATAAGCGACTTATGGAAGAGTTTGAAATCGACTTCAGCGAACTTATGGTTATTGCTGAAGAACTTCAAAGAACTGGGCACGGAGCGATGTTAGTAGCAATTGATCGTAAGCCTGCCGGTGTTCTTGCTGTCAAAGATCCAATCAAGGAGACCACAAAGGAAGCAATTTCGTATTTTAGCGATAAAGGCATCGAAGTTATCATGCTCACAGGAGACAGTCGATATACGGCGCAGGCAGTGGCAAAACAAGTTGGTATTGATCGATTTGAGGCTGAAGTACTGCCCGAGCAGAAAAATGCGATCGTAAGGCAATTACAGGCCCAAGGTAAGCTCGTGGCAATGGCGGGCGACGGTATCAACGATGCTCCAGCATTAGCGCAGGCAAATGTCGGAATCGCTATGGGAACCGGAACCGACATCGCCATGGAGTCTGCATCTGTTACTTTGGTAAAGGGCGATTTACTGGGAATCGTGCGCGCTCATCGATTGAGCCAAGAAACGATGAAGAACATTCGGCAAAATTTATTTTTCGCGTTCTTCTATAACGTCCTCGGGGTTCCCGTGGCAGCGGGCTTATTTTATCCATTCTTTGGAATATTGCTAAGCCCCATGTTTGCAAGCCTAGCGATGAGCTTGAGTTCAATTTCGGTTATTGGGAATGCATTGCGATTAAGAAATGTTAAGTTATAAAAAAATATTAAACGCAGAGGGAAGCACCATCTCTCATTTAATTATTTTTGGGGCGCAGCTTCCTTATGTTCTCTTTTATCCTTACCGTGGCACTCACACTCTGACTCAGGCTTTCCGCACTCGGGGCACATTTCTACTTTTTTCTTACGAGTCTTTTTTGCTTCGGTCGTGATTTTCTGGATAGCATTCTCGCCTTTACGTAGTTGAGTTTTGTCCTCCTGTGCCCAGGCAAAATTTGTTAGAAATAACAATGCAACTGCGATGTGAACGGTTTTGTTGAATTTCATATTTACTCCTTTGTGTCTATTTTTGGTGGCTGAATTTCAAAATTTGTTTTTCCAGCGATGTATAGAGGGTTGGAAGCACAATTAAGGTCAGTAGGGCAGAAGACAATATTCCTCCCACAACGACAGTCGCTAGAGGGCGCTGAACTTCAGCACCCATTCCCGTTGAAAGCATCATCGGCAGAAAACCGAAGACGTCCACAAGTGCGGTCATCAGAACCGGTCTAAGCCTTAGGCCTACACCTTTTGTTACAAGATCTATTCCGTGGTGACCTCGGTCCCTTAGTTCGTTGAAGTAATTGACGAGCACAACGCCATTGAGGACTGCTATTCCTGAAAGAGCAATAAAGCCAACGCCTGCAGAGACGCTAAACGGAATTCCTGCGATCATCAACGCAAGTACCCCGCCAACCAGCGCAAACGGTACACAAAGAAAAATCAATGCCGTCTCGATGATGTTTTGAAAGGCAGCATAAATCATAAGTAAGACAAGTAACAAAGCAAGCGGGGCCAAAATCGAAAGCCTAGTCTTCGCTTCATTTAGATTTTTAAAGTTTCCGCCCCACTCTAAATAGTAGCCAGGCGGAAGTTTCACTTGATCAGCGACTTTTTTCTGTGCTTCTTGCACAAACGACTCTGTGTCACGACCCCTTGGGTTTATAAGAACTGCAATCCGACGTTTTGTTTGCTCTCGGCTAAATGAACTGTACGCTTCCACAAACTTGAGGTCAGCCACCTCCCTAAGAGGCATGGTAGAAGCTCCCGCGACGCCTACAGGAAGATTTTTGATGGATTCGATATCGCTTCTCACATCGTCTGAGGCTCTCACTACAATAGGGAATTTCCTTAACCCGTCGTAGAATGTACCGACCTCACGCCCACCGACACCGACTTCAATAGTTTCGATTACTTCTCTTGCGGAGACACCCATTATTTTAAGCCGGTCTTTTTTTGGTGCAATGTCGAGGACAGTTACAGTTCCTTTGGCTTCAAGTTCAACATCTCCGGCACCGGAAACTCCCTGAATAACCGAGATTGCTTGTTCCGCAATTTCGGTTATTTTCGCCTGATCTTCGCCAAAAATTTTCAATGAAACATCGGCACGTGTTCCTTCCATGAGTTCATTAAAACGCAGCTGAATCGGCTGGCTGACCAATATTCTTTGTCCTGAAGTGGTTGCTTCCAGTTCGTCGACAATAGCGCCTACGAGTTCTTCCTTAGTTCTCCGCTTTCCATTGATTTTCGGCCACTCCTCGCTTGGTTTCAGTATTAAAAACGTGTCAGCGATATTTGGTCCCATTGGATCTGTGGCGATTTCTGCAGAACCAATTCGAGAAAAGACATCTTTGATTTCTGAAAAGCTTTTAATAACGTTTTGTGATTTCTCCTCGAGTGCAACCGAGTGGGAAATCCCAACGGTCACTGGACGAATAAATTGAATAGCAATAGACCCCTCATTGAGTTGAGGAAGAAATTCACCACCTAGACGGGAGAAAAGGATGCCGCCCAAGATGACCGAGATAAGTGCAATTCCTAGAACAGTTCTGCGTGCACTAAGACTCCAGTGAAGGCCCGGAATGTAGAACGCATGAATCTTCTGCATGATCCACGGCTCTTTGTCTTTGACGTCGCCCCGTAAAATCAAGCTTGCAAGCGCCGGAACGAAGGTAAAGGACAAAGCCAGAGCACCGAGGATGGCAAAGATGAAAGTTGCCGCCATTGGAATAAACATTTTTCCCTCGATGCCAACAAATGCGAACACTGGAAGGAACACGACTACTACAATAAGCTCACCAAACCCTGCGGACTTACGAATCTCGACAGTGGCCTTGTGAATAGTTTCATTCACTTCTGTTCCAGTTAGACTTCGCTTTAGAGAATGGGTTTTCTCATGGATATGTCGAACACAGTTATCTAGGACAATGACTGCGCCATCGACAATGATTCCAAAATCAAGAGCGCCAAGACTAACTAGATTTCCTGAAATTCCAAATCGGCGCATAAGAATAAACGTGATCAGAAGTGAAATCGGGATCACAATCGCCGTAATAAGTGCGGCTCGTAAATTGCCAACGAGTAGAAATAAAACGACGATAACTAGAACAGCACCAAAAAGAAGATTGTGCTCAACGGTGCTTAAAGTGGCATTCACAAGCTCTGATCTGTCGTAGACGGTACGAATCGTGTAGCCCTCAGGTAAACCTCGTCTGATTTCGCCAACCTTTTCGGCTACACGCAAAGAGACTGATCTCGAATTTTCCCCAAGCAGCATTAAAACAGTACCAAGTACGACTTCTTCTCCGTTGTGAAGCGCGGCACCTACCCTCAGTTCTCGTCCAATTTCGACTTCAGCAATGTCACCAATAGAAATTACTTTGGCATTTTCTAAAAGCCTGACTGGAACGCCTCGAATGTCGTCTAGTGATTGAAAAAGACCGAACCCCTGCACAAGGAATTGATCGGCGGTTTGCTCAACGTAGCCTCCACCCGCATTTTTATTTGCGGTCTGGATAGCTTCATCAATATCACCAAAATGAATACCATAAGAAGCCATTTTTTTTGGGTTGGGACGAATCAAGTACTGTTTCTCGTGTCCACCGATGGTATTTACTTCGGCTACTCCTTTAACGGTAAGGAGCCGGGGCTTGATGTACCAATCTTGCAAGGCACGAATTTCTGAAAGTTGTTTCAGCCTGTCCTCACCTTTGGCAGGTTTTTCGGACTCAATGATGTAGTGAAAAATCTCTCCAAGCCCAGAACTGACCGGTCCAAGTAGAGGATGAGCCCCCAATGGCAGATTTTTAGAGACGCCTTGTAGTCTTTCGGAAACGAGCTGCCGAGCGCGGTAAATATCCGTAGCGTCTTCGAACGTCACAGTAACCTGAGACACCCCGAAACGTGTAATTGACCTAACCTGCGTGACGCCCGGAATTCCATTTAGTGCTGTTTCAATTGGTATCGTAACCGTGCGCTCAATCTCTTCGGGGCTCAGTGCTGTGATCGGAGTATTGACTTGCACTTGAACATTCGTGATGTCAGGCACTGCATCAATAGGAAGATTGAGGAACGCGAACCATCCGGCCACTGCAACGAGTGCTGTGGCAAGAATAACTAACCATCTATATTTAATTGAGTATCGAATAAGTGTTGAAATCATGTTTTTTTCCTTAGTGAGCACATGAATCGACCGTGCCACTATTTAAATCGGCATCAGTCATTCGTAGAAAGGGTGCGCCAGTAATGGCAACTTCATCGCTAGATTCAAGGTCTTGGGACGTGACAAAAAATACATCTCCTTCACGTTTTACAATTTTCACAAGAACCAATGAGATCCAACCGTCGTATTTTCTGTAAACTCCTGTCGACTGCTTCAAGTGAATGATCGCTTCTTTAGGAAGCTGCCAAGGGGATGGCGAATCGAGTCGTCGAAAGGTAATGGACATTGCCGAGGCTGATTTATCTGATAGTTTAAATCCTTGCTCTTTGTCGAAGGCCTCAATGGCTTTTCCGGGACCGAAGCGTTGCGATGTGTTCGCGGATTCTTCGGAAGCTTTGTTGGGCTCATTGGCAAAACAAATTTCCGTTTTGTTAAATAAAATGATCAAAAATAAGATTATAACGTTCATAGATTCTCCGTAAAAATTCGTCCATCAAACTGATAAATGTGCCAGAGCGCTTCGATCGCTTTAAGTTCTCGAGTATTGCGACTGCGTGTAAGTTCGGCTCTCTGACGGTGAAATTCGATGAGAATTGGACCGGAAATCAAACCTCGTCGAACTAGAGATTCGTTTTTTTGAAAATCCTTTTCGATAACACTAGCTTCAGGAACAGACTTTAATGTGGCAAGCGCTCGCTGATAAACTTTCATTTGTTCATTTCGTTCATGTTGCTCTTCTTCACGAAGTAGGGTGATATTCTTCTCACCGCGCAGGACTCCAGCTTGAGCAAACGACCTGCCACCTGAATTCCAGTTCAATACAGGAAGGTCCATGACAAGTCTGAACCCCAGCAATGATTGGGCGGGCTGTCCAACCCCAGCTTGTGAGTTCCACATAGGACCTATTTTTAAATTAGGCCACGTTGATGCATTGGCAAGTTCGGATTCAGCAAGAAACTCATTTTTCTCAGCGAGGGCTTTCTGTAATCCTGTAGAGCTTATGCTGTTTGCTGTACTTTTCTCCATGTCGGGCCAAATTGCTGGAGCTTTAGGTAAGACCGGCCTCAGTTCATCCAAGGAATGACCCGTCGAAATATGGAAGTAGTGCTCCAGAGCACGCTCTTCATCAAAAATCTCTGAGCTCTTGATTTGCGAGTCCATTAGGGCCATTCGATAAACAGAAAGCGTGACCTGCTGTTCAGGAGTAAGATTAAGGCGTGAAGTTTGCTGTGCAATTAGCTTTTCGAGAGTCTGATTTGTTGTAGTAAGAATTTTTATCTCTTGTTCGATCTGCCGCAGACGATGGAGTTTAGCGACGGTCGAGCGAATGACCTCGGCTTGAATGTCTTTGAGCTCCGCATCGACGTAAGATATTCGCGCTTTCGCCGAATTAATTCTAGAGCTTCGTTTGCCACCCCATTCAACAGGTTGCAATATACCGACTGTCGAATTTGAGAGTCCGCCTGCACCTTTCGTCATTTCAGTGTCGAGTTCCGGATTAGGTATTTGGCGAGCAACAACCTCTGAGAGCTTAGTATGGTCGGCTTCGTTCTTCTTCCTTAGAACCAAAGGGTGATTTTCCTTCGCGCACTCCACAACGTCTTGTGCATGTTTTGGCAAAGGACATTCAAGATGTGACCCATGCTCATGTTTTCCAACATCAGACGCGAATGTGAACCCAGTAGTTGTCAGCACAGACAAAACCACAGCACACTGAAAAATTCTAAAGGCCCTATGTAAATACATATTAGAGTTTTCCTGACAGAAATAGGGGGTTAGCACCCCTGAGATTTATCTTTGATAAGGACTTTGCAAAACTATGAAATCGCTTTTGGGGGACGCTTTGGACCATCAATCGAAGGTGAGGTGAAGGGGAATTTGCAGAAAACAGGGTGCTTTTGTGTGAAAAGCGGTGAAACAAACTGAATCGGCAGGCTCAAGTTCCATAAATGGCAATTTAAGCAATGAACACAATATGAATCGGAATCACTTGATTCATGGCCCGCTGTTTGAGTTTGCACCTCGTAACAATCGACATTTTGGTTTTTGACCAATTCTGTTGAAATAGAGTCTGTAGTATTCGAACTTTGTCCGAGCTCTGAAGCATAGCAGGCATCGAAGAGTGAGCTGAATAAAAAGACCACAAGAAGAATTAATTTCATCTATGCCTCAGATCTGTCACTAGACCTATGGCGCCTATAGAATCTTTTTCCATAGAATTAGGATCTCTCTGAAACCGTGAAAGCTCAAGTCGTGCTTCCCAAATAACGTGCTTTGACGACCATAGAAATAATCCCGCTATAGCAGCCCCAACGATAAGATCCGGGATTCCCGACTCAAAAACGACGACAAGCCAACTTGCTAGGATAACTCCGAGGTTTGCCACAATGTCATTGCGCGAGCATACCCACGTTGATCGCATATTGATGTCGTCGCTACGGCGACTAAACAACAAGATAACGCAAAAAATGTTTGCTGCTAGAGCTAAAAATGCAACTGCACCCATTGTGAAAGCTTCTGGTGTTGTCTGGTAAAAGAACCGATAGGTAGCTTGACTAAGAACGGCAAAAGCGAAGCAAGCCATTATTACACCCTTCGCATAGCCCGCACGAGTTCGCCATTGAGCACCTTTATTAAGTGCGTAAAGGCTAAATGCATAAACGCTGGCATCTCCTAACATATCCAGCGAATCAGCTATAAGCGCTGTTGAGTGGGAAAAAATACCGGCGAAAATCTCGAACAAAAACATGGCTGAATTGATCGCAAGCACAGCTTTCAACACTCCAGCTTGCTTTTTGTGGAGCGCAATTAACTCGTTTGATTTGTTCTCGCAGCAATTGATTCCCATAAAAAACGGTTCCTATTATTCTATTTAAAACCCTTGAGCTACTCCAGACTCAAGAGTTATGCTTTTAGTCATAATGAAAATAGGTGAACTTGCTCGAAAAACAGGTCTTTCAATTGATGCAATTCGATACTATGAGAAGCAAAATCTCATAAAGAGTCAGGGTCGGACAGAAGGCGGCTATCGTGAGTTCACCCAAGATACAGTAAAACTACTCCAATTTATCTCAAAATGTCGGGCACTGGACATATCCCTCCCTGAAATCAAAAAATTGCTTCAGGTGCGTTCGCGTTCTGCAAAATCTTGTCGTGAGGCGAATGTTGTTATTGATGATCAACTTGCAAAACTCCGACAACGGATTAAGGAACTTAAAAAGTTAGAGAGCCAACTTGCACAACTTCGCTCAGTCTGTAATCAGGAGTTTGAGCCGGGTGATTGCGGTATCATTAAGGCTCTCGATAGTTAAACAACGATTCTTTCCGTTACCTACGCTTATATCGAACATTACTCGTCTCGCTTTGGTCCGAATAAACTCACTACTTTTTCCATTGCTGCTTCTTCCGTCGGGATAAACCTGAGTGTTTCAGTTGCACCAGCCTCGTCGATACCCGCCAGGCGAATGTACCTTTGCATTGTCTTCAGATCTTTCCAGCCGCAAATTTTCATAACAATTGTTGCTGGAATTCCTGTCGCAATTAGTTGCGTGGCGAAACACGCGCGAAGCGTATGAAATTTAATTGATGGCAGACGATTTGATAAGCAAAACGCTCTCAAAACTCGGGCTTGCTCACCCTTATCCCAATCCCTAAAACGCGGGAGTAGAAAGTCATTTTGTTTCTTACGTTCAACGTGTAGCTCTCGAACCAAAAACCAATAAAACTCACCAGATATCGGCACATTTCGCCAGTAGCCAGCCTTTGTAGGGCCAGCTTGTTTAAGTCGGTTGTTCCAACTTTTTCTAACTCGGATAAAACCATATCTCCGTTTTTCAACCGGCAAATTCTCCTGTTCAACAGCTACGTCCTGACTAACGATCTCAAGATCATTCATTTTTAATTGGTGAAGTTCACCGCTCCGACATCCAGTAAGAACAGCTGCAACCCAAATAGGATACCAAGCATGTTGTTGTTCGTGAGCTCGTTTAAGTAAAATCCGAATTTCCTCACCAGACAGAATTTCAGGTCTTTTCTCCTCACGATCTTTGGAAACTTCGATTCCATCGACTGGACTCAAATGAACTCCGCTGATCAACCGCTCCTCGATTCCCCATGTGTAAATCGTCCCAATGGTTCCTTTGAGGCGCTGTCGAAAGCTCTGGCTTCGCGCCATTACTTCGGGCCTTTGAAATAGCTCGCGAGCATCCGCTCTCGTAATTTCGGAAGCTGTGCGATTCAGCCAGGACTTGGTCCAATTTCGTAACATTGCTTCGTAATCGATGAGGGTTGTTTTAGTTAGCTTCCTTGTGGGATACAGTTCCTGCTGGCGTACCCACCGCTCTATGACCTCTTCCCAGTGTGCACCTTTTGCCTCAAGAATATTGAGCTTTTCTGTTAGCTCTCTAGTGAGACGCTTTTCTTCAGCTGTGGCATCACGTTCTGAGGCAAGACCCGCAACTCGTTGTTGGGCACGGATTCGACGGTCCTTCCTGCTGCGCAAATCGACGTACGCTTGCCAAAATATCTGTCCGTTTTTTTCATATTTGGAAATTGCCATAAGTCCTCCGCACCAAGCCGTTAGGACTCCAGCAATCTATCAAGGTCAATTCTGCGAAAATAAAGACGGCGACGAAACCTTCGTGGCCTCAGATATCCGCGGCAAACCATTATGTGTAACGCGTTTGCCGTTTTTCGCAGATAATACGCAGCTTCTTTCGAGTTCATCCAGGTGAGCAATTCCAAATCCTGCTCACCGAGTTCCTGATCTGTCGTTAATCTAATTGTATTCATATTCACTATTCTCCGCAAGGAGTGTTAGCCTTCTTTACGGGCTTCGCAGGTATACAGGTGCTACCGTCGAAGCCACCCTGGTACGGAATTTAGACCTCGGTCGTATCTATTTGTTCACTTACATTGGGCTCAATTGCCTGATGCCTCGCAGCCACTTTTTTTAGGCGCCCTACGCGGGGGCGACGAGACGTATTGTCGTTGTTATCAAATAGCCTGAAGTTTTGCTCGACGAGTTCTTTCAAGCTAATTTGCGTACCATTTAATTTCGCATCCTTTAGCTGGGTCGTGATCCACTGTGAGAATTTAACTTCATCAAAGTGCTCAGATCGCAAGTCCTTAAGTTCACTTTTTGAAAAGTCCGAGGGATGATTCTTCAAAATAAAATTGATCACATCACTTTTAGAAACTGACGTCATCCCTTGGAGGGCATCGTTTGCTTGCTGGGTTAACTGCACAAGCTTTTCTTTAAGTTGATCATCAATCGCAATTCGCTCAACGGGCTTTGTTTTTGGTTTTGTCTTAGCATTCATTTCGTTTGTCATTATTCAATCCTTCTTCGACCAAACTGATTGTTTGTCGATGACGTACTGCCAGTGACCCATTTCATAAATGTTGTCGTGGATCTGATCTGGGACCCAAATTTTTCTAACTTCAGGACGAGTTAACTGAGGAGGAATTGCTTCCAATGGATTGTCTTTTTTCTTCTGTTTAAGACTACAACCGAAAATAGAAATAGTGAGGCAAGCTAACATAAATGATTTTAGATTTAATTTCATAATAACCTTCCAAGTTATGAATCGTATGTTTTATTGGGTAGCGAATAGCTACTCAGTCAGAAAAATTGCGAATATTGAACTTCGCTTTTTCATAACGATTCTGAGGGCTTGAAGTGGTATCAAGGAGGTGCTGACTCATCTTAATTGACGTCGAATTAATGGGAGTTTTACTAGAGGTTTGAACGAGGGTTTGCATAAGGTTCTGACTCAGTAGTTCGGATACAGTAGCGCCTTTGTTAGGGCCTAAAAATATTGAAGCGTGCCAATGATTATTTAGAAAATCTTCGAGATTCAAAAAATTGTGTATGTTCGTTCGATAAAAGTTTGTTCCGCTCGTAGTAGCAAGAATCTTTTTGGCCATTTGAGGTGTAGGGACTAACCACAGGATTCGGTCAATCGAATCGTAATGGTCGTAAAACTTTGCGACGGATTCATAACGATCCTTACTTTTGGCAGAGAGTTCCACTTCAATGGCAATGGTCAGTGAGTGATTGCCATTTGCAATATGCCAATAACCATCAGGCCGATGATTTTTGGTTTGTGGTACCCAGGCTGGATACATTTCAGGTTTCAAACGCCTCAGTTGTTGTTCTGTAAATATTTGCACGCCTTTGGGACAGCCACATGCCCAGTCACCCATATGAAGTGCATTGACCAGCAAATCATGTTCAACATTTTCACATCCATAGCCGTACTCTTCTAGTTCCGGAAGACGATTAACCAGTGCCTCAAATCCTTTACGATCAAGTGTCCAAACGCGATTGCGGCCAGATTCATCAAGCCTTTGTCTTAAAAACCCAGCATGACGAAGTTTGTTTAATCTATGATAGGCCACGGGAAGGCTCGCATTGCCAAAGAAGACATGTGCCAAGGTTTTAAACGTTGCAATCTTCCATTTCCAAAGAAACAGAAAAATCTCTTCGTCTCGCATAGTTGGAGTAGTAGTCAGTCTACGTGTGAGTTTAGCCATCTTGGACCTCGCAGAGCTCCGATTTGTTGACTAGCTGATCCGTAGCCTTAAAAGCTTTGATGATCTCCTCGACTTCATTGGGACTCATCATTGGCGTTTGAACTTCAGTCATTGCCGGACCACTTTTCCAAATGGCACGTCCAGGAATATCCGGTAGATCTGTAGCCCTACCATTGCCAAGAACTGCGATACTTGAGGCGTCGTTTTGCATTTGAAAACACAAAACACCCGTCAAGTTGGCCTTAACCTGTGGATCTAGCGATTGTTTATCGGGTCTTTGAGTTGCAACAATCAAATGAACACCGACCGCTCGTCCAAGGCGTGCAATTCGGCTTAGAACTCGACGTGCCTTTTGAATACTCTGCGCATGTTGGGGATCGTGAACTAAAAACATTTCAGCAGCTTCGTCAATTACAATGACGATCCGGTAAAGCGGTAATCGACGAGAGGGTATGTTGTTTGCCGTTTTGCGATGACGATTAATGTACTGATCAATATCTTTGCAACCAGCAGCTTTTAAAGCGGTCATTCGTTCATCTAAGATGGCATCAAGGGTCGCAAGCTCGCGCGCGGCTTGCTCCACGCTGCCAGCCACTTCAATTCCTCTGATGCCTTCAAATAGTTGAAACTCCAAACCACCTTTGAGATCCACCAACAAAAACTGTGTCAGTGGTTGATTCACGTAAAGAGAAGTGACGATTTGTCTAATTGCTGTCGACTTGCCGCCACCAGTTTGACCGGAGACCATAAGGTGGGGGGTTTCGAGCAAGGAAGAAGTGATCTGCTTGGCTCGAGTTCGACCGACGACGAATCTGTAGTTTTTTAAGGCCATAAGATTCTCAACTACCGTATGTTTGGGCATGGGATCATGTGCGTAAAGGATGTCTACCGTTGCAGTAGATCGATTCTCTCTTATGTCATCAATATAAACCTGAAGACCAGCTTCGAGACTTTCTTTTGCACTTCTGAACTTTGACAGTGAGAATCCTGCATTTGAAATACGAAGTTTTCGGCTAAAATCATCCACTGGGATGTCATTGATGAATGCAGGTAGCTTTCCGATGGCATTTTTGAATCCAGAGTTGAGAAAAACCCTGGTCAAGCGCTCAAGCATTTTCTCTCGGGCGATTGTTTGGCGTACACCCCAGATCAAAAACCCTGAAAACGCCGCAAATAGAGAGTAAATTAGGTAGCCCGTACCAGTAGGATAAACGTTAATGCGAAGCGATTTTAGAAAATTGTAATCGAGTCGACTGAGAAGTATTACTTCGGCACCTATACCGATTGCCAAACAATAGTATATTGAAATGGTTCTCTTTCGTATCCCTCGATACACTTCCCGAAATGGTTGAGTGCAGATACGAATCCAGCGGTAAAGATTATCGCTGCGCTCATGTTTAAGCTCTCTCAATTGTCACCTCCAAACACCACCCACAGAGAGGTATTGGCCTTCACTTCGATAACGCTCTGGTCATTGCGAGCGGCTTGTAACAAATCCTTTCCTTGATCAAGGGCCGCTTTAGATGCGCCGTTGAGAGCCGCATTTCGAAGACTATTGTTTCGGACGGCTACGCCGCCCGTTACTTGTGTTTCTTGTAAACCCTCTGAAAGGCCGCCTAAAAAATTCAGTGAGGCGGCAGCTGCAAACTTTAACGCCTGCGAGCGCACTTTCGCTCCCTTCAGTCCTGGAATCATATCGCTTAAGTCGTAACCTTGTGCCGTCATGGGTTTAGTGGAGCCGTCTGGCCAAACCGCTTTGTTAAAAATGATAAACAAACGATCATCACCAGATTGCCCTCGGCCAATCAATGTGACTCCCGCATCGAGTAAAACGTCGCCATCAACGATCAACCTCTCACTGGTCTTAACCTTAACAGGTCCATTTGATGCCCCCATTACCAACGTAGCCTTTACCTGGGCTCCCGGGGGGATGGCTTTCGTAGATACGCCAATAATTTGCAGGGAAGAGAAGTTTTTGACGGCCTCAATAACTTTTGGCCTTTGTTCAGCACCTCTACTGGAAATCTCTGGCACTTCAAGCACAGGGATGCCGCCTTTAGCGCCTACGGGTTGAACCGAAAACTGTGATGATTGCGGTTTCCCTTGCTCGCTGTTACGCATGTAGATCACCCAAGGCAAAATCAAAAAAAGCGGGGCTACAATCCAAAACATTGAAGTTAATGTGAATTTAAATCGTTCAGCATTCTGATAGCTTGACCCTTTTCCCCAAGGCCAGTCCTGAGGACGTTTCTCGCTTTGAATTTCGACTGTTGGAGTTTCACTCACGAAATCTCACCTCAACCGTATTATCCTTCTCGTCACGAACGAGTACTAATTCATCACCTGATTGGTGCACGGTTACTAATGTGAAAGCACATCTTCGGTTATCCAAGTAAACAAAGACATTGGTGCGCGCGACAGAGTTTAAAGCCTTAATCGCCAAGTCATTTTTGATATGTTTAAAATCAAAAACGTTATCCCCAGGTACAATCTCTTTGGGTTTTACTGGGAAATTCAAAACGGTCACCTTTGACTGCGGAATACGAACCTCATGAGACTTTTTTTCATCACAAGGAATTGTTCGAGCGCCTTTAGTGTTTGCCCAGGTAAACAGTGGGGAAATAAATAATATAAAATATATTTTACTTTTCACCTTTGGACTCCTTTACCTGCACAACATCTACCAATATCAATCCGTATGGGTTGGATACTGAGCGAGAAATCGCTGCTATTTTAATCGTTAAAGGGAACCGTAATGCCGACCTAATATTTCCAACAGAAATTACTCTGTCTGCATCAACGGTGTAGCTACCAGAATCTCCGTTGATAGAATTCACATGTACGAACTGTTTCATTTGCCGATCAGCTAAATCTCTTTGTTCTTTTGCTTTAAGTTCTCGAAGTGCCAAATCGAGCAGTTCCGCTGTTTTGACGTCTGAATCAAACCTTTGACTAAGCCCCAGGCGGATAAAACTTTCGATTTCTTCCTTGGTTTGCTGATTGCCGGTTACATCTACGGCCTTTGAGTAACAGGCTCGGTCGATTATTAACGGCTCTTTACTGTTAGCTTCAAAAAGCAATGCAGTTAGGGCCAGTGCAATGAAAGTTAAACAAATCAATGCGGATTTTAATCCTGTGTTTTCTAAAATTAGTTTCGTCCAAGCTGAGGTCATTCTCATTTACGACTCCTTACTTGCTTGAGTGGAATTTTTTCGATCTGTTTTTGAACGATAGCTGCTCGACAATCGCGAGTAGGCCATGCTGATTGGCTTTTGTACGGGCAACTTCCCGGCTGCCATCACCTGTGCTGGGGTTAGCGCAGAAGCAGCCATGACAATACTGCCCATTTGCCCAGTCAAATCACTTACCGTGCCATTGGCTAGAGCTCGAACAAGAAGTGGGGTGATTAAGATTGAAAACGCTAAAAGCAGATTTAAGACGATTGCTGATAAAAAATTGATTTCGTGGCTCGGATCGTTGACATCGCTGACTGCCATACTCCACAAAAGAGTGGCCATTACAGACCACACACATTTCCAACAACTCACCTCAATCAGCGAGCGAAAAAGTCCCTTAGTCGCGGAGGCCGTTGCTGGGAAAACAAAAAGTGCAATTAAAAGGGGCGAGAAAACGTACAAGAGCGTCCACGCATACATAAAGCAGGCGTCTGCAAAGTAAACTGAAACATATAAAACGAAAAAAGTGATGAATGAGACGCTGAGAATTAAGACATCTTTCACTGAGACCCAGGAGGCACTTAGTGAATGCAGCTTATCTCCCATTCGGTCTAAGATCATATGAAAGTTGTTCACGTCTCCCAGTTCACGAGACAGATTGTCTGAGATGTCTGCTAATGCGTTCGAAATTTCAGGAAAAGCCACGAGCATCAGTGAAGCGATAAATACTCGTCCCACAAGTTGCAGAAATGCCGGAGATCCTCCCAATGGCATCTTGAAGTATTCAAGCACAACTCCTAGAACTAAAAAGAAAGTCATAAGCACGAAGAAAAGTTGCTCAAAGATCCCATGAATGTGTTGCGCTTCGCGCGCAAGCCAACTCGGATCCATCTAAAACCTCGGTCTTTCAAATTTTGGTGCCGATTGCTTGAGAGCATTGCTCAAGACCTGAGATGCGGCTAAATACTCGCGTGTTGAGTCTTTTTCCTTTTTGTTTTCTTGCGCGAGGGATTGGGCTTGGAGTTTGAGTCCGGCGGCTTGAGCACGCAACGATGTGGTCATTACATTTAAGAGCACACCCATTGACTGAGCCGTTAGCTTTTGCGCACCTCCTGGTGAAACCTGATGGGAGAACTGAGAAATTTCGGAACCAATACGATCAATTTCCTTAGTATAGTCAAAAATAGAATTGCCCATACTAAAAGCCTCAGACGCAACTTGATCAGAATTGCGCTGAGCTTGGGCGTTGGGCGAATCGACGACAATCCCATATATTGTTTGCAGTTTTGAAATGGCTTCGCTGACATTTTTCAGTTCTTTAAACAATCCAGGGTCGACGTAAGGGCTAAGCGTTTGTGCCAACTGTAGTGAATCATTAATACCGGCATTGATTTCCCGAAGTAGCGAAAGGTTATCCTTTCCCTCCTGTAAGATTGCCCGCAATTGAACAAGCTGTTGCACAGAGTTGCTCACAAGCTGTGCGAGGAATACAAGGTCTCCACCAAAGAAATCACAGCGTCCTGCAGTAGGCATGAATGCTATCAAAGCTGCGACAATTGTAGTCTTTTTCATAGTTTTACCTCTATTGCTTGGGCGCCAAAGGGGTAATTGAGCGCAAGATTCTCAAGTATTTTTAGTTTAGAAGCTGCCGGGCTTTTTCTTTTTTCATCCTTGAGCAGAGCCAAATCCTTAGGGTCAGTCGTGGCAAGCCAGTATTCAAAAGGTGTGGATTCGATCGAGACGACTGCGCGATAATCTTCACAGATCAAAAATGCTTCTGAGTATTTTCCGCGCTCTTGCGAAAGAGATGCAACAAGATTCATTTCCCGCTCATTAAGGCTTAAAGCGGCCCTAAGACGGTCCTGGTCTGCGCCCTTCTGCTTTAAGATCCACTTGCTCGAAGAATTAGGCATAATTGCATTGGCAGCTCGGCTTTTCGCAAAATCATCAATATTTTGTGAGATTGCGATACAGCTTGCGTAGTACTTACGAAACGTTCGAAACACTTCAGCAATGAACGTGGCCCCTGCCTCCGACTCAAGAAGTTTCCAAGACTCATCAAAAATGAGAAACTTCATTACAGAGCGGTCTCTTTGCACCTCCCGCAATACTAAATCCGTAATTAGATACAAGCAGACAGCTTGTAGATCTGGATATGATTCGAGATTTTTGAGATCAAAACATACAATTGGTTTTTCAAGCTCAATTGAGGTTTGTTGATCGACGAATTTTCCAAACGGCGTCTCTCCGCACCAGGGTCTCAGAATCTTAGCGATTTTAACAATTTCGGGATTTGAGTTTTTCTCAAGACATGACTTGAGATCACTGAACCGCGGTTTTTCGTATGATCGGTAAACCTCTTGTACGGCCGACTCGATCTCCGCACGTTCAAAGCGGCCTAGCCGTTTTTCTCCCTCTTCCTTGGTCATCATTTCCACAAGTCCAACTAGAAACTTTATTTTCTGATCACTCGGGCCTTTTTCATCTGTATTCAGATCAAAAGGGTTAATTGATAATGGGGCCTCAGAACCAAGAGGAATATACTGACCGTCGAGAACTTCACACGTTTTCTGATAGGAGCCGCCTATATCAAGTATGAAGACTTTAGGATTTTCTTTGAGCATCTGATTGATCATCAAATTGGTCAGATAACTTTTTCCGCTTCCGCTACCTCCACTGATGACTTGGTTAGCGTTAGTGAGTTGTTTGGCAAATGGGTCAAACGTAAACAAACCTCCAGCGCGTGTACGTAAAACGACAGCCGGATTATCGAAGCCCTTCCAGGGCGCAAATATTGGAATTAGATCTTTAAGATTTGAACTCTTGATCCGTCGGGCGCGTTCACGGGATCGTGCGTTTGGAAGGCTGAGATCACGAAATATTTCGTAACTAGCGAGGCTTTCGACCATTCCCTCGGCACCGGAGAGTTCACGCAGTACTAATAGAGTCTGCCCAACATGATCGTTGAGTTCATCCAGGCTACAGGATCTGAGTACCACGTTGAGGCTGATATGGAATACCTTTTCGCCACTAGCAATCATCTGGCACAAAAGGTCTTCAAGGTCGTCAAGCTTTGCCCGACTTTCAATATCGGCAACACCCTTTTTGCCGTGAACCATGGCATACGCCATCCGCCGTTGAGTCTGCAGACTCTCGATTTCCTTTGTTTGATCAGGGAGATGAATGGAAAGATAAAGACGTGAATCGAAAGGCAACTTTTGTAGAGCTTGAGCCATTGATGCAAATGTTTGATCTGGTAGTGTCTTGAGTGAAATCACTCGATGATGCATGTCTCCGATTGTAAAACCTGATATCGACTTGTTTATGTCCGAGAAAAGTATTGTGTCTCTGACGTCTTCGGGATCATAGTGGCCAATATCAACTGGTCGTGTAGGGTTCCATTGTCGATAGAGCAGTCGAACCAATGTGTCCGGTTCAATAAGTTTTGCTTCAATCCCTACGGTTGATAGACCAGAGATAAAAGCGTGTTTCAATCGCTCCGCGCGCTCAATTTCAGATCGAAGACGACTTTCCGAAATGGTTTGCTCATCAGCTTTCTTAAAATTTAGGAAGCTCGGTTTGTCTGACAAACCAGACACAAACGGCATTCGTACAAACAATCTGATCACAGGTTCAACGAGGTCTCCCTCATTTCTAAGCCTTTCAAATTTGAGTGTTCTCGCTTTAACCAGGCCCTGTACGACTGGGTCTTGGTTCTTTGATTCACCTACGGATTTCAGTCGAGAAAGATCCGAATGTGCAATATCTTGGACAAACTGAAAGTCGATACCGGCTGGAAGTCCATTAATGAATTCCTTAATCCGCCTTGAAAGCGCGTAGATTGTATCGTCGTCAAAACACGTAACATCAATTGATGAAAGAGTTAGGGCAAAACCGATGGAATTGTCTTTAAAGAGAGTAAACCCATCTTCGAAACCCCATACGTGTAAATCTTCACATAGCGATTTAATAGCCACGGGTGACTCCCTGGAGGTTGTTTGAAACTTTTTGTGGTCGACTCGTGCGACAAAGCGCAAAGGCGCTTAGAGACTTCGGAGTTAGATAAAAAACTGCAAGATGCTTTAAGTAGTGTTCGGGTTTTCCAACTTTCAAAACTCTCAGTACTACTGCGAGAATTATGGTTGGCAGCCAAACCAACAAGAATCGATGATCAAAACGGCTAAAAGCAAAATTGAGCAAAGCCATCGTGAAGAAAACAACAAAGAGATCAAACAATTCGAACCCAAACAATTTGGATCGCCGATCTAAACACTGACTTACCGGAGACGAATCAAGCATTAGTTACTCCAATGAAGGGGTTTGAGCTCTCTCGAAATGAGAGAGCCATCTATGATCTATCGGACGAGCGATCGAATGAGATCTACGATGCTTTGTGCTCCAAAGCCGACCACAGCTCCGATGATGGCAAGAACAAGGTGAGACCGTGCGTTGGGTGAACCCGCAACGTAGGAAAGGCCCGCAAAGATCAATCCCAATACGGCTGCTAAAGGTAAAATTGACCCGGTTAGATGGTTTTGTACGGCTTGCATCGTGGATTCAACGCTCGCGTACGCAACTGGCGATGCAATGAAAGCTGCGGTAAACGGAATAACCAATTTGTTATTTATTTTCATATATCATCCTCATTTTCTGAACACTGTTTAGAAAAAAACTTTTGAACTCGGTTCTTGTTTTTTTAAGGTTTGTTTTGCGGTCGAATTTCTTTCGGGAATAAACTCATAAACATTTGTGACGCTAAATCTGGAAAAGAAATTGAAAGATGTGTTTTTACACTCTCCATCAATCGGCCACTTCCCACTGGGTTTTGAAAGTGCAGTCCTGACTTGTCTTCAATAAATTTCGCAAAAATGGTGTACCCAGATGGCGTATTTCGATTTTTGGAAAGAAAGTATGTATTGCGCGGAAGCAAAAATAATTTAACGACATAAAAGTCAGTCCCATCATTGAGATAGGCATAACCGGCTGTTTTCAGATCAACGAGTTTTCCGTTAAGTTCTTTGCCCCGAAAAATTTCATAGCGCGTTCCCATTGGTTTCATAAAATCGACCCTCTTTTAAATAGATAAATTTAAGTTTATTAAACGTGGCTTGTATTTGGTCAGAGATACGGTCTAGCCATTGCCGGACTTTCGGACTCTGCCATTCATGCGAAAGCTTCTTTCGAATGCGTCCATCGAAAAATCGATAGGGATAAAAGAGCTGTCGTGTTCATGAAAATAGAGACAATTCACGCAATGGGCGTAACTGCTGAGAATTTCTAGTGCATGGTCCCCACAGCGTGGGCACTCACCTAAGTGATGATGGGCTTCAGACATTGTTCGATAGGGCGATCGGTAGAAATTCATGCTTCCTCCTTCACCCTTTTAAAGTTGCAAAAATCCAAAGTGATGATGCCAACCACTGGCTTGCCATCTAACCTGTTGAAACGATTAACTTTTATTTGCTCGAGTCTTAAATATGAGATTCAGCAACGATAGAAAGTCTCGAAAATGGTTAAATTTGAAGAGACCAAGCAGTCTCCAATGCGAATGAGCGCTGACTAAACACTTTCCACTTTTTGTAGACTTTTAGTCTCTAAAAATAGATTTACAGTAATTTCTTGAGACTTGGCTGGCCGCCCAGTAGAAACGTCCCAGTGGAGGCCCGATCTCTATGAAATCAAACTTTAAAATACTTTTAGTTGAAGACTCGAACGCCTTTCGGGGCGCGGTTAAGCAGCTACTTGGAGTTTACAACGACGTTGATGAAGCCGACAGTATGGCATCAGCCCGTAAGGCGCTGCAAGCCAGGTGCTATGATGTTGTGGTCCTCGATAAAGGCTTGCCCGATGGAGACGGCATCTCTTTGATTGGAGAAATCAAGGATATCGCCCCTAACACGGTCGTTATAGTCCTAACTTCAGACTCAGACTTTAGCTCGGTTAAACACTGTATAGTTCGCGGAGCCGATGATTATGTAATTAAGTCACCCAACATTGTTCCTGATTTATTAGTGCGCATACCGGTGGCCGTATCAAAAGCGGCAACCCACAGACGGTTAGAATATCTAGAACAACAAGTGAGAGCGGCTTTTCGATATGAAATAGTCGGCAAATCTCCCTCTACGATGCACCTCCGTGAAACGATTCTAGGCCTCAAGGGGTCTGCAGCACACGTGTTGATTACCGGCGAAAGCGGCACAGGGAAAGAACTTGTGGCCCGCAGGCTCAGTGCTATTGAAGGGGGAAAGCGGCCCTTTATTGCAATTAACTGTGGGGCCATCCATGAAAACCTCATTGAAAGTGAACTTTTCGGCCACAAAAAAGGAGCTTTTACCGGAGCTATTCAAGATCGGGTGGGACAGTTGGAGCTGGCCAACAACGGTGATGTCTTCCTGGATGAAATCGGCGAATTACCGCTTTCTGCTCAGGTTAAGCTTTTGAGATTCATCCAAGAAGGAGAGCTAATCCGTGTCGGTGACAATAGGGTGATCCCCATTAAAGTGCGCGTGATTGCGGCGACCAACCAAAAGCTTGAGAAAATGGTGGAGCAAGGGCGGTTTCGCGAGGATCTTTATCATCGATTAAATGTCGTGAGAATTTCGACAACGCCGCTCAGGGCGCGGATGGAAGATATCTCGGACTTAGCTCAACTTTTTGCTCTACATATTGGTGGATCAAATTTCAAAGTTAACGACAGAGCTGTTTGGGCATTGAAAAACTACGACTGGCCGGGAAATATTCGAGAGTTGCGCAATGCGATTGAGCGGGCGGTGATTTCAGCACGTAAACGTAATTCATGTGAAATCGGTTTCGATGACATTTGCGTACATCACTCGATCAAAGGCCCTGCGTACGAACTGCGAAAAATTGAGTCAACCTTGCCAATTAAGGCGGCCGACCTAACGCCCGACAATTATCACGAATTCTTGGAAGCCGCTGAAAGAGCCTATTTTCAGTCTGCACTTGAAGCAGTTAGCGGAAATGCTGAGGAACTCGCTCGTCGTATTGATCTTGGCCGAAGCACAATATTCAAGAAGCTTAAGAGTCTCGGTTGCAAAACCAAAACACCGCAAAGTCTATTCAGTGGTCAAAATCAAAGGGATGATTTTATGAGTGTAACAGGGAGGGTTTAACGTGAGGAGGAGGGGATTCTTATTCAAACTTATTATTATTTTGGCGAGTTTTTCGTCGAACACTTTTGCGCAAGGGCAAGGAGTAACTGGAATGGTAAAAGCTGAAGATGTTATTAAAAAATTAGAATTGAAACCACTTCCTGAAGAGGGAGGATACTATCGCGAGACTTATCGGAGTAATGTCTACGTTAAATCGCAAACTGGCAAAGAGTTTCCAGACGGAAGAGTTGCTAGCACCGCTATTTTCTATTTAGTAACGCCTGAAGAGTATTCGGCGCTACATCGAATTTCCGGTGATGAAGTATTTCATTTTTACGCTGGTGATCCTGTCGAAATGATTCAAATCGATGAAAGTGGCGAGTTGTCTCGAATAGCTATGGGATCCGACTTTATGCACGGCCAGCAATTGCAGGTAGTAGTCCCTGGAGGTGTTTGGCAGTCTCTGAGACTTAAAGAAGGTGGGCAGTGGGCCTTGCTGGGTACAACTGTGGCCCCCGGATTTGAGTTTGCAGACTTTGAAGTGGCCAAGCGTGATCAACTTTTAAATCAGTATCCAAGTCACTGCGAAGCAATTTTTAGAAACATTCGTGAGTAATTCCAGAAAGGATTCATGAAGTTTTTTTGGAAGGTTTTTATTTCAGTTTTCGTTACGATTCTGTCGGTTGGTATGTTGCTCCTTTGGGCATCTTACCGATACATGAATATTTGGACGACCAAGGAGTACATTTCTCGGTACTCCTCGTTCTCCAAAGTACTTGGCGATGCCTTGGGTAATCTAGATGTTAACACAGAAGCGCTCATGCATAACGCTGCCAGAATAGTCGCGGATTTAGACGACAGGGAAGGTCCTCTTTCTACTGAAAAGCTCAAAGAGCTACGAGACACTCTAAACGTTAGCCATATTTTTGTAGTAAATAACACGGGCAATTTTATTCGTTCTACGAATGAAGATCCCAAGTTAATCCCTAACGCCTTTTCATTTTGTGATGATTACCGGAATCTCCTCACAGGTCGAAGAAAATTTGCTGCAACTCCGATTGTCCGTCCCAACCCTGAAGTGAAGCCATACAAGTTTCTTTTTTTGCCGACAGCTAGTCGCAAGCGATTGATCGAGGTTGGAGTGCGTGTAGACTTCGTAGCGCAAACTTTAACTAAAGCATTGGGCGCGGATCCCAACCTGGTTTCCGTCTCGCTCTATTCCCCAGTCGGTGAAGTTTTCGGTCGTTTTTCAGCAGAGGGCGTACAGTTTGGTGAGGGTCGCACCAAGGTGCCTACAGAGTTTCCTCAGATGATCGAGAACGATGATGTTATTCGCTATTTCATGAAACTACCGTCGAGCCATCCTAAATGCTGTCAATGCGAAGTTGCGGGGACCAGTCGAAACGGTGAGTACTATTATGTCCTTGAATCCGAAATATCAAAGCAGGGTCTTAAAGAGATTCAAGCATCAATGAAAAATATCTTTTTTATTCTGATTTGTATCACGGTCCTTTTGGCTTTATTGATGAGCCATTACGTTTCTCGCCGCCTTGTCGTCAACATTGAGGAAGCCGTAAAGAAATTGAAGGCAATTATGTCTGGTGGCCCAGCGAAACGCATTGAAATGGTTGGCCAAGATGAGGTTGTGTTCTTAACAAGCCAATTTGATCGCCTTCTAGATCAGTTGGAAGAATCTCAACAAAAACTTGTAGAGTCCGAGAGATTGAAAGCCAAAGTCCAATTGGCTCGTGAAGTAGCTCATAATATTAAATCACCTACGCTTGCTATTGACATGATAATGCCGCTTTTGAAGGGGGTGCCTGAAAATGTTTGTAAAATCCTTCGTGATTCAGCAACAGATATTCGTCGACTAACCGAACGACTACTGCGTCAGGCGGATGAGGATGATAAACAGAGTGTGGCATTGTTAATGCCACCAGAGTCAGTTCCGCTAAGGGAATTTTTAGAAGACATAGTTGGCAGAAAAAATTTGGAACATAACGAAGGACACTCACCTTTTATAATTTTGAGAGCAAATGAGAGTTTTTCTCGAGCGATAGTTTCGGCTGATCCATCTGAACTGAACGCCGTAATTTCAAATTTAATTAACAACGCGACCGAGTCTTATATCGAAAAAATAGGATTGGTTTACGTTATTGGAGATTGCTCTGACAACAGTTGTACCATCACCATCAAAGATATGGGTCGCGGAATCCCACCTAATGTTCTAGAGAAAATTGGCCACGAAGAAGTCACATCGGGCAAAGATGCTGGTCAAGGAATTGGACTATTGCACGCCTATAAGGTCGTTGGATCGTTGGGCGGTCGCATTAGCATCGATTCCACGATTGGAACGGGTACCACAGTTAAAATTACCCTTCCTTGTGTAGCTAAAATCGAAGGATTGTACTTCGGGGTCGAAAAAAAATGTTAAACGTTTCTCAGTAAATAGATTTGCAAGAGTTTCGATTACGAACCATCTTTTACTAATCGAATAACAGGCGTGAATTTAGTTGCTTTAGATGACGGTCTCTTTTGTGGGTTTTTTAGAAGCGTTCCCAAGTGATGTACAATGATGATGCTTGATAGCTGCAGCAATAATCGTAAAGCTACCATTGAAAGAGTATTAATCTTCTGTGCCCCTGGTGGGACCTCCATCTGGGCCGTACGTTGATTTTCCAAGCTAGAAAGCTCCGCACTTAGCTGGTCTTTCTCTAGAGTTAATTTCCGAGCCATCGTCACTCGACGAAGCCGCAGATTTTCCTCGACCAAAGTACTCCGCTCTTTAATTTGCGTCTCGACCCTCGCTATTTTCTTTTCAATTGCAGAAAGAGTTTCGAGAGCGCCAAATCCCTTACCGATTACGCTCGAGCAGAATGACCAAGCGGAATATGCGAACAGAAGGACAAGGGCGATCTTGGCGGCAATTTTAAGGACCTTGTTTGTTGTTTGAATTATTGAAAGGCCAAGAAGTAAAAGTTCAACCGTCACGGCCGCCAACACGGAAGTTTCAGTATTAGTGTTGTTTAATTTATAAAATTCAATGGCCTCTCCTAGTAGATAGTAACTATTTGCAATTACGAGCAAAAATAAAAGGCCATTAATCAAATATTCAAACTTAAATTGTTTNNTGAACCAGCTTGAACGGTTCACCTGAAAGTTTGGAGTTTCAAACAAAGAAAGTTGATTGAGTTCTTGAAAAGTTTGACTGGCGTCTGGAACTTTACTTTTACGCTGTTGACGACCTTTTAAAATTCGGTCGCGATTCTGAGCATAGTATTTCGAATTGTAGGTTTTACGGCAAGACGTCTTCATTTTGTTTCCCCTTTCAATTTTTGAGCGTGATGAACTTGGACCTTTCCTTTGGTCCACAATGCGCGATTAAATTTTGCAGCTGAAAACGTATTGTGAGTCTGTGCATGTACTGCTGCGTTTGCCATATGGCGAATGACGTTGCCGTATCCACAAGTTAAGCCGATGGCGAGAAGTATTCTAACGGCTGCAATTATGAGTCTTACTGGTCCCATTTGTGTTGTCCTCCGAGAGTAAGTTATTAATTAGGCTTCGATATTCTTTCCCTTTTGGGATTCACACCAATTGTTGATGGCGTAGATGCGACCGACCGCTGGTGAGAGTGGAAACGGCATGCTTTGACAAATTTCGTTGATCTTCACTTGTTGAGCAGTTTCTGTTGGAAATGCCGATAAGAAAGCCTGTTCCATGGCGAGGAACTCTTGAGTTTCCTGTGCTCGGCGCTCTGATTGGTCGGCTTGATCCGCAGCTTCTTCTGCAGTTCTTTCTCGAAGCTTCGAGTTACCCTGTTTCACTCGTGAAACTTCACTTAAAACATCGTTCATCGCTTTGGCGAGATAGGCCATTGGTGAATGGCACGGTTGGAACACGCCTTTTTTCCCGGCTTTCACTCCACGCTTCAACAGGAGTTCCAGACATTCGGAAAGATCACCAACTTGGTAATCCCGTTTTAAATTTTCAAATGCCCGCCACTCACTCTCTCGCTTTTTTAACGGTCTGAGGTCGAGAAAGTATTTTTGCAAGTTTTCAGGGAGCACGGTGGGAGAGATATTGTTTTTATATGTTTTAGTATCTTTAAACGGAGATCTGAAATTAGGAATTCAGTAAAAA
>FRDC01000843.1_pt2 | contig 26726 bp, 20 predicted proteins | sample 1106171 | NCBI WGS metagenome assembly FRDC01 (sample SAMEA3930566, study PRJEB13176) | freshwater metagenome | biome: Drinking water system; feature: drinking water; material: water | place: Singapore | collected 2014-12-20 | reverse complement strand
GCCGTCTCTGTAATGAACCAAAAGAGTTTCACGAAAAGCACCGAGAAGATGGTGATGAAGCCCAAGACTGCGAGATCCTTGTTGCCAAACCCGCTGCGCGCATTGAATCGCCGAAAAAAGTGCAAAAAGACCACGACCAAGAAAAAGAAAAGCGTTCCCATGGCAATCGTCACAACTTGGTTGTGACGACTCGACTTGAGATTCTCAATTTCCTTGAGCAAAGCCATTTTGCTCGCGACCACAGGCTCACCCTCTTGCACAATGGTCTGATTTTTTTTGATCGAAATGGTCACAGGTAGCACCGCATCGCGAGCTTGTTTTTTGCGAAGCGTGTACTCCTGGACGTTGACCGTCAAATTGGGCGCCAACAAACGAAGCGCGAGGTCTCTGAGATGCGCATTTTCGAAATCAGATTTTCCGACATATCCAGATCCTGACGCCAAGGTGAAATTGTCGGTGTTCGAAATGTCCAAGATGCTCTTGCGAGGGACGGTGACTTCTTTGGTGCGAGCACTTTGTGAAATGGATCTGACCGTCAGAGTGGTCACCTGAGGACTAACGACTTTTTCCAAGTTCTCACTCAGGTAGCCCCGGTACCAACGCTCCAAGTTGCGCACCACGATGTTTTCCAAACGGGGACTGAACTGATTTGACAGCAGCCAGTCAAACACGTGGGACGGGACCTCCACACCAAGTTCTTTTTCGAACTCTCCCTCGTGCACCATCAAATCTTTGATCCGCTCTTCTTGCTTTTCGAGGGTGCGAGGCCAAGGATTTTCACGCACCTTGGATCGCATCAAGCGAAATGCGGAGTACACCTTTCCCGACACACGCTCAAAAACCACCGGATCGTAGTCCATAACCGCAATGACTTCGCTCTCTGCCTTGAGACGCTTTTCTTCTGTCGTCACCTCGTCGACCATTTCGAAACTCAAGGGTGACACGAGGTCGGTGCGAGCCGTCTCGCCGATGCGGTAGTTCATTGGCGTGCGAATTTCAAAATTGAGAGCGTAGGCGAGAACGATCGAGAACAAAAAAACCAAACCGTACTTGCGAGCTTGAAATCGAGACTCAAAGCGATTGATGAGTTGGCCGATCCATGTTCTCTCAAAACCCAATGACTGAACCCAGTCATGAAATTTTTGACTGGGATCGGTGTAGTTCTCCCGCAATTGCGGTTCGTCTGGGGTCTTGCGTGGTTTCATATCTCCTTCGATTTATCGGTTGAGCGCCTGGAATTTAAAAGCAAATTGAAGCATCTTGACTCAGAAGGTCTTGCTCCTTCCACCTTAGCTACGAGATCCCTAAAAAATGCAGACGACCAAAGGCCGAAAACTCCCCCCCAACCAGCAAGATCCCAGCTCCTTCTCGTCCTTGGTCGAGGTCGTTCGTCGCTTGCGCCAAGACTGTCCGTGGGATCGAGCCCAAACCCAAGAAAGTCTCACCTCTTACATTCTCGAGGAAGCTTACGAGCTGGTCGAGGCCATCGAAAAAGGTGACCAAAATCACATCCGCGAAGAGCTCGGGGATTTCTTGTTTCAAGTCTTGCTGCAGGCTCAAGTCGCCTTTGATGAGGGACACTTCGACCTGCAGAGCGTGATGACCGAATTGCGCTCCAAACTCGTTGAGCGGCATCCTCACGTCTTCTCTCCCCAAACTGGAGAAGCCATCACGCAGAATCAAGTGTGGAAGAATTGGCATGCGCTAAAACAAAAAAAATCTCCGGGAATTCGCGTCCCTGTGACTCTTCCGGCGCTTCTCGCTGCCCACAAAATCGGCATCAAATCAAAAGGCTACCGCTTTGATTGGAAAAGTGCCTCGGGAGTTTTTAGAAAGCTGTCTGAAGAACTGGATGAGCTCAAAAAAGAACTTTCAAAGAAAAAACCTCACAAGGATCGCGTCGAAGACGAGCTCGGAGATGTGCTTTTTACCTTGGCGCAACTGGCCCGTCACTGCAATCTCGAGGCCGAGCGAGCAGCTCGCAAAGCCAACCAAAAATTTCTCAGGCGTTTCCACAGGGCGTTGCAAGAGGCTCAAGCACGAGGCGAAAACTTTCAACTGATCACTTCGAAACGGCGCGAACACTATTGGATGAGCGCAAAGCAACTCGAGAAACAGCAGCGCTCAAAGCGAAAACGATCACCGTCCAAACAAGATCGCTGAAAATCTGTTTTTCAAAAAAAGGCAGAGCCATCACATAAGCTTGCAAGAGACCGGCAGATGTTTTTGCGTAAAAAGGCTGTTGCAACCACACGGCAAAATTGGTCAACAAAAAGAAGATCGTGGAGCCAACAAGACTCGCGCCCAAGATCTTGGCCACCGACTTGCGCCCCAACCACACACCCAGCCCTGTCCAGATCCAAGCAGCGATGTAAACCGACCACATGGTGGGATGAAAAGAGAAAACCAAGTCCGTCAAAAACAAAACCACCCAAGGAATGGCAAACGCCCACCACCGAGAAGGCAAAGTGGCACCCGCAACCAGCGCCACAGCCCCCAAGGCCGTCGAGTTGGGAGCATGGGGAAGCAAACGAGAAATCATACCTATCAAAAGAAACACGGTGATTTGGAGTTTCATGCGTCGACAGTTTCAAGCTGATCTCGGGCAAAGTCAATTTGACAACCTGCGAAGATCACGGCGTCGTTTGGTGAACCCGCACCTCCCTGTTACAGTTTTCTCGATGTCGAAAGCACTTCGGAAATTCATTCTTTGTGCAATTTGTCTGGGCGCTCTCTCCGCCTGCACGCGAGAGCAAGTGAGTCTTCAGCTCAACCCGATTGTCCCGCTGCAAGTGCGGCAAAAACCCACGCCACCGCCCCAGAGGGAGCCGGCGCAACCTCCGGGCGATGCTGCCACACAAGTTCGCTTTGTTTGCGGCGGCCGAAACAGCGGCCTCTTGGGCTTCGGCACGACGCAAATGAGCCCCTTCCAAGCCCTACCTGCGATTGAAGTGCGTCTTCCGATCGCAGGAAAAACCGTCCTGGCTGGTTCCCTGCACTTCCCCTGGCTGATGAAAGCAAATGCTCAGGGTGCAGAGGTCTTGGTTCAGACGGTGCTCGAAAAAAAGCGATACCTTTTACGCGGGCAGGTCAACTGGCAAACCGCTGCTCAGAATCTCTCTGTCGTCGCAGAGTGGAGCAACAGCCCGACCAGCGCCGAAAGCCTGCTGATGGGGTGGGACCTGGAGTCCTCGCCTGCACTGTGGCTACCTGGCGTGCGTGAGGTCATTCATCCCGGCGCAGGAAACTTCAAAGTGCTGGATCTAGATTCAAATTCGATTGTGGAGGAGATTCCGATTCATCCAGCGAAGCTCTCCATGCCGGTGGCAAATCCGAGCGGAAGTTGGTTGGTGTTTCACTCCACCTCTCAAGACGGTCGACTCCGCTTGCAAATTTACGATCGCAGCTCAAAAGAGCTTCGCGAGCTCACGGCTCTCTCCAAAGACCATGACCAGATCTCTCCGGCGATCACTCAAGATGACTTTTTGTTTTGGTACGAAAGAAATCCTTTTTCTCCGGGTCAGGTTTCCGTGCGCGGCCAGCGGCTGACGGATCGTCGCCCCCCGCTGGATGTTTTTCAAGCTTCGGTGTCGACCCTTCCATCTCGCCTGCATGCCTTCTCGGAACAAAATTTGCAGCAAGTTGGTTTGCAAAGCGAAGATCAACTGATTTGGCTTGCCGTGGATGGCACCACACGCAGCGTGCATCAAAGTTTCGTTCGCATGCCGTTTTCGGCACAAGCACGCGACTTATTTTGGCTTGCGCCCAACAAAACCTGGTACTTTTCGCGGCGACATTTTGGCGGCGTCTACAGCTTCGAAGCTCTGCTCCAGAAATGGGACGAACACGGGCTTGCCAAAGATACGACCAACAACTGCCCTTCTCCAAGCTGGATCCTTGAGGAGCCTGGACCATGATTTTTGCACTCTTGCTCGTCACTGGGCATGTCTGGTCTGCGCCCAACTTGCATCAACAGGCCGAAGCAGAAATGGCTCCCGGTCCCAGGTCGGCAGTCTCGGACCGCATCGAAAGTGGCGCTTTGATTCTCTCGGAGAAGGCACCAGTCGTGGTGCACAGATCCTACGACATCAGCGCGAGTGTCGCGTTTGAATTGATCACAGCTCGAGGGGATCTCAAACCCACATCCGGTGTTTCCATTCCGTTGAACGGTTTGCGTTCGTCACCGCTGATGGATTTCGGCCTGGGAGTGGAGAAAACTTTTTCCCCTCGCCCTTCATCAGACCTCACGCTCGTTGGAGAGTTTCACTTCGGCTTCGGACAACAGGCGATGACGGTGAATTTGGCCAACGGAAACTCGACGAACGCAACACTTGTAAACACTCGAAGCGCAGTGAGTGCTGGGGTCCTTCACTCATGGGCCGGGGCACCGAATTGGCGCTGGGGCATTTTGGTCGAAGGTGGCGAAACGCAACACGCTCTTTCGTCGAGCAGCTCGGTTTTGCAATCAGCGCTGTCTCGCCCCTATGTCGGATTGCAATTGCGACTGCAAAAAGATTGGCGAAACTGGGGCCTGATCGCCAATCTCAAACAGGTGGAAGATGCTCTCGACCGAGAGAAACAATTTCAGGGACAATTGGGAGTGGCAACTCGATGGTGACAAAAAAATGGTGGGGGATGGCAATAGCCTTATTCACGTGCTGGGCTAATGCTGGACTCGAACTTTCGCAAAAGTCAGTGGCAGAACGTGTCCTTCAAAACAGCCTGAAGGCACGCGAGGTCCGCTACAACTCGGAGCTATCTCGCTTGAGTGTGGCACAAGTCCGATCGACCTACGACTGGAATCTATCTGCGGAAACCGGTTACCAGCTGAGTCGCTTTCGCAATTTTCAAGGCACTGCGAATCTGCAGGACGAGACTTACACAAGTCTTTTGGGGTTAAAAAAACTCTTCACTTCGGGAACCAATGTGTCGCTGTCTGCAGGGAGAACGTCTTTGCAATCGGTGGTGCTGCCGAGTGTTGTGTTCAGTCAGTCGCCGCAGCAAACACAAGATCTCATGGGTCTTGAAGTGCAACAAAATCTGCTCAAGAATTCCTTCGGTCGATCGGATCGCGCGTTGATTCGCAGCGCGGAAAAAACGGATGAGGCCACACAAGTAGCGTCCGTGAACCAACTCCAGACCCTGGTTCTCGATGGAATTCGAGCATTTTGGCAGGCCTCGGTTTTTCAAAACACCTTCAAACAAGCTCTCACGTCGCGGGCCCGTTACGAGAAACTGGTTGAAGTGGTTCGCCGCAAGAACAGTCTTGGCTCCACAAGCCCAGGGGAATTGGCCCAGGTTCAAGCTGAACTTGAGACACAAAATCAACAGGTCAAAACGACCTCTTTTGAATTCCTGAGGTCGGTGGACACCCTTCTCACCCTCCTCCAGCACGAAAAAACGGATGATGTGACCTTTCAAACTCCCGAAAACCTCCCCGCACTGCCCCAAATGCCGCAAAAGAATCTCGAAGGCCTGCGCGAGTTGCGAGCTCAAAAATTGCGAGTCGAGGCTGCCGAGGATGCCCTCGTAGCTTCTCGCTCCAAAAGCTATGCAGATCTGAGTCTCGTTGGACGCTATGAAACTTCGGGCCTTTCGAACACCGCCTCATCAGCGACTCAGGAGATGTTGGCCGGAAACTATCCGCGCTACTTTTATGGCATCAAGTTTTCTTACCCTTTCGGATCGGACGTGCTCGCAGAGGATGTGCACAACAAGACCGTGCAAAAGGACCTCCAGCAAAATGTCTTCAATCGGCGGCTTCAGGAACTGCAGGACGAATTGCGAGCAGCTGAAAGAAAAACTCAGTCAGCTCATGCCGTTGCCACCAGCACCATCCGACAGCGTGAACTGCGCGAGCAAGCAGCTCAGGAGTTGCAAAAGGCTTATGCTCAAGGACGAACTGACATCAAGTTCTTGATCGATGCCCTGAACTTGGCCTATTCCACTCATGTGGCATCGCTCCGGGCGATCGGAGACTACCACATCGCTTTGAATGAATGGGCGGCCATACGAGACGAGCTCATTTCGACAGAAAATTCGATGCCTGAGATGCAACGAAAAGACTCTGAAAAAGATGCGGAGGGGCAATGAGAAAGTGGAATTTGCGCAATCGAGACTCGCTGTTTTTGGCTTTGGGCCTTCTACTCGTCGTTTCGAGTTGCTCTTTCAAACCTGAGTCTCCCACCGAGCCCGGAGTGAGTATCAAGACCGAAATTCAGGATCGAGAAAAGCTCCAATCCGCTTTCAGCAAAGTGGAGGGACTTTACAAAGGGACGATTGAGACCCCGTCTGGAGTCTCTGTGCCTGTTGAAGTTGGTTTCTTTCAGGTGTTGGAGTCTGTCGGAAAGTCCCCTCGCGGAGACACTAAAATGATGCCGGTTTTGAAGGCTCGCTTTCGTCGCCTGGATATGGCCTCGCGCTACAGCGTTTCTGCGGCTGCCTACGTGCAGGAAACTTCAGAACTGACCACCTCCTTGTTTGAAAACGGTGGCCCCAATTCCAGCGCCTCTTCCTCCGGCTTGGACCTGTTCTCCACACAGGGCACATTGTCCAATGGAGTTTACACTGCAAAAGTCACCACATCGTCCGGTTTTCTCGGCACACTCAAGGTGAGCTTCACTAGTCCTCATGTCGATGCCAATCCTGCGGGAGAGAGCAACGAATACAATCAATTCTTGCGCGAACAACTTGAGAAAATTGCCGGCACTTACCGCGGGACGATTTCTAACGGCAGCATCACTTTGCAGGTTGAGGTCAAAGTGGACGTTCTCGAAGTCACCCGTGGGAACGGCAGTGAGCCGATTCATGTGGTCACGATCCGTGAACAAGCAGGAACATCGTTTGGTGGTTTGGCAACCGGAGTGTATCGCCCTGAGCTCAAACCTCCGCAGATCACCTTTGCAAACTCCACTTTCAATTTTGCAGGTGAAGTGGAGGGCGGACGCATCAAGGGCTTGGTGAACTTGAGTGGCGCCACGGGTGGATTCACTGGAGTGATGGACGTCCTCAAAAAGTGAAGCGATTCGGACTCATTTTCGCAGGAATCATCCTTTTTCGTCTCATGGTGATGGCATTCATCGATCCTATCGACGATGAAACCTATCATTGGAGTTGGGCTCAGTACCTCAACTTTTCTTACTTTGATCACCCGGGAATGGTGGCATGGGTGATCCGTCCCTTCACGGATTTGCTGGGTCACAGTCCCTTTGTTCTCCGTCTGCCGGGATTTTTTTTGGTATTGGGGATCTGCTTCCTGCTCCACCGCCTGGGTCGGGAAATTTTCTCGGAGCAGGTGGGACAGTGGGCAGCCGTGCTCCTGTTTTTTGTTCCTCTCTGGGGATTTGCCGGACTTGGCACCCTCCCCGATGTGCCTCTGGCTTTTTTTTGGTTGCTGGTGTTTTATTTTTTCTGGCAAACCGTCAGACCCGACTCACACCGGTGGAGTGTTCAACAGGGATGGCTCAGCATTGGAGTGGCCATGGGTCTGGGGATGAACTCCAAACTCACCTGCTGTCTGATCGGCGTGGGGATGGGCCTGTACTTGTTGACAGATTCGAGCTCGCGCAAACAACTTCTGACCCCTTGGCCTTGGATTGCCACTTCAGTCACTTTTTTGTTGATGAGCCCAATTTTTGTTTGGAATCAGAAAAACTCTTGGGCCACTTTCCAGTACCAGTTCGTACGACGCCACACCGAAGACTATGGGGCAAACTGGGGTCGGTGGTTTGAATTTCTGGGGCAGCAGGCGGCCCTCATGAGTCCGGGTTTTTACCTGTTTTTGATTGTTACTTTTTTTGTTTGCTTGTTTCGATTCCGCGATTTTCGCTACCGGTTGATCTGGTGCCTGGCGGCTCCCGCTCTGTTGCTGTTTTACTATCAACCTCTTTTTGCTGCTTACAAACCTCATTGGTCGGGTCCGAGCTACTTGATCCTGTTTCTGGCCGCCTTGGCGCTTTTTTTTGAAGGCTTTTGGAAGTTTCGCCCCCGCTCAATGTGGATAGCGATACCGGTGAGTTTTTTTCTGATTTTAATGAGTTTTTTGTTTCTGCCCCTTTTCACGCCGATCATCACACGAGTGGCTTCAGCCAAGGTTCCGAGCTTTGAACCCAAATATGATTACAGCAATGAGTTTTATGGTTGGGTCGTGGCTGCAAAAAAGGCCGAGGAACTGCAAAAAATCTGGGGGGCTCAGCTGCTCGGAGCGCAACGCTATGAATTGGTGAGTCAGCTCACTTGGGCGGTGACTCGCAATCATGAACTCAGAGGTGAAAAAACCGTCTTCGATGTGGCCAATCCCGTCGTCTGGAGTCTTGCCAACGAGTCCAATCAGTTTTTTTATGACCAAGTTTCTCACCGAGACAAAATCTGGGGAAAAAGTGCCGTCATCGTAAACAATGACAAGTATCCTCGAGATCCCAGAGATTTTGCCGACTTTGAGTCTTGCGAAAAAGTGGATCTACCGGTCTATCGCAGAGCCTGGTCTCCACATGTTCTCACCGAACCAGGTCCGGACGGAGTTCATGCTCGAACGTTTTACATCTGGCACTGCAAGAATCTCAGAGCTCTTCGCTAGACTGCGTGGTGATTTTAACCGGCGCAAGTTACAACCCAATTGATTTCAATGGGTTCGGGATTGGATCAGACGCAAAAGGTTTTGATTCTCGATTCCCGAGAAAATAAAGCGAACCTGAATTCCTTCTTCAGCCAGCTTTGTCTTAAGATCCCACAGCACCGTTGCAAAAACTGGAATCTGCCGGTGCGCCCCTGCATGAGACACTCCATAGGGTACTGGGTCCCAACCCTGCAAAGAAGCGAAGGCTCCCCAATGCAAAACGATCGATTTGTTGGAAACCCATTCAAAATAGCCCGTGGCTTGCACAAAGTCGGGCACAAAAACATCCACGCTTCGGTCACCTCGTGTGCGCAGGTGTTCCCACAAAGATCTATAAATCACCGAATACACGGGATCTCTTCGCGCACGGTCCTGAATCCGCTTGGGAATCCGAAAATCAGAAGCATCCAACCGAACAGGAAGTGAAGGACTATCCCCCACCTGTTCACAGCGCAAAACGGCATGAGCTGGGAGCGACCAACTCATGCTCAACTTAACCACTAAAGCGAGAAGCAACTCGCCGCCAGAGAAGAAGATTCCGGAGCCTGCGGGGGAACTGGCGCCGGTTTTTCTGCCGGCGGAGGATCAACGGGCGTCGGAGTTTTGGGAGTTTCAGCAATTGTCTTCAAGGCTTGATCTATGGCACTCAAAGCGCTGTCTTTGGCATTCACCGTAAAGTGTTCTTTCAGTTTTTCTTGAAGAACCAAATACAGAGGAGCTTTGGAAGGATCCTTAACGGCCATTTCGCTCAACCGGTCTGTGAATTCTCGCAACAGACGACCCGGTCGGCCCATCTCATCCATCACTTCGGCGCCCACCTCGATCAGATCCAAACCAATGGGAGATTCGTAGAGGGGATTTTTTGTCAGTTCAAGGTACGCAATCAACTTGCTCACCTTGGGCAAACCTTTTACGGCCCCATTTTTTGGATCTACGTTTTTCACCTCTTCGAGAAGCTCTTCAACCAGTGCCTCCCTCAAGCTAGAGGCAGCCTTTGTAAAATAAGTCCGATACGCTGAACTCTTCATCGCCAGATGCGGTTTCATCGGTTCCATCGTGACGGCTTCCAAAGACTTTTTGAGATCTTTACTCAAGTTCAAATAAAGATCGATTGCTCGGAAAAATGTGTCCGAAGTGATCAAGTATTCGAGACTGCGTTCGAAGAATTCAGGGTAGGCCACTCGAGCCACGATTCCAGGGTGAGAGGTCCCCTCTTGAAATTTGTCATTGTAACTGTACATGTGTGGACGGTTGTAGAATTCACGACCCTGGGCCTTCATTCCGGCAACGGTAGCTTCTTTTCCACCCACCAAGCGGGTCATCGCCTCTTCTGTAGCACGAGCTCCAACCACAGAGATCGCATGGTTGTCACAAGTTTGCTCCATGGAGCGAGAAAGTCGTTCCATAGCCATTTCCAATTTTTTCATCAATTCTTTTTTGCCCTCTTCGCTCTCTTCACTCATACGACGAAGCAATTGAGCAGTGTCGCCATCCAACTCCGCCGCAGAAAGAGTCTCTGGCGCCAAAGCCCGGATCATATCGACTGCAGTCTGTTGAACCAAAGACGGGTGACGTCGCACCAAAATTTTGCCTTGTGCCTGAGCGATGTCCAAAAGCTTTTCCAAATATTCAGATTGACCCGGAATCGCAGACATCGCGCGAGCCATCGCCTTGCGAGTTGATTGGCGCAAATGCCCGCGAACCATCTCTCGCTGAGCTTTTTTGCTCGGCTTACCAACGGCAGCGTCTTCTTTTTTCTCCAGCTCCTCTTCGTCTGGGATCACAATCTGCAGAGTCGCATCAAAGATCGCCTGCACCGTCATATTGATGAGCACGTGTTCTGCCAAAATATGAGCGATCTCATGCCCAACCACGGCCTCTACTTGCACCGGACTCATCTCTGTAAGCAGGCCCTTGTAGAGAACCACGTCGATTTGTTTTTTTGGATCACCGGAGTATGTGAAAGCGTTCAAATCTGAAGTGTTATAAATGTAGACTCGCATGTCTTTTCGCGCTTCGGGGGAGACACCCATTTTGCGCGCCAATCTGACGACACTGTCTTTTTCTTTTTGATACTGAGCCTCTTGAACCACCCTCTTATTCTCGTCAACAACACGACCCACACCCGCCCTTGCCAGGCCGCCCTCAAACTCACGGCGTTGCATTTCGACGTAAACATGCATTGCGGCCCGCATCTGGTCCATGATCTCTTGATACTCCGGCTTTGAAGTCAGAATCTTGTAAACCGCCGCATCCAGGGGAGCTCGCAAGATGCCGGTGAACCGATTTGCGATGTACTGATCCACCACATTGTCATGCGGAGTGAGAAAAAATCTCTCAGTTGGAGTGATGCGGCTGGATCTGCGGTTTCCGTCTGCGGCCTGAGCCACCGAGCTTGACACCAAAAGCGCACTGCAAAGCAATGAAATCCATCGAGACATGCTAGAACCCCCTTTGAACTTGTTTTCTCAACAAGCTCTCAAATTGTTGAACCGCGACAGTTCACTTGAGGAACAGAGCATCAATCAAACTCATTTTTTCTTCTGACTCGAGTTGTCCGAAAGAATTTTGAAAATCTCATGCTCTGGGGGGTAGTCCATTTGTTTGGCCACTTGATAAAGCGACAGGCCCTCACGATTGCGCACTTCGCTGGATGCTCCTGACAGTAAAAGTTTTTTGAGCGCCTTCGTTTGATAAAAGCGGATCGCCACAAAAGCGGGCGTTTCCTCTTCTGCATTGGTCCCGCCCAGTTGGCTCTTGTCTTGTTGAATCAAGAAGTCCAGCAGCTCGCTTTTACCCAAGCGAACAGCTTCGAAAAGCGAATTTTCGCGGCGCTCCTCATCCACTTTTTGAACCGAGGCCCCTGCCAACACCAATTTCTTTACAATTTCCACCTGACCCGCAGAAATCGCATAAAACAAAGCCGTGTGACCTTCGCGATCTCGCAGATCCAGTGCAACCTTTTTATCGAGAAGCAAATCCACCATCTTTTTTTTGCCGCGATCACAGGCAATCATCAATGGTGTCATTCCCTCTTCGTTGGTCTGATTCCAATCGCCCCTGAATTTTGAGGCAAACTCCACGTCTCCATTTTCAGAGGCTTCCCACAGGTTCTCTGAAACGGCTTGCGCCCGCATTCCCATCAGAACCAAAAGAAGACACACAATCATTCTCACAGTTCACCCCGCACCATAAAGTTTCCTAAATGATTGAACCTCTCCCGAAGGATGCCAAAATGAGGCCCTTGACCAAACTGTGCAAGCCATTTGTTGATCTGTTGTCGAATGTGATTGCGTCCCACGGCTGCCGACGATCGCTTGGGTCGAATCGAATACACCATGGAGAAAAAAATCTCGCCCTTCGTTGCGGTTGAGAGGGTTCCCGCCAAACTCACGGCTGTGTTTAACGTTCCCGTTTTTCCAGCCAGAACCTGTTCGGTTTCATCATTGCCATAGAATCGAGACACCGTACTCTCGGGGGCTCCACCGGCCTCGGCACCCACCACCGCCAAAAGTTCCTGCACCCCGGATTTACCTAGGGTTTTCATTTTTTCATCCAGGTACCGCAAAATCCTAAGCACTGATCGGCACGTCGCCACGTTGTCGCGTCGCTGAACTCCGGCTCCCACAGGCATGCCCGAACCTGTCCACAAGCGCACCAACTTGGCATCTTTGCCATAGAGCTGAGTCAGATACCTTCTCATCTGGCTCTCTCCACCTAAGTTGAGAAAGAATCGCTGCGAGGTCGCGTTGTTGGAATCTCGATTCATTTCCTGCAGCATCTGCAGAGTGGGTACAGATTCCAAAGTCATTTCAACGGGTGCCGTGGGATTTTGTGCTTTATTTGTGCGCGACCATTTGTCCACGGTCATCTGCAAAATGCCACTTTCCCCGGTCAACAAATCCGAAGTCTCGATGCCACTTCTGAGATCCCTAAAAAAGCTCGCCAAATCTTCTCCGGTCTGAGCGTCTTTTGGATGAGCTTTGTGTGACCATTGGCTTGGGAAACGGAGGAACACGAACGCGTCGTCAAAATAAAAGTGCGAAACACGATCCACGTTTCGCTTGCGAAGCTCCAAGAAAATTTGCGACAGGGTCTTTCCGCTGAGGTAAGGATCGCGACTCCCGAAAATCTGCACTGCCACAGTTTGCGATCCGGTTGGCCACACCTGCACTCGGGTGCGAAAACGATGGTCAGCACCCAGAACATCCAGAACCCAAGCTGTCGTAAAGATTTTGGAAACGGAGCCGATTTTGAGCGGTGAGTCTTTCCCAGATTTGTTCACCGATTTTGCGGTCTTAAGCTCTTCACTGCAGTATGAAGATTCGGCCAGCGCGGGTCTTTCAAATAGCCAACTCAGGCCAACAAAAGTGAGGCTCAAGATGAACATTCTCAAGATAAGACCCCTCCGCATTTTTTCGCTTGGATCCAGTCAACACCGAGTCGGAGTTTTTCTCAAGGCCTTCTCCACTTGAGTCAAAAACCCAACCGTTGTAGCCTGTTGCGATGCCAAGTCCACGAACAGTTTATCAGATGAGAGTGCATTCATTGACGGACCGAACACCCACGGTTCGTGAACTCATCGTAAAGTGCGAAACACCTCCGGAATTTCAGTTTCGTGCCGGCCAATTTGTGATGTTGCATGTCCCCGACGGAGAAAAACCCGCGTTGCGTGCCTATTCCATTGCATCCTCGGAACAGGATCGCAGTGGCTTTCGTTTGCTTTTCAAATACGTCCCACAAGGGAAAGCTTCCGAATTTGTGTGGTCTCTCAGAGGCGGAGAAACACTGCAGTTCACTGGCCCATTTGGTCGGGTTTTTTTTGCTGAACCGCCCACCGAACAGGTGGTTTTTTTGAACACCGGCACCGGCGTTTCGCAGCACTACAGTTACCTGGTCTCCAAGATCAAAGCCTTTCCCAATTTGCGTTACCGCCTTTTCTTCGGAGTCAGACAGGAAGAGGATATTTATTTCGAGAGTGAGCTCAAAGAGCTTAAAAACGAACTGCGCGATTTCGAGTTCGAGTATGTTCTCAGTCGCCCCTCCGCCGACTGGAAGGGTCGACGCGGTTATGTGCAACAGTGCTTGGAGGAGCTCGATTTCATGAAAACCCCCACCACTTTTTATTTGTGCGGAAATGGTGGAATGATCAAAGACACAAAAGAAATACTGAGCAGTGCAGGATTTGACCCCAAGAAAATTTTTGCTGAAGCCTTTGATTGAGATGCTCGCAGCCACCTCGTTCTGGGGTTTGGGCTTCGTAGCAACTGTGATCGCATTGCGAGCGATGAGCCCCGGGGCTGTCATCGTCACGCGCTTCTCTTTGGCTGCCCTCGCTGGGACTGCGATCTATTTTCTTTTTCTTCGAAAATCCGAAGTTTCTTTCTGGCAGGAGTTCAAGCTTTCTTTTCTCCCGGGGGTTTGCCTCGGGGCCACGTTGCTTTTTCAAACTTTTGGCCTGCTCACCTCCACCGCGACGAAGTCGGCATTCATCACCACACTCTACGTCCTCATCGTACCATTCTTTGCAGCATACTGGTTCCGGCATCGAGTGACGGGCCTACACGTTCTGGCCATTTTTTGTGCTCTGCTTGGAACTGTGCTTCTGGTTCAACTCGATGAATTCGCGCTGTCTCTTGGAGACGTGCTTTTGTTCGCCAACGCGTTCACGGCGGCTTTTCACATTCTCGCCACCGATCGCGTTGTGGAGCGCACCAAGGACGCGTTTTTGTTCAACTCGTGCCAGGCGCTGTGGTGTGCTTTGATCTCACTGCCCTTTGTGTTCATTGGCTTCCGCTTTCAACCTGAAATGGTGAACCTGGGCGTGCTGTGGTCATTGGCCTCGCTGGCATTTGGTAGCAGTTTGTTGGGCTTCTTTCTGCAGGTGCGAGCGCAGAAATACCTGAGCCCCACGGCGGCTGCGGTTCTCTTCCTGTTGGAGGCCCCACTCTCAGCTGCATTTGCTTATATGCTTCTGGAGGAAAGATTGAATTCCATGCAGATTTTCGGCGCGGCCATGATCTCGGTGGCAGCACTCACTCTTGCTCTGTCGCAAAGTTCACGGAAATTGCTTCCAACGCCAGACCCTGTCAAAACAACGCTTTGAGAGCTCGGCCACGACGCGCTCTTAGGACAGGCTCTAAGTCGAGTCGACATTCTGGACTTGAGACCCAGGACTGTCCTTCCGTTGAGATGTCAGGAGGACATCATGTTGCGAAAGTCTTGGGTCGCAAAAATAGTGATGTGGACCGCCTTCTCACTCACACTGAGTGCCCTTGGTTGCAGTCGCGTGGGTTTCAAATCTGATAAGTCCCTTTTGGATCAACAGGTGAGTTTACCCGATTTGCAAGACTTGCCGCCGATTCCTCCGGTCGTCGTCCCCATTCCAACCCCCATGCCGGTTGAGAAAAATGGTTTCTGTGAGTCTGGGCAAAACATTTCGGCTTGCCTCAAATGCGAAGGCAAACAACCGCCCCCACTCCCTCCCCCGCCGCCTCAGCTCTCACAAAAAGCCCAAGAGCTTGCGAAGATTCTTTCTCTGTCTTGCTCGATTCAGAATAAAAGCGATCCTGTCGGTTACTCGAATTACCCCACACTTGCGCAGATTGAAAAACGCCTCGAGTCTTGCACCACCGTTGATTATCCAGTCACTCCAACTTCTGAAGCTCAACGGCAAACTCTCGACCGACTGCTCAGCGCAGATCCTGAAATGCGTCAAAAGTTTTTTAGTGGCCTCTGGTACAGACCACCCTACACCGATCATTTTGAGCTCTATTTTGGCGTGGAGAGCATCGAAGCTCGTCGCATCTTTTGCTATCGCAATGACCGTCTCGATGGCGATCTTCTGACCAGCGAATACTGGCATTCTTGTCGCAATTCACGCGACGACTGTTCTTCTTGGAAGTCGGACGCTCAGGCGCAAAAGCGTTGGCAGGATGCCCAGAAGATTCGCTCCGGATTGAAGGTTTGTTTAGATCGGCCCCTGGCCCCGCAAACTCCAACCCCTACCCCCCCCTCATCTCCCGCGCTCTGCCTTTGGAAGTCTTTCGAAGGGCCTCGCGAGGATGTCGAGAAGTACGGTGAAAACTTGAAGACCCAGGGTTTCCGGGTTTCGTTTCAAGACCAGGCTAGCTGCAAATTGGACGAAGTCCCTTCGGACTCAAACTGGATGCAGGTCACTGGATACCGTTGTCCTTGAAGATAGCGCAGAAGAAGATCCCTCCGGAATGCCGTGTCCTGTGAACGCATTCCTCGGTGGCTCCCCAAGTCAGAGCAGGGTCGTCAGAGTTCGGACTGCACGCAAGATTTCTAAGCGGCCGACAGTTCCGGGAGGTTGTCGTCGGCGATTCGGACCAGGGATCTCCCCGGTCATTTGAGTTCGAAACTCAGGTTCCAGAGGCTTGTCTTTGCCGAACCAAGTTCGAAACGCCACCGAGAGTTTTTCGGCGTTTTGTGGGAGTCGTCCCTTTTTTAGAATGAACACAAAGCCTTCCCGCCAGTATTTTGGTTCTTTTTTCTTCAACAGGTGCTCAAAACGGTTCGAAGCAATGAGAAGTTCGTGGTCATCCAACCAGCCGTTGTAATCCAGATCAAAAGACAACATCAGTGTCTCGATGTAATAGAGCAGCGTCATCGCGCCCCGTGCGTCCGCATACGAATACTGCTCGGAGTTGGGCGTCGCGCGAGAAAGTTCGCTTAGAATCGAGAAAAATTCAGAGAAGTTTTCTTCACTCATCTCTCTGAGCTCGAGAACCATTCCCGGCATACCTCGAATGAATTCCTCGGGATAATTGCGGAGGGCTTGTCGGGCACAGGATGTTCTGGTTTTTGGCTCACCAAACACATCTTTCAAATCTAGAAAACAACTCGGTGATGAGCTCGAGTCTCGAATCCACTTCCTTGAGGAGATTTGGCCACCGGCAAACAACAAATGCATCATCTCTAAAATTTCAGCAGCAGAGAGCACTTGGTTGCCATCGCTGGAGCGTGGAAAATAATTTCCTTCGATGAAGGTGCGAGCCGCGGGGTTCTTTACACGCGGATCCAAAAACTGTGTGGCCAAGCCAAACGGACGAAAGTGCGCCTCCAAAGCAACCAAGGATTCCATCGTGACAGACTGTCGCCACAGGTTCACCGATTCACGGTTGCCGTAACCGCGCAATAGCAACCGGGTCAGGCTTCGATAGGTCACAGTTTTGACCAACCCTGGAAAATTGACCCAAACTTGGTTTGCAAGGGGCGAAACCACCAGAAATCCGTCGTCGGTCCAGACCGGGGGGAATGGGGCCAGCATAATTTCAGTGTATTCATTCCAAGCAACTCGCAGTTCTGAAAACTCGTGCGCTTGTTGTTTCCAATTCGTCAGCACCCGTTCGATTGGGAAAGCATGCATCTGCTTTTGCACATCCCGCAGGGAGATGGTCTCACGTCCACCAGCCTCAAAGAGTTCAGCTAAAAACAGAACGGGTAACTTCCACACATTGAACTCAAAACGCAACGCCGCCAAGGCCCGCCGATCCAGGGAAACAGTCGAGGTCACACTCAGGCCATGGCGCCCTTCCAAAAAACTCCACACAGCTGTTCGAAAAGCGTCTTTGAAAACATCCACCGGAACCGAGGTGGAGATCAGATCCAACTGCCAAACTTCCTCAAGCAATGAGTTGATACTCTGAAAGGGGATGAATCCAAACTGTCGAATTTGAGGAGAGCCTTCAACCAAATCCAAAACCTCATCGAGGAAATGAACAAGTTTTTTTGTTCCGCTTGGGGTACCAAGGGTCAACCCACTCACATGGTAGTGGAATTCCAGAGCCAAAAAGTAAGCACGACCCGCCCACTCGGTTTGGGCATCGAGATCGCGCCCGCTGCGCCCCAAAGTCTTTTGTCCCATAAAGGTGATTTTGACCTTGTCGATCAGAGGCAACCATTTGCGGACCACCTCCATCTGACCGGGCCCACCCAAAAAGACTTCAAGTTGTTGAAGAAAAGATTGAAAATCTTCCCACTCGTAGTTGCTCAAGTCGACATTGGAGACGTGGAAAAAATTTTGTACAGATCGAATGATCTTCTCTTTGAGATGCGTGAGCCGATCGTCGCTCACTTGTTCCGGAGAAGCCGCAAACAGCAAGAGTTTCCAATCGCCCAAAAACGCGTGACCCTCCCCCCGTAACACCTCTAACAGATCAATCATTTTATTGATCTCAGAACGAGCGAGTTGGGATTCGTTTCCCCCAAAGAAGAGCATCTTGAGTTTCATGAACTCACGCATGAGAGCGGGTGAGATTTGATTTTCCTTTAAAAAATATCGGTTGAAAAAGCCCCTAAGCTCCTCGTCACTGTAGTGAGTTTCGGCCGATCCGCGAGTCATTTTTGTAAAACTGATGAGAGCCTGCTGCACGCAAGTGGTCATTTGATCCACTCCCGTGGCATCAATTCGATCCTCCAAATATGACTTCATCTGCGACGGAAACTGTCTCAAGCAAAGCATCTCTGCTTGTTGCACCAAGATCACAGGACTCGGCTCGGGCCCCTGCAAATACCTTTTGCACCCCGCCACACTCATCAGCGCCACAAAAAAAGGTAAGCCGTATTTTTTTGGGGAGAGGAGGGTTAGAATCCAACAAAGTTCGCGCTTAGAAAGCATAAACCAATCCCATGGAAGCGAAATCGTTGTTTTGGTAGCGAGCAAAAAGATTGCGCGAAGTGCTCGATTCAACAAGAAGAATGCCAAACTCAACGCTCCAGCGCCGATCAAACTGGTACTGACTCCTGAGGTCCCACATGCTGTATTCACCACGCAAATCCCACAAATTTTTGAGTGCCACTTGCAATGAATTCGACCGAGTCCAGACCCGTCGCCACCCCAGTTCCACTTTCTCGGCTCTTTGATAAGGGAAGCGTTCAGGAAGAATGAACGCAAAGCGGGTGGCCATGGGACCTTGGGTGACGGGATTGCCTCCAGAAATCTCTAGATGAGAGACGCGCACGCTCCACTCTCCAGATTTCCAGGACAAAGCCGGACTCAGCAAAAATGATTCTTCGAAGGAATTGAAAGTCCAATTCGGTCCATACTCCGGTGCAGTCGGCTTTTCCCGTAAAACAGAAATCGAAGCCGTCATCTCACTCCACCGGTGCATCCAGTCCACTGCGGCCAACTGATGTCCAAACGTTTGAGGACGCACTGGAATCACAGCAGAACCCACATTCGAGTATGCAGCCACCCCCATCGCCATTTGGTTCGCAGATTTTTGTGCCCAACTTACCGAGAGACGCGAACCCCTTTCACTCTCTCCGACAAACGCTTGTGCCGCGTAAGAGTTTTGAAACACAATCGATTGCGTCTCTGGAATCTGCAAATCGTAGCGAATCGGATCACGCAGAACTCCGGCTTCGTCGTATTGCGCCACCGATGGCAAAGGTGGGAACCAGGGATTTGAAGCTGAGAACTTGCCATCTCGGATCTCATATCCCGGTTGCTGATCGGGGATGTACAGGCTCGAACCCATCAGCAACAAACCCGTTGGCGCTCCGGCTATAGGAGCCCCCGCTAATTGCAAAAAAATTCCTGCCAAGCCCTGGGTCTCCGGTCGAAGGGGGTTGGTGTTGTTGAGAGGTTGAAACACCCCCAACTGATAGTCCTCGTCCAACTGGGACCAATTCCACTTGCGTCTCCCAGCAGAAAACTGGGTCACCTCAATGTACAGTTGATTGACCGCCAGGGAGTTCAACATAGGAACTTGTGGACTGACCTGAGCTCTCACATGTCCCTTCAGATTGGAGTTCAAGGTGTCCAAACGAGTTGGACGTTCCAGGTTGGAAACCTCAGTCTGGAAGAACTGAAACTGCCTTTGAGGCACCCCGTTGGAAGCCTCGCTCAAATAAGAGTCTTGCGTGAAAGAGATAGACCCCACATCTGGGGGCTGAGCAAATGCACGAGAAACACCCAGAAAAAGGCAAAAAATGAAGAGTCTTCGAGTTCTTAAGCCTTGAGTCATGCGCTGCACTTCCGTACCACAGGGACCCCGCCTAAAGCATCTCTTCAAGAATTGCGCCCACCCCAATGCATTATATTTGAGCTTGAGAGCGGTTCTGTTCACATGCTTTAGTCAAGTCTGTGGATTTTTCAAAAGAAAAGGAATTTCAAACTGTTAGACTCAACCGGAAGCGGGTTCTACTGATTCGAATGTCCAGCATCGGGGACGTGGCCCAATGCCTTCCGACGGCGGCTGCGCTCAGGGGAGAGGGCTGGGAAGTTCATTGGCTGATCAAAGAGAATTTTGCCGATGTGGTGCGCACTTCCACAGACATTGCCAAGGTGTGGACCTGGAAGCCGGGGGACTCCCTACAATCGCTCATTTCCAGACTATCTCGCGAAAATTTCACGCACGTTTACGACGCCCAGAACAACCTCCGCACCACACTCATTCGGTGGGGCCTGTTTCTGCGAAGACCGAGTCTCAAGATTTTGCGCAAACCGCATCAGCGCTTGCGGAAATTTCTTTGGATCAGGTGGGGTTGGAGCTCCTGGGACACTTACTATTCAGCGCGCGAATTCTTACGTCCTCTTCAAGCGTGGTCCGTGCCCACGGTGTTTCCCGTTCGACCGAATCTTCCCCTCGCGTCGCAGGGGCCCATCGCGCTGGTGCCTGTGGCAAACTATGACCTCAAAAAATGGCCTCTGGAGCATTGGAAAAAACTCATATCACTGTTTCCAAATGAACGATTTTTGGTTCTCGGCGGTGCAAAGGATCGAGCCGAGCTGGAACAGCTTCAGGGACCCCAGGTCAAAGTGCACACCGAACAATCTCTCGAGGAGTCACTTCAACTGTTGCGACAATGTCGAGCGGTGGTTGGCAACGACACCGGACTCTCCCACTGGTCGGACTGGGTTGGCATTCCCCTGGTTCTGATTCTGGGACCCACTGCATTTGGCCGTCCGTTTCGCCCGAGTTCAAGAGCGGCAGAGGTGGAGCTTTCCTGCCGACCTTGCTCTCGATTTGGCAAAAACTCGTGTCGCATTGTGGAGACAAAAAAATGTTTGCTTGAGGTGACGCCGGAAAGAGTGCGGGATCTTCTCATCGCCCAACTCGAGAGGAAGCTCTCGTGAGTCGAACTCTGTGGCAAGTCGTACTTGCGATCGCTTGGCTTCTTCTCAAAATTCTCTCGTGGTTAGGTCCCCAAAAACTAAGGCTTTTTTTCTCGGAGCGCGCTCGACCTTGGACGGCGGTTCCCAAGGGCATGCCTGTTGTTTGGGTGCATGCCTCAAGTGGAGAGATCGAGTCCGCGCGTCCACTATTTCGTCGGCTCAAACAAGAGCGTCCTGAGATCTTTCTGCTGGTGACAGCATTCTCGCCATCCGCCTTGTCCTTGCGACAGCGATCTCCCGAGATCGATTTCTTCTGCTTGGCCCCTTGGGATTTTTCCTTCGCAGTCCGAAACTTCCTGGAACACTTTCGTCCCCGCTGTGTGGTTTTTTCGCGTGGAGATTTATGGCCCGAAACCCTGCATCAGCTGAAACAAAAAAATATTCCGAGTCTCCTCATGGCGTACTCCCCGCATAACCTTCATCGATGGCAATTGCGGTTGTTGAAACAACTTTCACGAATTCTGGTGGTGTCTGAGGAAGGGCAAAAAACTCTTCGCTCACATGCGCTTCAATCTGATGTGGGAGGAGATCCTCGATTTGAAACCGTCGTGCAGCGTCTGCAAAGTTCACGGCTCGGAGCTCGACCGTGGAAGGAAAAGACTCTGGTGTTGGGTTCGATGTGGCCGGAAGATGAGTCTGCCCTTTTTTTGGGCATTGAGTGGTGGTTGGATCAGGGCGGCAAGGTTGTCTGGGCACCTCATGAGAAACACTCTCCCCCACAAATGACGCGCTGGAATTTGCAGCTCTGGTCGTCGCAAAGCTGGCGAGAGAACGTGAAAATACTTTGGGTGGATCAAATCGGACCCCTTGCTGAGCTCTATCAATGGGGGGACGTGGCCATTGTCGGAGGAGGTTTTCGCCGTCGGGTGCACAGCGTGATGGAGGCTTTGGCTGCCGGTTGTCCTACAGCCAGCGGACCGAAGAATCGCAACAGCCCGGAGGCACAGGACTTTGCGACGATGACTTTGCCCTCGGGATTGAGCGCTTTCACTCCACTCAATTCTGAAGCACAGATTCACCTTTATTTAGAAACAGCATGGCACCTTTCAGAGGACCAAAGAGCTGAGGATCGAGCCTTTTTGCAAAAACAAATCCAGGCACGACAGGGTGCGACCGAAACTGTGTTGCAGTGGGTTCAGAACCAAATCCAGTCGTGAATTTAGCGGTCTCTCCGTGTAGAGAAATGGAAAAAATTTGCGGTTTCGGAGGGGTTCTTTTTGCATTCTCGATTTTGGCTGTGGTCGATTTTTGGGTCATTGATGTTTTTGCATGCGGGTTACGCCACCGATGATTCCTCCTTGATTCCCAGCACTTCAGCACCACCAGAAGAATCTCAAGCCACACTTGCCAAAAACTCACAACTTTATCTGAGCGATATGCGCTTGCAGCTGTCGCGATCTTACTCGGGAAAAACTCTCCCGGATGGTCGGGGTGAAGAAATTCTGAAACTCGTAGCCCATATTCAACCTCGAGTGCTGCATCTCAATGAGAGCGGAGACCTGGAAGTGATTCCGGCTCCCAAAACCAAATTGCGTGCGCAAATTCTTCTTCTCGGAGCTGCATTTGAAAATGGCCAAAGAGTTTTACGCAAATTGGCTGAGAGCCCATGGTCAACTCCGGCCTGGCATCAACCCTCTTTGTTGTTTCCCATTGCTTTTGAAATTCCTCAGCCCTTCTACAATCCGGAGGGCCAAGCCCTGGTTGGGCTGCGCTTAGTGCCCTTGGACCAGCCGGATCTGCTCCCATTCGAAGGGGTTTTTTCTCTCGGTGAATGGCAAAAACTCTCCAACGTGGTGTTTGCCACCGAAGATCCTTCCTTTTACCCCTGGGCTTTGGAGAGCGAACCCAAAGACGCTTTGGCTGCTCGAGGTCAGTTTCAGATTTCTTCCATCGTTGACCCCAGAGCTCGCCCCGCAAACCCGCACTTTTCCACACCCGCAAATCTGACCGAAGCGGAAAACCTTCAGAGGACCGGCATTCGCACGCTGCGCTTGGAGTTTCGAACTCAAAAAATGCACAACCAAGATTTTTGGCGAGAAACCGAATTTGGGGTGCAGGCGTGTTTTGTCCGCGAAATCGATCGCAAGCCTCTGGTGGGTCAATTTTTTCGGGTCACACGCTTCAACGGAAAACCTGTTGAAGAACCCCTGGCATCGACCAATGAAGGATGCATCTATTGGACCGATGACTCCATCCGTTGGGACTATTTTGGACCCGAATGTTTTTTTGAAGGGAAAGTCCGAATTCGCAGCGAAAATTTAGGTTTTGATGCCGAAATTCCAGTCGACATCAACCCCTACTACAATTCGCACAACGGAGAGGTGTGGGCACGAGACCGCCGCTTCCTCTACTCGGATTCGCCAGAAACAGGATGTCCTCCGGGATCCTCTCACTTGATTGCCCGCAACCCCAACTTGTCGACCCGCCTCTATCAACATGCCATTGATCCAATGCTGAATTTAGGTCTCATCAAAAAGTTGCAAGCGAATTTGTCTTTGAGCCTGCGACGTCCTTCATTTCGTGGACCCGTGGGAGGTTACCGCGAGGTGGAAATTCCATACGGAAAATACAGATTGCGTTACGCAGCCGTGAATCAGTTTTTCTTTCTGAATGAGAAAACCTTTTCAACTGCTGCTGCCAATGATCCCGAAGCAGTTCGCTCTCGCTTTCTCACTGATCAACGAGCCTTTATGTACCGCGAAAAAGTGATCGAACACTTGGGCTTTAGCTCAATCCAAGAAGAATTTGAGATCTTCATGTGGAACCTTCGCGAAATGGGAAACAACAACATTCTGCTTTTCGAAGTGACACCTCTGCAAAATAAAAAACGACCCAATGCTCGGTTGGATTCTCGGGTTTTTCAAACTCCCTTTATTATGTCGCGTGAAGATTCCATCGGAAATATCATTCCAGTCAGCGAGGAATTTCAGAGAGCTGCCAATCCTTCAATCTTGGATCAAATCGAGAGGATGTACAAAGCCGACGTGCAGTTCTTTCAAGACTCGCAGAAGAAAATTTTTGGCAAAGAGACGTATGCGCGTGACAACTTTTTGGAGCTCATTAATCTCACCAATCCCGTTACTTTGCCTTTTTCCGTCAAGACGCTTTTTCTTGGTGGAACCCTGCCCAAAAAAGAGATTCATGCACTTTGTGATTTTTGGTTTCGAACTCTTTTGACAAAATCCGGCGGTGGACTCTCAACCGGTGTGATTCAAGATTCGGGATTTTCGGCATGGGGAGCCATTTCCGGTCAGTTTAAAGACGTGGCTGATCTCGTGGATGACTGCAAACAAAGCAGTGCAAAAAATTTGTCGTCATATTTTCAAATTGAAAATCACTATTTCCTCAAAGATCCTCTGCCCCCCACCTACCGTGAGTCCGTCACCAATCGCTTCACCCTGAGCGCAGGAATTCAATTGAACCGGGCCTTTGGCTTCTCTCGAAGCGAATCAACAGGTTGGGATCTGGGCGTGAGCTTCCGTTTGGAAAATTTTAGATTCTGGAAGGGAAAGCCCAGCAAATCAGGATTTGAGATGCCCCAAAACGGCGAGATGGCCCAACCCCCAAAAACCGTTGGTGGACAAGTCCGCACCATGGTGACGAATCCCAACTATTGGATTCTGAATCCTCAACCTCTCTCAACTGGACTCAAATGGATCGTCAATCGGCAATTTTCCGATTCCCAGGGTGTTACCAATTCCGTTTACTCGGCCAACTTGACAAGCTTTAAGGTCGAGCGACTGCACTTCACTGTGCAGGGTCGAGATTTTGAAAAGTGCATTTCTGTGAGACTGACCCCGCTGGCTTCTCTAGGGAATGATCTCTTGCTCGCAAACATCAATCGAGATTCTTTTGGAGTGGCTCTGGCGTTGGCGATGAGCCGAGGGCTGTTCATTTGTCAGGGCAAATGGGTTGGGCGACCTTCGCCGGCGCTGAGTGAGTCCTACTACGTGATCAACCAAGACGACGCAACCCACCTGACCGCCACAGATCCATTTACCAACTTGAATCGCCCGTATTTTATTAAAATTCGCGGCCAATCCGACTTTTTGGCCTTTTTGTCTTTGGTCCACGACCAAATTCGGGTTCCGGAATATGAAAGACAGGACTCAGCGCTCAAAAAATTCTGGATGACAGAAACTCGAGTGCTCGAACTCGCAAAACAACTTTCGCCCTTTTATTTTAAACGTCTTACTTTGGGAGTTTCACCTCAGGAAAAAGACTTTCACGTCGCACAGTTTTCAGATGAAAGTGATTCGGGCTATCTTTTTAAAATCAAAAATCTATTCATGAAGGATTTTTCGTTGCGCGGTTTACGCAGTTATCCGGGTCACGTGGTGGTACCTCGGGAATAAAAACACGGAATGCCGTTTTCTGGTCATCGTTCGCAAAATGCAGTGAAGCGATGGAGAGCGTTGCGTCACATGCGCTTGCGAGAATACCTAGCGCCCTGACACACTCCTCCCATGTCTTATTCGTCGATTCGAAGTTTGCGCAAGGAAGTGACATTCGGTCCAGGTGACAGTCTCGTGTTTTTTGGTGAGCTCTTTCAAAGAGGGTACGCCAATGGACTTCTTCAGGAAGCGAAGAAGCACGACATGCAGGTGATTTACTCCACCGTGGGTCGACGTGATGAGAACGACAGGCTTCGGCCCCTGTCGCAGGAAGAGTTGAGCAGCAAAGGACAATTTCCCTTGATCAATGTGCCTCTCGAAGCGGGTTTTGATCTGGAACCCGACTCTCGGGGACAAAAGCCAGTGGATTTTTTTGCTCACACCAAGCTGAACAACTGGGAAACAGCCTCCGCACCCGAAGAGAGTTGGAAGGAGAGTCAAAAGCTGGCGCGAGAGCGTTTCACCGAGGCCACCCGCCAATGGGTGCGCGAACTTGAAAAACATTTGAAACCAGGAAAGACCGTGCTCATCGCCCACCTAATGGCCGGTGGTGTGTTGCGGACAAAAATTCTTCTGCCTTTAATGAATCGAGCTTTGAAAGGCGTGGGAGATCGATTCTTGTCGAGCGAAAAACTCTGGAATTCGCCAATTGGGCAACTCGCGGCTCAGAACTTTTTTGAAGTCACAGCAGAGACTTTCCAAATTCTACTCAATGAAACAACAGCACTCCGACAAAAATTAGAAAAAAATGGAACGCGCGTCGTGTATTCGGCTTACGGTTACCATGGCACTGAAGTGTTGGTCGGCCACAACTACGTTTGGCAAACCTACACACCCTACATTCAGGGATGGGCAAAAATGCGACTCGAGAATTTCTCAGCACAAGCCAAATCCCGGGGCGTGACGTCTTGTGTGTACAACTGCCCAGAGATTCTCACCAATTCCAGTGCCATTTTCTCTGGTGTTGAAGTGTCCCTGTACACGTTGCTGGGTGCCTTGATCAAAGAACGCCCCGAAGATCCACATGTGCAGGATGTACTCACGCGCTGTGCTGCTTTGCTCAAAGACGGAGTGACTTTGCAAGACGTGATCACATTGGCCACGGACTATCTCAATCTGCCAGTGATTCGGGATCACTGTGTTTTCGAGAAGTGGCCCCAACACAATGAAAAGTCCCAACTCGAAACCATGTTGGCACATTCAGAGAAACTCGTCGAAATGCACAAAGAACCCAAGCACAATCTCACACAGATATTGAGCGAAGTGGTCATCGACACCTGCGGTAAAATTGTCTTCGCGGACATTGTACACCCGCAAGCTCCAGTCTCATGGATCAACCACGACGTGATCGCAAAAAACTGGTAAAGGTGCGCCAAGCAGGGCAGACGCCTTAGATTCTGGGTCATTTCAAAATCCGTTGAACAGCTTGTCCTCTATCGAGACTGATCTCAGGCCTGAGCTTTTTGGTATGCACTGTATTTCACAACCGACGTCGGTTGTGGATTTTTGTGGGGTACAGCGGTGGTCGTGGGCAAGCACACGCAGATCTGGGTACAGCGAGGGCCGTCCGTCC
>FRDC01004944.1_pt1 | contig 26747 bp, 27 predicted proteins | sample 1106171 | NCBI WGS metagenome assembly FRDC01 (sample SAMEA3930566, study PRJEB13176) | freshwater metagenome | biome: Drinking water system; feature: drinking water; material: water | place: Singapore | collected 2014-12-20 | reverse complement strand
GGAGGAGGAGAGGGTTTGTCAACAGCCTGCTAGTGAGGTTGCAACAACGATTCTCCATCGAACGGCTGATAGTCGACGATTCCGTAGTGTTTTGCAAGCTCGTGACGCATGTGATCGACATCACTGGCCTGGCTGTGCCACATGTCGCTGCAACCCCGGCGCAGGTCGAAATGCTCTAATTCTGATCCTGTGAGACAGCCGTTTAATGGCTGGAGCAATGCGAAATGGTGACGGCTAAGTATCTCAAAAAATGTACGATTGAAGTCGTCGCCTGGCAGGGCCCTTTCAAGAAGATTGATCATGGCCTGGGATTCAGGACGTATCTGGTAGATGATACGGTACCATTTTAGCAGGAACGTCTGAAGCATCATGATTTCCTCGCGCTGCATCCGATTGTTGCGGCGTGCTAAAGACTTAAGATCATCGAGAGTCGCCTTGGCTTTCGTGACGGCGAACCCAGGCGTGGGTGGCGTGCCTTCACTTGCTGAAATAGCTCCAGTTCGTTGCACCTCAGTTCCCGCGGCGAGTTCAGTAATGCGTACTGCCGCGAAATGATGGTCGACCGCAAGCTCCATAAACCGACTTCAAATCGCGCTGTAAGACCACGGCCCGGGCTATCCGCCCACGCCATAGCGCCAACCACAAAGGTGGCAGCCACGACAACGCAAGGAACACTGCGTATCCATGGATTCTGCATCATGATGATCCTCCAAGTTTTGAATTTTAACCGACTCGGCAAAGACTCCGAAGCATGACGCAAGGTCATGCAAGCCTCAGAACAATATCTCAATCTCACAGTGCCCAGGCCCATCATGTCGTCCATCAAAGTTCAACCTCTCCCGGATAGGGCAAGACTCTATAAATCTTGCCCTACTCATGTTTTGGATGACTTTATCGCCGAGCTCAGGCCGGCTGTTGCCGTGTCCCAGCGCTGGCGGCCACTTTCCGACATTCTTCCGCGCAGCGGCGGCAATGTTCGTTCTGGTGCTTCTCGCATTCCGCGGCACAGGCGTCGCAAATCGTGGTGCAGACGCCGCAGAGCTCCGTGATGAATCGCGAATCCCGGCTCATGAATGCCGCGCAGGACCAGCACTGATCAGCGCAATCGATGCATAGCCGTGCGCATTCCAGCATTTGGGCAAGACACTTATTGCCGCACGATTCGCACTCTTCAGCGCATCGGACACAGGCCTCCATGCAAGATTGATATTGATGAGCCATTGTAGAATCCTCCTTTGCGTTAAATAAGTACTGCAAGACCAAACAGCTCACAGCCACGTCACAGCGTTGAAAGACCAACGGTTAAGAAGACGAGCATTACGATAGAACTGCAAACGTTAACGTCATGTTCCAGGCGATGCGCATGAAGGAGGCGGATCACAATCGGAGAGAGGGGGCTTCGGAAATTCAGACAGTGTGGTAAGTGGTAGCTTGGCTTCACGAACGCCACCCGGTGGTGGTGAACCAAAGGAGCGAGGCGATGAAGCAAACGAGACGGAATCATGGAGCGACCTTTAAGGCACAGGTAGCCTTAGCCGCCGTCAAAGACGACAAGACGCTGGCCGAATTGGCTGAGCAATTCAGCATCCACCTCACTCAGATCACCGAATGGAAACAGCAGTTGCTGACGCGAGCCGCGGACGTGTTTGGCGGGACGAAGACTTTCTCAGAGACGCCGGATCTCAAGACCCTGCATGCGAAGATCGGGCAACTGGCGCTGGAGAATGATTTTTTAGAAGGGGCGCTCATCAAGGCCGGCTTGCTGAGCGCAAAGCGATGATCGACCGTACGCACCCCTTGCCAGTCGTTCGGCAATGCCAACTCCTGAAGCTGGCCCGCTCGACAGCTTATTACCAGCCGACGCCGGTCTCCGAGACGACACTGGCGTTGATGCGGCGGATCGACGAGCTGCATCTGCACTATCCCTTTGCCGGGGCCCGGATGCTGCGCGATCTCTTGCGGCAGGAGGGCCGCGCCATTGGTCGGCACCAAGTGGCTACCCTGATGCGCCGCATGGGGATTGAGGCCCTATATCGGAAGCCGCATCTCAGTCGGCGGCATCCGGCCCACACCATCTATCCGTATCTCCTCCGCGATCTCACGATCAGTCGTCCCAATCAGGTTTGGGCGGCCGATATCACCTACATTCCGATGCGACGAGGCTTCGTGTATCTCTTCGCCGTCTTGGACTGAGCGAGTCGCCGGGTACTGGCCTAGCGGCTCTCTAATACGTTGACGACGGACTTCTGTCTCGACGCCGTGCGGGAGGCGATTACGGAGTATGGCTGCCCCGAGATCTTCAACACCGACCAAGGGTGTCAGTTCACCATCCAGGTGTTCACGGGACTTTTGAAAGACCAGGGGATTCAGATCAGTATGGATGGTCGCGGCTGCTGGCGGGACAACGTGTTTGTGGAACGACTCTGGAAAAGCATTAAATACGAGGAGGTCTATCTGCACGCGTACGAGACGGTGCGTCACGCGCAACAGAGGCTCGAACGCTACGGTCACTTCTATAATCAACTCAGGCCGCATCGCGCGCTTGACGGACGCACGCCCGATCGCGTGTACTGGGTCAACCGGCCCGCACAGCCTTCCGCTGCGCAAGCCCGAACCGCCAGCTGCCACTTATGAACTGGTAGAGCCGGTCCAAACAAACGGAACCACCTCTGAGAACCGCGAGTTTGGCAAGGAATGTGGGCCTATGCTCTCGCTCTCAGAGAAACAGGAGAGCGCCATGCAATTAGAGGAACGCATCAGCGATACCGAAATAGTTGCTCTCAAGGACGTGCTCTGAGTATCCAGCCACGAAAAGTCATGATCGGCATGCTCTACGCTGAAGGTTTTAAAGACGTCGCAATACTCCCGGGTAGGCTGATCACTTGGCGATCCGCAATCAATGGGAGCCGACCCGGCACTGTACAGTGGAATCAAGCACGCATAGGCATTAAAGGTCATCCCGAACAGAAGCGCTACCAATGAAATGGAGAGAATGCGGGCTATCATGGGCAGATTAGCTTTCCGCGTTGTCCCCTTCACAAATTGCGGAAGGACAGTTTTAGGTCGAACTATGCAATCTTCAGACTTTGATCATGTCGATGGCTCTTCATAGATAGAGTAGCGAAATAACAGGATACAAGAATGGCATCTCTGGGAAATGGGAACCCGCTCCCAAGGGTAGTTGAGGATGACGCTATGACAAAGATACGGCTAGAGTCACGGCTGATGAACTCCTTACTAATCCGACCAGAAAAGAGTGCACAGTTTGCCACTAAAAATCGCGAAAAGACTTTGTTTATAGGCCTTTCAAGAATCAAGACACGCACTATATTAGCGTCCGTCTCAGTAATAGCCTATCTCACAATTCCACTATCCTCCAATGGCAATCACGATCCATCTTCGTGTAACACAAGCGGCCACTCAGCCAGGCATCACCGAAATCAATAAGTTGTGTATGGGTCATGGCAATTCTCCGCTCTCATTGGCCGGCAGAGATCGACTCCGCCACACGGCATACAGCACCGGAATCACCAGCAACGTCAGCACCGTGGACGACACCATCCCGCCGATCATCGGCGCGGCAATCCGTTTCATGACATCGGCGCCTGTACCGGTGGTCCACATGATGGGAAGCACGCCGCCCATAATCGCGGCCACCGTCATCATCTTGGGCCGTACTCGTTGAACGGCTCCTTCCATAATGGCCTCACGTAGGTCCTGTACCGTCGTCATGCGACCTTCGCGCGCAGCGCCTGCTCGGTCATCTCGGCTGACCGACTCGCTACCTCTCAATCAACCGAATTATCGACTGCTCAGAGATGCACTAGATAATTGCCTAGCCGTACGGATATTACTCCCTCGCTGGTTACCATGAGAATCCGCAAGGTACCCACAATAAGAAGGGCTTCGCCAGCCTTTGAAGAGCACCAGGCAGAAGGTGCAGCTGCACCTTCTGCCCTGCTCACTCCGGCTCCCAAAACTTACCGATTCGGCTGCGGCGTGTAGCGCAAATAGGGCTTCACGGTCTTGAATCCCTTGGGGAAGAGATCTTTCGCTTCGGCGTCGCTCACCGCCGGAGTGATGATGCAATCCTCGCCCTCCTTCCAGTTCGCCGGGGTCGCAACTTTGAACTTCGAGGTCAGTTGAAGAGAGTCGATCACTCTCAACAGCTCATCGAAGTTCCGGCCGCAGGAAGCAGGATATGTCAAGGTGAGCTTGACCTTCTTGTCGGGACCGATCATGAAGACCGATCGCACCGTCATATTGTCGAAGGCGTTGGGATGGATCATATCGTACAGCGTCGCCACCTTCTTATCCGGATCGGCGATGATGGGATAATTCACCGTCGTTCTTTGGGTTTCGTTGATGTCGTTGATCCAGCCCTTATGGGAATCCATCGGATCGACGCTGACGGCAATCACTTTTACGCCTCGTTTTTTGAACTCCGGCGTGATTTTAGCCATCGTCCCCAACTCTGTCGTGCAAACCGGGGTATAGTCTTTGGGATGCGAAAACAAGATCCCCCAGCTGTTCCCAAGCCATTCATGAAAATTGATGGTTCCCTCCGTCGTCTCCGCCGTAAAGTTCGGCGCCTCGTCTCCCAATCGTACGGCCATGGCACACCTCCTTGTATCGCGTATAGCGGTGAAAATACTCGGTACAATACTCCCCCCTGGCGGCGCACGCGCAGAACAACTACATATTTCTCCAGCATTTCTATCGATCGGACATCTTAAATGAGCACAAGAACGCAAAATCCCAAGATATACACGGATAAAGATCGGGGAGTGGCAGAATGCCCGCTTATCCTCATCTAGAAATTGATCCAAGAACATTGCCGTCAAACTCATTAACGCCGCTTTCGAACCCATAGCTTCTACAAAGACGCGAGCCGTTCCTAAACAAACTCCTGAAGCGTCACAAAGCTATTCTTCGCAATCGGAGCGCATTTGCGATGACCGACACGGAACTGAACGTCATGGCGGCGCTCGCGATCATGGGGCTCAAAAGGACCCCAACGAACGGATAGAGGACCCCGGCGGCAACAGGCACACCCAGCGTGTTGTAGACGAAGGCGAAGAAGAGATTCTGCCGGATGTTCCGCATCGTCCCGTGGCTCAACCGACGCGCCCGGGCGATCGCTCGGAGGTCGCCCTTCACCAACGTGACTCCCGCGCTTTCCATCGCGACATCCGTTCCCGTCCCCATGGCAATCCCTACCTGCGCCTGCGCCAAGGCCGGCGCATCATTAATTCCGTCACCGGCCATCGCGACCACATGACCGTCGGCTTGAAGCTGTCTGATGACTGCCGCCTTTTGTTCAGGCAAGACGTCCGCCTGCACTTCGTCGATCTGTAGTCGGCGCGCCACCGCCTGCGCGGTGGTCTTGCTGTCGCCGGTCAACATCACGAGCCGTAGTCCTTCACGATGCAACAAATCGATGGCCTCCGGCGTAGTGGGCTTGACCGGATCAGCTACACCCAGCAACCCCGCGGGCTTGCCGTCGATTGCCGCGAACATGACGGTCTGGCCGTCCTGCCTCAGCGGCTCAGCCTGGAATAATAACGACGCGGTTTCGACGTTCAATTCGTTGAGGAACGGCACGGTGCCCACGGCCACTGCACGACCTTCGATCATGCCGGTGACTCCCTTCCCCGTGAGAGAACGAAAGCTCTGCGTCTTGGCCGGAACGATCCCCCGATCTCGAGCGCCGAACACAATGGCCGCCGCCAACGGATGTTCGCTGTTCTGCTCTAGGCCCGATGCAAGCCGAAGCAATTCATTCTCCGTTACGTTTGGAAAAGGAGCGACTGTCATCAGGTGCGGTTTGCCTTCCGTGAGTGTACCCGTCTTATCGACGACCAGGACATCGACCTTCGCCAACGTTTCCAATGCTTCGGCATTGCGGATCAGCACACCTGCCGTCGCGCCGCGCCCTGTCCCAACCATGATCGACATGGGAGTCGCAAGCCCCAAGGCACAGGGACAGGCAATGATCAGCACCGCGACGGCGTTGAGCAAGGCATGGGCCATCCGAGGTTCCGGGCCGTACAGCGCCCAGATGATGAAGGTGACAGCGGCGACCAGAATCACAATCGGCACAAAATAGGCAGCGACAACATCTGTCAATCGTTGAATCGGCGCCCTGGTGCGTTGCGCCTCACTGACCATCCGCACGATTTGCGCCAGCAATGTCTCTCGACCGACTCGTTCGGCGCGCATCACAAAACTGCCTGTCCCATTGACGGTGGCACCCATTACTTTCTGACCAGGTTGCTTCTCAACCGGAATCGACTCACCGGTCACCATGGATTCGTCGACAGCGCTTGCGCCCTCCAACACCACGCCATCCACGGGAATCTTCTCTCCCGGTCGGACGCGCAACCGATCACCAACCTGAACCTGCTCCAACGGAATATCTTCTTCCCGGGCGTCGCTTCGGACAACGCGTGCCGTTTTCGGGGCAAGCCCCAACAACGCCTTGAGCGCACTGCTCGTCCGGCTGCGCGCCCGCAGTTCCAACACCTGGCCCAACAAGACGAGCGCGATGATGACGACCGCCGGCTCAAAGTAAACTGCAAGTTCCCCCCCGTGGGTACGAAACGAGTCAGGGAATAGGCCTGGCATGAACGTGGCTGCAACACTGTAGAGATAGGCCGCACCGGTGCCGAGACCGATCAGCGTAAACATATTCAGATGGCGATTGACGACCGATGTCCACGCACGTTCGAACAGCGGCCTGCCGATCCAGAGCACCACCGGTGTCGCCAGCAGGAACTGAAACCAGACCAGGGCTTTTCCGGAAACAAGTTGTTGCAATGGATGGCCCGGCAGCATGTCGGAAATCATCAGCGCGAGAATGGGTGAACCGAGAACCACGCTCTGCCAGAACCGGCGCGTCATATCCACCAGTTCCGGATTGACTTCCTCCATCGTCACCGCGCGTGCCTCCAATGCCATTCCGCAAATCGGGCACGCGCCCGGCGCTGATTGCACGATCTCCGGATGCATGGGACAGGTATATTCAGTACGGGTCGGTTGAACGGTCACGTCCGCCGGCTCCAGTGCCATTCCACAGATGGGACATGCGCCGGGTTTTGATTCCGAAACCTCGGGGTCCATTGGACAGACATACTTGACGATTCCGCAGGCTGGAACGGGCATCGGTTTCGGAGTCCGTTGATCAGGCGGGGATAGGTAATAATCGGGGTCGGCACGAAACTTTTCGAGACACCGGGTCGCACAGAAGTAGTACATCTTGCCGCCATACTCGTATAAACCGGCCGCCGTAGTAGGCTGCACCGTCATGCCGCAGACAGGGTCGCGCACGCCGATTTCCGGCGCCGGCTGAACCGGCATCATCATCGGCAACGGCTTTTTCTTCTCCAATGATATGAGACCGGCCGGCGCCGACTTTAAGAACCGTTCTGGGTCGGCTTTGAATTTGTCGAGACAGGATACCGCACAGAAGTAGTAGGTCTTGCCTTGGTAGTTGTCGCGCCCCGCCGCAGTGGTTGGGTCCACCGTCATCCCACATACCGGGTCGATGGCCAGGTCGGCCGGGGGAGTGGGCTGGCTCATGAGAATGGTTTTCATCGCATCCTCCTTCTCCTACTTGCGTTCACTGTACGGTAGAACTATCACTGCAAACCTCCATCTTGTCTGCCTTGAACTGGGATCGTAGTCTGCTCTCCCCCGGCGTAGTGCCCCGTCTCTCGCTCCATTACTTTCTTTGATCACCAACCGGTTTAGGCCGTTGTTCCAGTCATCGACATGCCACTACCTCGCTCGTCCACCTTCGTCATGCCGCTATCCTTCTTCTCCTTCATGCTCATGTCGTTCATCGGCATCAGGCAAATGCACCCGGAGACTAAGGTTGCAGTCATCAACACAAAAAACGATTGCAATAGTGATTTCATGGAACAGTCCTCCTTTCAATGATGCTCTCAGCAAGCTACGCTCGCTGGGCCGTCCTTGGACCATGATCCACAATAGGCTGCTCAAGAAGCCGAAGGTCCCAACCTAACGTGTGTCAGCGATCCCTCTCGTGCTTATGCTCACCGATCCCCCGATAAGCTTGGGCCATGCTTTCGGCTTCCTCGGCGGCTTTGCTGTAGAACTCGATGAAGCGCTGACAGTGCGCGATCAACTCCGCTTTGGACTCTTTTGGAGCGGGCTGATATGAAGGTGCCTCGTACATTTCCCGCATCAGGCGCATCTCCTCTACCTTCCATCGTAGGCTCGCCGCCTCCTTTGTATACCAGGCTGCCAGGGCGGCGTGGTCATCCTTGGCAAGAAGGTCTCGAGGAGGACTCCCGGTGACCGCGCACGCCACGAGCCCGAACATGACCAGAACCGGTATGAGGGACTTTGGCAACTTCCACCAGGCTCTCATGGTTCACCTCCTACTAATCTAGAGTGCTCGTAGTCATGATCTCTTGGGCGTCCGTAATCACGGTCCCTCTTTCCCTCTCACATCCGCCGGGGGGATCCGCGTAGGTATGGGACCCATCACCGATTTGTCATCTTTCGATCTCACTTGAGTGTCGCTCCAGGTAAGCTGTAATGTCCCTCGCCTCCTGATCTGTGATCTCCCGCCTGCCCATGCTCTTCATGTTCTGTCGCATCCGCTTCACCACCATAGTCCATTCTTATCTTAGGCTATGTGTTGTTTCGGCTCAGGTAGGGCATGGCATTGCGCACAGGTTTGCTGGAAGAGGGCGCCTGGTGAATCCGGTTCAGGAATTGCCATCGGAAACAACCCGTGCATGGCGTGGGTTTTCAGATATTGCAGTAACGCGTCCTCATCTTGGGGTGCGGGGGCCTTCACCTGCATCATCATGCCGCGCATTCCGGCCATCATCCGCTCCCGCATCAGCATCCGGCCAGCCACGCGAGGCCAGTCTGCTGCTGTATGCATGCGCGGACTAGGAAGATGATGACACTGAGCGCAGTACGTGCTCAGCAATTTCGCCCCTCGGCTTTCCGGTTCCGGAAGATCTTGGGGCCTGATGCCCGGCGGCAACATCCCGCCCATCATCTGTTGCATCATCTCCTTCATGTGCCCCTGATCCATCATGCCCTGATCTTTCTTGTCGTCCATGCCCATCATCCCCATCATGGGCATCATGCAGGACACCAGGAAGCCGACTACAAACAAGCCTGCACCACCGAGGACTAAAGCCGTCGTTATGAATAATCGGCTACGGTTCTCATTCATGGTGTCTCCCAAGAAATCATCGGCACGAGCCCGATGCATCACGTTTCATCGGGGTACAAGTATTTAGGTGTCTTCCGGCACTCCCCGCGCTAAGTTGGCACTCGCCGGTAGCGGTTGATCCGCTGGCGAAACAGGCCAGCCACGCCAGAACATATAGAGCACCGGTATTACCACTAGCGTTAGGATCGTGGACGACACCATGCCACCGATCATCGGTGCGGCAATCCGTTTCATCACATCGGCGCCTGTACCGGTGGTCCACATGATGGGAAGCAAGCCGCCCATAATCGCGGCCACCGTCATCATCTTGGGCCGTACTCGTTGAACGGCTCCTTCCATAATGGCCTCACGTAGGTCCTGTACCGTCGTCATGCGACCTTCCCGTACCCGCCGCTCATAAGCCTCATCAAGGTAGACGAGCATGACCACACCGGTTTCCGCCGCCACGCCGGCCAGCGCGATGATGCCCACCCAGACCGCCACGCTCAAATTGTAGCCCAGATAGTCGAGATACCAGATGGCTCCGATCGCGGCAAAGGGAACGGACAGGAGCACGATCAGCGATTTCGCCAGCGAACCGAAGTTGAGATAGAGCAACAACAGAATGATCCCAATGGTGACGGGGACGACCAGCTTTAATCGTTCTTCGGCCCGCATCAAATGCTCGTATTGACCGGTCCAGATCAATCGGTAGCCGGAGGGTAAGGTCACTCGGTCTCGCACCGCGCGTTGGGCATCATGGACATAGCCGCGCAAGTCGCGGCCACTGACAGACACCGATACCAGGCCGGCGAGCGACCCCGCCTCATCCGCGATCGACGGTGGCCCCTGCGTAATGACGAGATCGGCAATTTGTCCGATTGGAATCTGCGCGCCGGTCGGCGTGGGAATCAGCACCCGTTTGAGCCGGTCCGGATCATCGCGCAGTTCACGCTTGTACCGAACGTTAACCGGATACCGTTCCCGTCCCTCAACCGTGGTTGTCACCGTTTCTCCCCCGATGGCCGAGGTGATCACCGTTTGCACATCTCCCACCGTCAGACCATAACGGGCCGCTTCCCGCCTGTTCACGGTCAAATCCAGGTAGTAGCCTTCGTTGAGCCGTTCTGCAAAGGCGCTCTTGGTACCTGGGACACTTGCTAAGGCTTGCTCGATCTCTAAGCCGATTTTCTCAATAGTCTTCAGATCAGGCCCCAGGACTTTGATGCCGACCGGGCTTCGCACACCGGTCGTGATCATCTCGGTGCGAGTTTGAATTGGCATCCACCAGATGTTCGGAAATCCGGGAATGCGCAGCTTGGCATCCATCTCGTCCAGCAAACGATCCCAGGTCATGCCGGGCCGCCATTGTGATTCCGGTTTGAGGGTGACCGTGATTTCCGCCATTCCGACAAAGGCCGGATCGGTGGCAGTCGGGGCTTTCCCCATTTTTCCGAACACCCGTTCCACTTCCGGAAAGCTCGTGAGCAACTGATCTTGAACTTGTAACACCTTGGCCGATTCAGGAATCGAGAGGCCGGGGACGGTGGTCGGCATGTAAAGGATGGTGCCCTCGTTCAGCGGCGGCATGAATTCCGCGCCGAGTCGGGAAAAGATCGGCGCTGTGAATCCCACGATCACCACCGCCAATGCGAGCGTCAGCCACCGGACGCGCAACGCGCCGGAAAGGATGGGCCGATACAGTGCGACCAACAACCGATTCAATGGATTCTTGCCCTCTGCTCTGATGCGCCCCCGGATAAGAAGGACCATCAGTACAGGAGCCAAGGTTACCGAAAGCGCGGTAGCGAACAACATCGAGAAGGTTTTGGTGTAAGCCAATGGGGTAAACAGCCGCCCCTCCTGCGCTTCGAGCGCGAAGATCGGCAGAAATGAGACGGCAATGACCAGCAGCGAGAAGAACAGAGGGCGGCCGACTTCTTTGGCTGCCGCAATGATGGTCTCGATTCGGTCTGCTTGTGGCGATTGTTCCAACCGCTTATGGGCGTTTTCCACCATGACGATCGCTGCGTCCACCATCGCGCCAATGGCAATGGCAATCCCGCCGAGCGACATGATGCTGGAGGTGATGTTCAGGTAGGCCATTGGGATGAAAGCGAGCAACACAGCCACAGGGAGGATAAGAATCGCCACCAGTGCACTGCGCAGATGAAACAGAAAGACGATCGCAACTAGGCTGACGATGATGCTTTCCTCCACGAGCTTCTCGCGGAGTACGGCAATGGCCCGGTAAATGAGGTCGGACCGATCATAGGTGGGAACGATGTGGACGCCTTGCGGCAGGGCCGGCGTGATCTCTGCCAGCCTGGCCTTAACCCGCTCGATGACGGCGAGCGCATTCTCTCCTGCCCTCATGATCACGATGCCGCCGACCGTCTGGCCCTTGCCGTCCAATTCGGCTACGCCCCGCCGCTGGTCCGGCCCGATCTGGACATGGGCAATGTCCCGAATCAAGATGGGCGTACCTCGCCCATCCGTCCCAACGGGGATCAGCTCGATATCATCAATCGAGCGCAGGTAGCCTCTCCCTCGAATCACATATTCGGTGCCGGCCATTTCCAAGACACGGCCGCTCACCTCCGCGTTGCTGTTCCGGACTGCTTCGATGATCGTTTTAATCGGTAACCGGTGGGCGGCCAACGTATTCGGGTCCACCTCAATTTGATACTGTTTGACGAACCCGCCGACCGCCGAGACTTCTGCCACCCCAGGCACACTTTCCAGTTGATAGCGCAGGTGCCAATCCTGAAGACTGCGGAGCTGCGCCAGATCGTGTGCGCCAGACTCGTCGACCAATGCATACTGATACACCCACCCGACACCAGTCGCGTCAGGGCCGAGAGTCGGTGCGACTCCGGCCGGTAACTTCCCGGTCAGCTTCTGCAGGTATTCCAGCACACGACTGCGCGCCCAGTACAAGTCCGTCCGATCTTCGAAGATCACGTAGACGTATGAGACCCCGTATTCTGAAACCCCCCGCACCCGTTTGACTTTCGGCCCGGCCAGCAGGGACGTGACGATTGGATAGGTGACCTGGTCTTCGATCAGTGTGGGACTGCGTCCCTGCCACTCAGTATAGATAGTCACCTGGACATCGGACAGGTCCGGCACCGCATCCAGCGGCACCTTAAATCCCGCCCACAAGCCCCAGGCACCCAACAGTCCCACGCAAATGATCACGAGGATCGGATTGCGGGCGCTTCCATGAATGAGTCGTGCGAGCATGGTGGATCACATCCCCCCGCCGCCAACCGAAAACTGGAACTTTTCGGCGATGGGCGGTCGCCCTTGGATCATCACGTTAACTGTCACCACCCACGTGCCGCCCATGCCGAACTTCACCTTGCCTTCATAGAGCCCATCTTTGATGTGCGAAGCTGTGGCCTTGGAATCGGCCATGCCAGGCATCGGCATGGTATAGACGAACACAACTTGCGCAGTGGTCACCGGCTTGCCTGCCTGATCTGTGACCTTGAGCCTGAGGAGAACCTCACCGGCCTTGGGCGTTTCGGGACGAGTCGTGAATGTCAGGATGTATCCGGCTACTTTACGGGTTTCGGAGATGACTTTAGCTGAACCCGAGTCCATACCCGGCATGCTGCTCATGTCCTTCATACCTGACATTCCCTCCATTCCTTGCATTCCAGACATACCCTCCATCCCTTCCATCTTGGCTTCATAGGCGCCGCGCATCTGCCAGTCGGCCATCCCGATCCGGCCCATCATGCCCTGCATGCTCGATGCCGATGCCAATTTACTCTCCGCATCCAACAAGAAATTGGCCGAGGTGACGATCCGATCTCCTTCTTTGAGTCCTTCCATCACTTCCACATTATCCTGATTCCGGCGGCCCAGCTTGACCAACGTCTGCTCATACCGGCCTTGCCCACGATCCATAAACACAAGTTGACGAAGCCCGGTCTCCAGGATTGCCTCCTTGGGCACAACCAAGACTGTGGCCTCATCCGTCTGCAAAGTCACGTTCCCATACATGCCGGGCTTGAGTTTCAGTCCAGGGTTTAGCAATTCAAACCGCACGCGCACCGTGCGGGCTTCTGCGTTCAACGTGGGATAGATGTAGGCCATCTTTCCGTGAAAGGTTTCTCCTGGATAGGCGGCAAAGGAGACTGAAATCGGTTGGTCGAGCTTTACCGATGCGACCTCGGACTCATAGATGTCGGCCGAGATCCAGACTGTGGAGAGATCCGCTACTTCGTACAGTGTCGTACCCGGTTCCACATATTTTCCCGGCAAGGCCTCCCGCTTGAGGACGATCCCGGATGATGGGGCATAGACCGTGAGCACCGGCTCGGCTTTGCCTCGGTGCTCCAGGGCCGCGATCTGTGCATCGGTCACCTCCCAGAGGCGCAAGCGCTCCCGCGCACTGGCCACAAGAGAAGCCGCATTGGCTTTGGCTTCATCCAGAGGACTCGCGGCCAGTTGAGCCTGTGCCCTTAAAGCCAATAAATATTCATCCTGCGTGGCCAGGAGATCCGGCGAGTAGAAAGTGAACAGCGGTTCGCCTTTTCGTACCGGTCTTCCGATCGAGTTGACGAAGACCTCGCGGACCCATCCGGATGTTTTCAAGGTGGCCTGGGTCAAGCCACGTTCGTCGTAACCGACCGTGCCGACTGTGCGGATTTCTTGCGTCAATGTCGTATAGGCAGCTGTAGTGCTCCGCACTCCGATCAACTGTCTCGCCGCAGCTGGGACAACCACAGCCCCGGACGGCGCCTCGGAGACGCCTGACATAGGCTCTATGTCCTTCATAGGCATCGTACCCTCCATCGGCATCCCTTTCATGGACATACCTTCTGTCTCATGCCCCTTCATCTCCCCACTGCTTTTCATTCCTGACATATCGCTCATCACCCGATGCGCAGCGAAGAATCCGGCGATGGCGCCGATCACTAGGCTGGCTACTGCGACACCGACAACAAGACTTTTTCTGCCTATGTCCTGACTCATGGTCAATTCCTCCCTTTTAGCTGTTTCTATTCAGATCGACTCCGATCACTTGTTCGAGTTCCGCGAGTCGGTGCTCTCGCTCAACCAGCGCTCGGTAGTACTCATGTTGAAATCCTCGCCAGGTCCGCTGCGTATCAATAAGGTCCAGGAACCCTCCCTTTCCCGCGCTATACCCCACTTGCGCCGCTTCCAGGTTCTGCACGGCCTGGGGCAGAATCGTGGTGTGATACAACGTAGCCACCTGTTCACTCGCCCGGATCTTGGCCAAGAGATCCTTGACCTGAAAACGAGTCAGGTTTTCTAACGCGTGCTGTTGTGCCTGCGTAACGGCGACCGACGCAGCAGCTTCTTGCACGCCCGCGTCATACTTCGGCTTGGTCCAGAAGGCGAACGGGATGGTCATCGACATGTAGGCGCCAAAACCGTCATTGGCCTGAAAGTTCTGGAACCGCTGAAACGCCACATGGAAGTCCGGATAATACTGACGCTGAGCCAGCGCACGAGACTGCTCGCTGTGTTGGACTGCCAGTTCGGCGGCTTTCAACTCCGGTCTGGCGTTCAGCGCAATGCGATACAGATCGTCGATGGTTGTGCCGAGCGGTACCAAAGACGGCTCCTGAGGAATGCCCAAGGGTGATAGGGGCTCACGGTCCAGGAGCGTATTCAGTAGCGCTGTGGCGGTCTCGCGACGCTGTTCCAGTACAGGAAGTTGCTGGTGCAACACAGACAGCTCGACCTGGGCCTTGAGCACGTCGGACTGGGATCCCTTTCCCGTTCGAAACTTCGCATTGGCAATCTCGACAAATTGTCTGAGCAATTCGACCTGTTCATAATGAATCAGGATCGCCTTGTGCGCGAGAAACAGATCGTAGTAGGCCTGTTTGAGACGGGTGACCAGTTCTCGTTCCTTCGCGCGCAGCGCTTGCTCGGCCATCTCGGCCGACCGACTCACTATTTCGCTTTTCAGGGCCAGTTTGCCTGGGAATGGGAGATTCTGCGAAATACCGAAGATGCTATTCTGCGTCTGCGTGACGTTGAAAGTCTGCGGGAAATTCCACAAGTGGACGGACAGGGTGGGATCGTCCAGCGATCGTGCTTGCACAATCCGTTGCGAGGAGGCTTCCCATTGCTTGCGCGCCGCCACGAGTTCTGGATTTCTTGCCAGGGTTTCCCGGATCAAGTCTGGTAACACCAAGGATTGTTGTGCAATCTGATCGACGGCATGGGCGGTCTGGCGGCCACCTGTCGCGAAAGTCATACTTACGACTGTTATGGCCAGCAACAAAAACTGAATCGAAAGAGTCATGTGACGGCCCTCCCCAAGAGCTTTCCTGCCCACGACTCGCTCGGATCTCGGACGCCCAGTCCGGCATACTAGAGCGACACGATGAACTGAGGCCAAGCGCGGAGCAGATCACGCGATGACGAAACGGTAGAAGGAAGAACCGGGGTGATCAGATGCGAAGCACGGTGTTTGCGAGAGACTGATGTGGAGGAGAACTCGATTCGAACGACGTATAGGGGTGGAAGATACGCTGGAACTGGCGGCTCACCGTTGGAAGCGTAGGCACCGCATGGTCTGCCGGCCAATGATGGTCCATGTGCGACAAAGACGATTGCGGCGAGGACTCTACGCCCAGAGTTTTGAAGGCATCGCATAACTGCCTGGCCGGCTGCTCCATGGGTGTTGAACAACCGTTTGCCATTGAAGCATCGGTGGTCCCGGACAGCGGCAAAAGACAGGCGTAGGCGTTGAAACTGAACACCAGCAGGAACACTACGATCGTCGCGGCGAGAAAAGATCTGGAGTGATGGGAACTCAATCGCATGGAGTGAGTCTATTCCTCTGTCAACTTAACCGTCAACCATATTTCTAATACTGAAGCTCTCGGTCGATGGATAAGAACACATCCACCACCCTTCTGGCTAGATGTGCAGAAACCTGTTCCAGCGACATGCCTATTCATTAGCCGCCTTTCCTATCAGTCTGACTCATCTCGTCATTCTTACAACAAGTTGGCGCCTCTGAGCCTCTCTCACCGTCCATGCAGTCCTTATACGCCGCATAGGCCTTGAGAGCCCATTCCTCACCGGGGCAACCTTGCATCGTCATTGCGACTTCAAGGAATTCAACCAATTCTTCCTGGGTGATCCCCTGGTCGCAGGCCAGCCGTACGTAGGCTCGAATACAAGGTTCGCAACGAAGCGCGATTGAAATCGCCATGGCCGTGAGCAACTTGTACTTGGCGGCTACTGCCCCATCCCGATACGTCTGTTGCCGCATGCGCAACAGCCCTCCGGTGACCACGGGGCTCAACTTCCGCAGTTCGGCAAACAGGCCGTTCGCAGTATTCGTCTCCTGCATCATTACAGCGCCTCCTTCGAGTTCGTAGCCCGATATAGATGACCGTCGCTTACTTATCGAACACCTCTGCTTTGTATTTCGACAACAGGCTGCTAGCCGCCTCGACAGCCCTGATCAGCGTCTCGACGTTCGTCTTCTGTGGATCAAACGTCACTACCGCGCGAGCGTCCGAATAATCGGGAAAAATGATCCACTTTGTTCCCGTGCTGAGTCCCACCTCGCTGACACCTGGCACCTTGGCCAGCGCGGCTTTGATATCTTTGACGCATCCCCCGCAAGTCATCCCATCGATCTGCAATGTGACTGTCTGCCGACTTTGACTCCCAGCAACAACTCCCTGGAATCCAGCCAGGCTCACGGTCACAACACCGATCACGATCATCGTATGAATGAGTCTCCACATAGTTGTGTCCTCCTATCCATCACCTCGCTTCCCCAGAAAGGCCTAAAATGATTCCTAATACCCCGATCTGCCGCATTACGGAAATCATAGGCCCAACCAATATGGCGCTAGAACGAGTATCAACGCCAAAGACGCCATGATCCAAAGCCAGGTCCTGTTCCTAGCGTTCGGATTTCCTTCCGCACACCCTTCTCCTAGCGCGCATCGCATTGACTCCGACTTCCTATAAGCAAGATAAAAGCCGATGCTCAACAGGAGTATGGTCAGGCCAGTGAAGGCCGGTCGAAATGGCAAGAGGCCTTTCAGAAATTCAGCTGTACCGGCCCAAAATCCCGTGGCCCCGACTCCCACCCCGAGTGCGACGAAGACCAGTGGTCCGATGCAACACACAGAGGCCAATACCGCTGTACTCAACCCACCAATCGAGAATATCGTCACGGAGGTGCTCGGTGGTTTGGACTGGGAAGTGGGTTCCCGATACGAGCGCATGGCCATTACCTTCCCGATGCGGCTTCTTTATCCAACTTCTGGAGAATCGGACACTGATCGGTCGGCTGCCCTGCCTGACAGGTGCGGATCAAGCTTTGGAGCGCCCGCGCAAGCGCACGTAAATCCCGCGCCTTCGCTTCCACCTGTCTGAGCTTGGCCTGCGCTTTCACCTGAATTGTCCCACACCGCGCGACTGAACTGACCCGGAGATTCAGCAAATCTTTGACCTCACGAAGTGAAAACCCCAAGGCCTGCGCATTTTTAATGAAGCGCAATCGCCTCAACGCATCGTCACCGTACACTCGGTATCCGGACACTTTTCGGTCTGACGGCTGAAGCAAATTGCGCCGTTCATAGTAACGAATAGTCTGCACGTTCACTCTCGCCATCTTGGCAAGCTGTCCGATCGTTAGTCCCGAAGCCATGACAACCCTCTTATCCAATGCTAAACCCTGTACCATGGTACCGAGTCAAGGGAACATACGAAAGGAACTTCTGAACCGAAGCGTCCGACGATACGCTCCCAGAGCCATCGAATGATCCTGAACGCGCGTATCCCCCGTGATAAGGGAGCCATTGGAGGTTTTTTAGCATGACGTCCACTTCGAGATAACCGCATTCTTTTTCATTCCGCCATCGGCGGTCATGCGTGAGATCTTTCGCACTACAAATTTGGTCTATGAGGTACCGGCACTTCTTTGGCTTTCCATCTTCGTTGGGTCCATGCTTCTCGAAGACGCTCTTCCCAGACATACAGCGTGGGAAGAACGAGGAGCGTAAGCGCCGTCGAAGTGACAAGGCCGCCAATCACCACGGTCGCGAGCGGGCGTTGTACCTCCGCACCAGCGGAAGTCGAGAGTGCCATAGGCATAAATCCCAAGCTGGCTACCAGCGCGGTCATCAAAACCGGCCGCATGCGAATCAACGCGCCTTCGTAGGCGGCGTCTTCCGCCGAACGCCCTTGCTTGCGTAAATCCAAAATGTAGGACATCAACACGACACCGTTGAGAACCGCCACGCCGAAGAGCGCAATGAACCCGACTCCGGCGGAGATCGAAAAGGGCATCCCTCGAAGCGCCAAGGCCAGAATGCCTCCGGTTGCCGCCAACGGCACGTTGAGGTAGATGAGCAGCGCGGGCCTGACGCTATTGAAGGTTGTGTACAAAAGCACAAAGATCAGAAACAGGGCGATCGGCACGACGATAGCCAGTCGAGCGGACCCCCGCTGCAAATTTTCAAATTCACCACCCCATTTAATCCAGTACCCAGGCGGCAGAGTCACGTGGCTCTCCACCGCCTTCTGCGCTGCGCCGACAAATCCGGCGAGGTCTCGACCACGTACATTGGTTTCCACCGCCAGCCGCCGTTGAATGTTTTCCCGGCTGATTTGCGCCAGGCCGGTTTCCATACGAATATCGGCCAATTGCCTGAGCGGAATGAGACGACCCTGTGAATCACTGATGCGAATATCCAAAATGCGCTCGAAATTCTTTCGGTCCTCGGGACTAAACCGCACTTGCATGAAGAACCGGCGGTTGCCCTGGGCGACTTGACCGACGATCCGTCCTCCCAACGTTGTGACGGTATCCAAAACCTGCTCCGCATTAATGCCATAGCGAGCGATCTTTTCCCGGTCAATGGCCACCACATGGTACGGCATGCCAGCCACCTGCTCAGCCTTGGTGTCTGCCGCTCCGGGAACCTCTGAGACCACCCGGACTACCTGATCGCCAAGGCGGCGGAGGGTCTCCATATCTTCACCGAAAATGGTAATGGCGATGTCGGACCGCACCCCCGCAATCAATTCCTGAACCCGCAGCTCAATCGGCTGGGAATAACTGAACATGTTGCCGGGAACGGCCTTGGTCAGCGCCCGGTTAACCGCTTCAATCAAATCGTCCTTCGTCCTGGCGGTCGTCCATTCCGAATCAGGTTTCAAGATGAGATAGATATCGCTGACCTCGACACCCATCGGATCGGTCGCGATTTCGGCACGTCCAGTTCGCGATACAACCGTGACCACTTCGGGAAACTGCTTGAGAACCTGTTCAATGCGAGTAGTGGTCCGAACTGACTCCTCCAGGGAGACGCTCGGCAACCGCCACGCTTGCAGGGCGATGGTGCCTTCATCGAGCGTCGGAATAAACTCTGCGCCAAGGAATGTCGCGACACCGAGGCTGGATGCAAACAGCGCAGCGGCGGCGCTCCCAGCAATGGCCGGATGCTGCATCGTCTTTGACAGGAGCCGGCGATACCCTCGTTTGGCTTGGCGAATGATCCAAGTCTCCTCTTCCTTCACGCCTTGGCGAAGGAAGAGACTTGCCAGCACTGGCGTTACGGTCAAGGTCAGCACGAGAGACCCGACGAGCGCAAAGATGACGGTCATGGCCATCGGACGAAACATCTTTCCTTCAATGCCCTGCAGAGTCAGGATCGGCAGGTAGACGATGATAATGATTCCGACCGCAAACACGATCGGACGGAGCACTTCTCGTCCAGCCTCGACGACCACTGTGCGCATCTGGTCTTCCGTCATGCGCCTGTCACCTCCGGCGGCGTGCCGCCGTTCGGTCAGATGCCGGATGGTGTTTTCAATCATGACGACGGATGCATCGACGATCAGTCCGAAGTCGATCGCGCCGAGACTCATCAGGTTACCGGAGATGCCGGCGGCCAGCATTCCAGTGAAGGCCACCAGCATGGACAGTGGAATAGCGGCAGCGACGATAAGGCCGGCACGGAGATTCCCTAGAAGAAGAAACAACACGGTGACCACCAGCAGTGCACCCTCGGTTAAATTGGTGCCGACGGTGTTGATGGTCTTTCTGACTAAGTCGGTACGATCGTAATAGGGTTCGATGGTCACGCCGGGAGGCATGGTCTTCTCGATTTGCTGCAGCTTAGTTTTCACCCGATCCACCACGACCCGTCCATTCTCGCCGATGAGCATCATCACGATGCCCGTGACCGCCTCCCCTCTTCCGTCGCGCGTAACCGCGCCTTGTCGGACCATTGGAGCGAACCGCGCCTTACCCAGATTGCGGATATAAATGGGCGTCCCGTCGTCTCCTGTCGCCACGATGATGCTGTCGATGTCCTCCAGTGTCCGCACAAGGCCTTCGCCCCGAATCAAATACTGTTCCTGTGCGTGTTCGATATAGCCGCCGCCCGAGTTGCCATTGTTCTGTTCGAGCGCCCGGAAGACTTGCTCGATGGGAATTTTGTAAGAGACCAGTTTGGCGGCATCGAGTTGCACTTCATACGTCTTCAGCTCTCCGCCATACGTATTGACTTCCACCACCCCATGAACGGAACGGAGCTTGAACGCAATGTCCCAATCCAGGATCGTCCGCAGCTCCATGAGGGAGTAGCCGTCCCCTTTGACCTCGAATTGGTAAATTTCCCCCAGTCCTGTGGAAATCGGTCCCAATTCGGGGTTGCCGAAACGTGGCCCGATCGCCTCGCGGGCGCGAGGCAGACGTTCCATCACCAAGCGCCGACAGAAATAAATGTCCATTCCCTCGTCAAAATAGATGGTTACCGCCGAGAGTCCGAACCGGGAAACAGATCGAATCAAGGTGATACCCGGCAAGCCGGACATCGCGGTTTCGACGGGGAAGGTGATGAATTGCTCAACCTCGACCGGAGAGAGGCCCCGCGCATTCGTGAGGATCTGGACTTGATTCGGTGTCACGTCCGGGACGGCATCAACCGGTAGCTGCCGCATGGAATAGACGCCACTGGCCATGATGAGACCGGCAAACACCACGATCAGAAACCGGTTTGCCAGCGACAATTCGAGGACTCGATTCAGCATGGTAGGAGACCTCCGAGAAGCATCAGTCGCTAGCCTCCCCCTATCTGTTCTTTCAGTAGGATAGATTTGAGATAAAAAGACCCGGTTGTGACGACCGTTTCACCCTCGTGCAGGCCTGATTGGATCTCTCCGTACAGCGGCGATCGTCGTTCCACCGTCACCTGCCTCACCTCATACGTGCCTGGCTTCTTTTCCACAAACGCCACGGTCTGGTTATTCACCTGTTGCAGAGCGGCCAATGGCGCGACGAGCGCGTCAGAGCCGCGCCCCGGCAAGATAACCGCTGCTCTGGCAAACATGCCGGGTCGGAGGCGACGCTGCGGATTGGGGATTTCGACCCGCGCATCGATCGTACGAGTCGTGGGATTCAGGACCTCACTGAGATAGACAATTGTTCCCTTGAAGGTTTCACCCGGAAAGGCGTCCACCGTAATTTCTACCTCGGCTCCCTTCCGTACGGCCGCGAGGTTCTGTTCATAGACATCAAGGATGATCCACACTGTAGACAGGTCGGCAATCGTAAAAGCCTTATCTTTCGGAGTGATTAATTCTCCCAACGTGATCGTCCGCTCGATGACCGTCCCGTTCAAGGAAGAGACCAAGGGGAAATAAGAGAGAGGTTGGCCTTTAGCACTCCAATCGATACGCTTGATGTCTTCCTCGGACAGGCCGATGAGGCGTAATGCTTCATGAGCGGCGCGGAAGGCGGCAAAGCTCTTTTCATAGCGCCCCTTGGCGTCTAAGAATTCCTTTTCCGAGGTAATCTGTTCTTTATACAATCCCTCTTCTCGAACATAATTCCGCTTATCGACCTCATGGTTCGTCTTCGCCTGAAGGAAATCGGATTTCTTTTGGCCCAATTCGATGCTATCCATGAGGGCCAGGACATGTCCTGCCTTGACGTGTTGACCAAGCACTGCTTTCACATCAATGACCCGGCCCTCGATGCGAGGGCTCAGATGCGCCAGACGGTATTCGTTGGGCTTGATCGTCGCCGTGGCCGCGATTTCATCACGAAAAGGGCGGCGTTCAACCGGAGCGGTCTGGAACGTTTGACCTTCCTGCGCCTGAGATGGAACTGTAAGTTGGTATGGTTCAGCAGTCTCATGACCAGGCTGGATTCTCTCTTGCTCAGCCGTTGACTTCCGCGCAGGCTGTTCCACGCGACTGTCATTGCAGCCCAGGGCAAGGGAAACAAGCAGACTTCCCAAAAGAATGCCGGCATTCGAACTGATGCCAGACTGTTTAGTGCACCAGCTCATCGAAGCTCCCCTGTCCAGCGTTCCAATCGCGCCAGCTCGATGGAGAAACTCGCCTGTGCTTGCGCATACTCCAGCAACATTTGTCGATGCACTCGTTGGGCGTCAATGAATTCGAGAAGGCTCGCTGCGCCCTGCTGAAAACTTATCCTCGCGATCCTCAATGTTTCTTCCGCCTGTTTTAATAACCCTTTCTCATACACCCCGATCCGATCCTGGGCGGCGTGGGCTTCCTCCACAGATTCGGTAATTGCTGCCACGAGTTCGTTTTGTAACCTCGCATGTTCTGCTTCAGCGCGTTGCTTCGCCGACAAGGCCCCTGTGATTTCTCCCTGCCGCCGATACCAGAGCGGTATGGGGACACTCAATCGAGCCAGGTAAGCCGTCTCGGCCGCTTCCTGTTGAAAGATGCCGGAGACGGTGACAAAGGGAATCAGCGATTGGCGTTCCTGCACCACGCTGTGCTCCGCTCGTTCAATCTCTTTTCGGACACGACGGACAGTTGGGTGCTGTGTGCTAGCGCTTGCAACCAGGCCATCAGGGTTAAGTTCTAAGGGTGGTGAGACAAAGTTGCCCTGAACATCGAAATTCTTACCAAGCAAGCCGCCGGTCAGCGCATTGAGTCGAGAGCGTCCGACGACCAAGGCGTGTCGTGCGTGATTCAGATCGTTGCTTACCTTTTGAACTTCCACGTTTGCTTTCAGGGCTTCAAATGGCCTCGCCTGCCCAGCATCCACCCTGGCTTTGACGCCGCGCTGGAACTCCTGCACGCTGGCGAGAGCTTCCATTATTAGTTCTTCATTGCGCTGGGCGAGAAGGAGTTGGTAAAAGGCGATCTTTACCTCAGAAAGCAGACTCAAACGACTCGCATCAACAGCCGCCTGGGACCCGGCGAGCGCGGCCTCTGCCGCCTGCTGACGGGCTTGGCGCATACCCGGCCACTCCACCGGTTGGCTCACTGCCACTCCACGCTCGAAAAAAGTGCTATCGCGGAGACCCTCTCGCGTTCTGCCCGGTCCCAATGTTCCGGTAATGGACGGATTAGGATAGGCCTCTGCAGTCGCTTGAGCACCTCTCCCTTGATCGATGAGAGTGGCCGCTTCCTGCAAACCGGGATTGTATTTCAGCGCCATATCGGTCATTTCCTCTAATCGATAGGACCGACTCTCCTGTACCTGCGCCAGGACCACTGTGCCGGTGAGGAGTGCCGGCAAGAGGACTCCGGCCAAAAGTAGAGTTCGCGGCGGCAGATGTACCATGACAACTCCTCCTTACTTGTAAGAGGGACAGTTACTTGCGCATCACCCAACCGATAAGCGGCGGTAACCAACAGAGATTCGCAACAATTGTTTCGACGGCCGTTAAGGTCTGTGTCGTGGGACTGAACCCCAACAGCCTCGCGGTTAGCAGGCCGATAGGGACCACGAGAATAATGGCAGCACTGCTCAGCATGACGGGATGTCTGACGTATTCGCTCAGCGCCCTTCCCCAGGTCCCTGCTTTCTTTCGAAGGAAGATGAATCCGGCGACATTCGCCCCAAATTGGTCGCTCAACGCGTAAAAGAACGGGATGTAAAATCCTTCCACTCCGTAGACATTAATTCCGACCATTCGGCTTCCCCAATCGATGCCCCACGGAAGTACCATCCCAGACAACTTTCCCCATCCGTACGCTTCGGCCATTGACCCGGTTGAACCTCGAATGCGTTGCCGGATGGCATAGATGCCTTCAAGCAGGCTTTCTCCTTCTCCGGAAAGCGTGCGAACGAGCCATTGACCGAGGGCGCTTTGGTGGAATCCAAAATGATCGAGTACTGCGCCGGTAATGAGTCCCCCTGCAAATCCTGCCCCGGTATACTTGAGCAGCTCACCGAATTCTTCCTGCTCATCACATGAGTGACACTGCGACTCGTGGTCAACCATCCTTACTCCAACTTATTATTTCAACCAATGGTTTGCCCAGTGCATGCGTCGATTGACGGATTAAGAAATACACTCTTTCTATGCCCTTGAGCACTGCCGAAACCAAACATCGTAAAACCAGGAATCAGGATAGGTCGCGGTCCGGAACTCCTCGTATTAACAATACGGCCGCAACAATGATATAGGCTGCAACCGGAATAGCCCACAGGATCTTCGTACTATCAAATTCCGTGGAGTCGAACCCCAGCAACAGCCATATCGGCTCAGCGAGAGGGATAAAGATCACCAACATCACAAATCCCACCCAATTGGACCCACTCATTCCCATCATGAGATTAACCCCTTCAGTTCGCCTCTCTCTCGTCTTGAGCCAGAGTTCCTGCACAGAACGCTTTGTCTACCTGAAAGATGAGACAATCGCTGTGCCGCAGCCTGAGAGCAATACACTCAATACGGATAGAGAGACGCCACAAGCTAAATGATCGTATAGGGCATGAAGCTTCCGCATAGCCCGCATGGCGGACAATGCCAGCCTCGATCGCACTATGTGCAACGACTCTGGTGATGCGTTAGACGCTGAGGGGAGGACGGAAGAGGGACACGACGAAGGTTGGCACGTATAGCGTGAGACTGGAGCCTACATCATCTGTGTGAGGAGACAGGTTCTCAGGAACGGCAAGGAATACGGACTGGAATGTAAAATGACAAGGACATCCATGATCCGATACGTTCTCCCCAGTAGCCGGAGAACCGCCAACTATTTCAGCTTGTGCTGAGTGAATCGCAACTTGCCACTCGTTAAGACACGTGAGGCCCGTGAGTTGGACTCCAAGGAGGAGAACCAGCCCGATGAGCAACAGATTTGAGTATCTGACCTCTAACATAACCTTCGATTTCGAGATGCTCCGCTCCATGGGGTAGTTGCACGATTACGATGATGATTGAGGCTAACATAGTAGCTCTGCTACCTGCAATTGATGAAGATTATAATTCCATCTTCCGCAACCGCAACGCGTTCGAGATGACGGAGACGGAACTGAAGGTCATCGCCGCGCTGGCGATCATCGGGCTCAGGAGAATCCCGACGAACGGATAGAGAATACCGGCGGCAATGGGGACACCGAGCGTGTTGTAGGCGAAGGCGAAGAACAGATTCTGCCGGATGTTCCGCATGGTCCCGCGGCTCAGACGGCGCGCCCGCACGATGGCTCGGAGATCTCCCTTGACCAGCGTCACGCCCGCGCTTTCCATCGCGACATCCGTGCCGGTTCCCATGGCGATTCCCACCTGGGCTTGCGCCAGGGCCGGCGCATCATTGATCCCGTCTCCCGCCATGGCCACGATATGACCTTCGGCCTGGAGTTGTTTGATGACCGCAGTCTTTTGATCCGGAAGCACTTCGGCCTGCACATCATCGATATGAAGTCGTCGTGCCACCGCCTGTGCCGTGGTCTTGCTGTCACCGGTGAGCATCACGATCCGTAGACCTTCCTGATGGAGCAGATCGATCGCCTCAGGTGTAGAAGCTTTGATGGGATCCGCCACACCCAACAAACCGGCCGGCTTCCCATCGATGGCCACAAATATGACTGTCTGCCCTTCTTGTCTGAGTGGTTCAGCCTGAGCCACGAGCGCCTCTGTGTCCGCACCGAGGTCGCGAAGAAACGGCACCGTTCCCACGGCCACCACTCGGTCTTCGACTGTACCAATGACCCCTTTCCCTGTGAGCGAGCGAAAGTCCTTGGGCTTGGCCAGCGTGAGGCCTTTCTCCCCAGCACCGGTTACAATGGCTCCGGCTAACGGGTGTTCACTGTTCTGTTCAAGCCCAGCGGTGACCCGAAGCAAGTCTGTCTCCGAAACGCTCGACACAGGAACGACGGTCATCAACCGCGGCTTGCCCTCCGTTAACGTGCCCGTCTTATCGACAACCAGCACATCGACCTTCGCCAAAGTCTCGAGTGCCTCGGCATTGCGGATGAGCACCCCCGCCGTCGCACCGCGGCCGGTCCCAACCATGATCGACATGGGAGTCGCGAGCCCGAGCGCACAGGGGCACGCGATAATCAATACCGCAACTGCGTTGAGCAAGGCATAGGCCATCCGAGGTTCCGGGCCATAAAGCGCCCAGATCACAAACGTGAGTGCGGCGACAAGTACGACAATCGGGACAAAATACGAAGCGACGATGTCAGCCAGCTGTTGAATCGGCGCCCGGGTACGCTGCGCCTCACTGACCATGCGCACGATTTGTGACAACAATGTTTCCCGACCGACTCGCTCGGCGCGCATCACGAAACTGCCTG
>FRDC01004571.1_pt1 | contig 26805 bp, 27 predicted proteins | sample 1106171 | NCBI WGS metagenome assembly FRDC01 (sample SAMEA3930566, study PRJEB13176) | freshwater metagenome | biome: Drinking water system; feature: drinking water; material: water | place: Singapore | collected 2014-12-20 | reverse complement strand
TCCTTTCTCCCATGAATTTATCCTCAGGCGCATCCTCACCGCAGCGGCCCTCAGAATCTCCAGCGGCCTGGGTGGGGCTAGCTTCCGACTGGTTTTTGGGGAGTCCGATTTGCTTCCTGGGCTCATTGTCGACCGATTTCTCACACATCAAGGAAATGTTCTGGTCACGCAGGCACACACCGCAGGGGCACAGAAACTTCAAGATTTTTTCCTGGAAATTGCCGAGAAGATTTCTAGGCATTTGGATGAGCTTGAAAACGCGTCGGCCCGTCCTTACACTGTTGTCGTCAGAAACGATGTCAGATTTCGAGAGCTCGAAGGACTTCCCATCGAGCAGCCACGGGCCGTGGGAGCTCTCACTGCGGCTGAACTGAAAATGATCGACATTCTGGTCCGATCCGCATCCCCGGAACAAACCGAACCCATCCTGTTCTCCGTGAATCTCTGGGATGGGCAGAAGACCGGTTTCTTTCTGGATCAAGCCGCTAACATCCGAGCGTTTCTACAAGTCGCAAGCAACGCGAAGGCCGCAAAATTGAAGATCCTCGACCTGTGTTGTTTTGTAGGTCAATGGAGTACCCAAATCGCCAACCACGTGAAGGCGTTGGGTATCAATGCTGAATTTCACCTTGTAGATGCCTCGGCCAGCGCCTTGGAACTGGCTGCCAAGAACGTCAATCGAGTTCTCCCGGGATCCGCAGTCCCTCTTAAGAAGGATGTCATGAGCGAACTGGGGGACCTCCCGAGGGACTTCGACGTCGTCATTTGCGATCCCCCTGCACTGATCAAGTCCAGAAAGGACCTGGGCCCTGGAACGCAAGCCTATGCAAAGCTGAATGGGCTGGCCCTTGCACGGCTCCGGGATCAGGGGCTTTTCGTGACCTGCTCTTGCTCAGGCCTCCTGACCGAAGAGGACTTTCAACAAGCCATATCCAAAGGGATGCGGAAGGCCGATCGCTCCATTGCATGGCTTCAGAGAGGCAGTCCCTCTCCAGATCACCCGGTCCGATTCGAATTTCCGGAAGGAAAGTACTTGAAGTGTTGGATAGGCCTTGCCCAGCGCTCAGGTTTTGTCGGATAAGACTCGAAGTCGAAACTTCTTGAAACGAAGGGGGAAGCATGAGCGCAGCAATTGGACCGAACAAAGTGGTAGGACTTGTCTACGTTTTGAAGGATTCCGAAGGCGAGCTCATCGAAGAACGGACCCCCGAAGATCCACTCATGTACATTCAAGGCGCCGATCAACTCCTTCCTGCGGTTGAGAAAGCAGTGGACGGAAAGTCCGTGGGATTTACAACAGAAGTGCACTTGAAGGCCGCCGAAGCCTATGGCGAATACGACGAGGAGCTGGTCGCCGAAGTGGAGCGAAGCGAGTTTCCAAAAGACGTCAACATCTCAATTGGAATGAAGTTTGAAACCCAAGGGCCAGACGGGGATCCCGTTCTTGTCGAAGTGATTGAAGTCGACGACCAAAAGATCGTTGTGGATGGCAACCACCCTCTCGCGGGGATTGACCTCCATTTTCAATTGGAAGTGAAATCCATTCGCGAAGCTACCGCTGAAGAAATCGACCACGGCCATGTGCACGGCGAAGGTGGCCACCTCCACTAGTAGGTCGACCTACTAGGGCTGGTGACGTTCGGACGTAGCAAGGAAGCGACCTCTCAAAACGAACGAGAAGAAATGCCCGGTTGCAATCTGGAACTTTTTCCTCGACCCCGATCAAAATTTCAAATGTCTCCCTAATCTCTATTTCCCACTATCGATTCCCACCCGCTTCGATTAGATTCCCGACCTCCGTTGGGTCATTTCGGCTCGGCATGAAGGAAAAGGAATTTCAGCAATGAAAGTCTCAAGTCTCTTTCTCGTCATCATGGGATTGTTGGTCGCATCCACGGCACATACTCAATTTTCTCGCCGTGCCCCCATCAATGCATCGGATCTGGCGCCGCTGGATCCGCCATATGAAAATCTCATTCACCCAAAGAAAAGCCGGATTCGCCCCCTGGATCGGGACACCGCGAAGTCTGACACTCTCGCCATCATTAAGTACCAAAGCCCCGTGCGCTCTCAGCAAGCGCGGGGAACCTGCTCGATCTTCTCGGCAACGGCCCGTCTTGAGGGAGCCCTCATTCAGACTCAAGGCCTCCCCGCAACTGAGGTCGACCTTTCTGAAGAGTGGCTTCAATACCTTGCGATGCAAGGGAGCACTGTGAGCGGTTCCCATACCTCGAAGAACATGCGTAATCTTCAACAATTCGGAACCGTACTTGAAACAACCTGGCCCTATGTTGGCGCCGAATGGAAAGACACTCCGACACTTCCAGTTGCAAAAGCGACCTGCGGACGCTTTGCCGCCGACTACTTACGCCATATTTCCTGCCTTCTGGGTCATCGCGATCCCAATAACCTTCTTGCAACCGATGCGGAGTTAAAAACTCCTGGAAGTGACACCTATGATCCGAAGTTCCTCAAAATTCGAACAGAGGCTCAGCAGTTTCACGCGAAGTTCTTGAAGGGGCGTCTTGGGGCAACATCCGTTGTGTACAACACCGATGAAATCAAAGCCCTCCTCCGCGCAGGACAGACGCTCCTTCTTGACCACTCCTTCTTCTATGGGGCCTACAATCACCGAAAAACCGAAGAATTGGGTCTGGAACGCAACATGGATCATTGGCACCAAGGTTTGATTGGCTATCCTGCTCCCGACTCTCTTGATCTCGTGGTTTCCAAAAAGAATCCGGCTGGGCACTCAGTTCTGGTTGTCGGTTACGACGATACCCGATCGATCACCGTTCGATATCAGCGTACAAATGGTAGCTACGCCACGCGCACTTATTACGGCGTTTACTATATTAAAAACTCTTGGGGTACCGACGGTTTTGGCTCCGAATTCCAGATCGATGGGGTGAGCTACCCTGGATACGGAGCCTTCTCTCAGGACTACGCACACGATTACGGCTCATTTTACAAAACCAATATCCGCTAACATTTCTTGTTAGCGGATCCCGACCACTCACCAACACAACCCTGACAAAGTCGCCACAATTCGAAAGATTCTTTAACTGAGACGCAACACCCTTGTGCCGATGAGTGGGTATCATGAAGACCATGATGCTTGGTGATTTGCACATCCACTCCAACTTCAGTGACGGCAAACTATCAATTCCTGAGATCGTGGACTTCTACGGACAGCGCGGGTTTGGTACCATCGCAATCACCGACCACATCTGCGAAGAAGACACCCTCATCGGGAGGTCAGCAGCCTACCTTGGCCAATGTCTGACCCGCGCGAAGCACGTTTTCTATCAAGAAATCCTAAAAACAGAAATCGCGCGGGCTTGGGATCAATATGAAATGATCGTGATCCCCGGATACGAAATTTCCAAGAACTCCATCGTGAATCACCGATCTTCCCATGTCCTGGCCCTCGGGATTACTGAATGGCTGGATGCCAGTGGAGATATTTTGGACGTGGTCCAAAGAGCAAAGAAGATGGGAGCGGTCACGGTCGCGGCCCACCCCGTACCGACACGAAAGTTTGAGAAGCAAACATTGCACCTCTGGGATCGACGGGAAGAGTTTCGCGGTATCTTAGACGCCTGGGAAGTGGCCAGCGGACCTCACTTATTTCAAGAGGTTATCGCTGAGAGGCTCCCAAAGCTTGCGACCAGCGATTTTCATCGCCCCCAGCAGATTGAAGCTTGGAAGACGATCTTCGAGTGTGAGAAGTCCGCCGAAGCCATTCTGGAGAGCGTTCGCAACCAAACTCACCTTCACTTCGCCTTTTATTCTGAAGGGACTCAAAATGAATGGAATCGTCGCTCTCAGCGGCGCCCTCTCGGTCGCCGGAATTATAGCTTCCCTTTGGGGAGTACTGCGCGCGTTTAAGGTTTACAGCGGGCTGACACCGCTGCCGATCCTTCAGCCGCCGGTGTCTATCATCAAACCAATTAAGGGCGCCGATCCGGGCTCCATCGAGTGCTTGGAGAGTTTTTTCCAACTGATTTATCCTCGTTTTGAGATCACTTTCGCGGTGGCCAACACAAATGATCCTGTGGTTCCTATCATCGACAAGCTGATGAAAAAATATCCCGACGTTTCCGCTCGCCTCCGGTTTGGGCTTCTTGAGCTTGGCATCAATCCCAAGGTCAACACCATGGCGCTTGCCTATGAAGAAGCGCAGTACGAATGGATTTGGATTTCCGACGCGCAGGTCGTTGTGGCCCCAGATGCGCTCCAGAAGTTGTTTTCCGGTGTTGATAACTCTGTGGGACTTGTGAGTGGCGTCGTCTGCGGCGTTGAGCCACATAGCTTCGCTGGGCGGATGGAGTGCACGTTTCTGAACTCTTTCTACGCAAAGTGGTCCCTGATCTCAGATTCAATAGGCACTCCCTGTGTCATGGGAAAATCGATGCTTTTTAAGAAGGCCACCTTCGCTCGCATGGGGGGCATTCGCGCTCTCGGAAAGTTTCTTGCGGAGGACTTCATGGCAGGCCAGGGCATTCAGTACTTGGGCCTCAAGGTAAAAATGCAACGCGAAGCTATTTTTCAGTGGGTCGGCGGAATTTCGTGGAAGGCATTTTGGGCTCGGCACATTCGGTGGGGTCGTATCCGAAAGGCCCAAGCACCGATCGCGTACATCGCGGAGCCGCTGTTGATGTCCCCGGTCCTGGTCACCTGCCTTAGCCTCACACTCAACCAGCTCTTTGGGGTACCGCTGCTGATCGGCACCACGATGGGATTTGCACTCTTTTTTGCCATGGACTTTACGATCAGCTGGCTTCTCAGTGGCGGCCGCTTTAAACTCAATCCAATGCACTGGCTTCTGCGTGAACTGGTTCAACTTCCGCTGTGGTTTCACATCGGAGCAAGTCAAAAAATCAACTGGCGAGGAACACAGATGGCCATCCAGCACGGGGGACTTCTGAGCAAATGAGAAGACCCCGAATCCGATGAGGCGACACACATCATGAATTTTGACTGGGGTGTTGCCACAAGTAGCCACCAAATAGAAGGGTACAACGAGCATAACGACTGGTGGGCGTGGGAGCACACGGGCGCCTGCGAAGGCGGCGTTGTTTCTGGAGCCGCAACGGATCACGTCCGCCTCTTTCGTAAGGATTTGCGTCTTGCAAAAGAGCTGGGTCTGAATAGTTACCGTTTTTCCATCGAGTGGTCTCGGGTGGAACCTCAGCCCGACCAATGGAATGCGGAGGGCATTCACTTTTACGCAAGCCTCCTGGAGGAGTGCGAGAAGCTTGGTCTGAAGCCCAATGTGACGCTTCATCACTTTACCTCCCCACAATGGCTCGCGGAACGCGGGGGATTTGCGAACTCCGTTTCCGTGGAGTTCTACGTTCGCTATGTTGAAAAGATGGTTCAGCTCTTCGGAGCACGTATTCCCGTTTGGACCACCTTCAACGAGCCCATGGTGATGACCTTGGGAGGCTATCTTGGAAAATTCATGCCCCCCGCCGAGTACGCTCCAGGAAAGATCCCTCTCGTCATACGACATTTGCTACAAGCTCACGTGCGGGCGTACGACCTCATTCACGCAGGCGTAAAGCAGCGTATCGGGCCGTGGAAAGATGAGCCATTGATGGTTGGACTTGCCCACAACATTTTGGATTTCAAACCTCGACGCAAGTGGCACCCCATGGATCGGCTCTTGGTTTGGTTCTTGAAACGTCTTTACAACGAGGCGTGGCCGCGCGCAGTCACTGGTGACGCGCAGTCGTTTGGGCTCCCGGGGCTGATTCCGAACGTAGAAGAGGTCGGAGAGGCACGAAGGCGGAGGACCATCGATTTTCTTGGCATCAATTACTATACAAAGGCTTACCTGCGTTTTGGTTCCTCCGATGAAACCTGGAAGCAAACCGGACAGAAAATTCCCGTGACCCTGACCTTTGCAAAACCTGACGAGGCGATCTCGGATCTGGGATGGGCCGTCTACCCGAAGGGGTTTGAGCGTATTCTGCGATGGGCCTGCGGGTTCGCTGTGCCCGTATCGGTCACTGAAAACGGGATCGCCGATGAGGCCGATCGGCTCAGACCCCAGTACCTCAAGGACCACTTGCTGGTGGTTTCAAAACTCTGTGAAGAGGGCTATCCACTGACGGGCTACTACTATTGGTCGCTTCTGGATAACTTCGAATGGGTGAAGGGTTTCAAACCTCGTTTCGGCCTTTATCGGGTAGACTACGAAACTTTTGCGCGAGAAATGACCCGGTCGGCCGATCTCCTGAAGCGCATCATCGAGGCTCATCGGATGAAGGGTTGTGCTCAACCCGCCACCGAAATCCTCAAGGATTTTCTGGCGGAAAGTTAAGTGCCCCCGAGTTCCAACTCCCTTAGTCGACTTTATTTAGGAGACCAGCGATCTTTCGGACCGCCGCGCGTGGCGAGACTCGCGATAAGAAATACGACACTTTGTTCATAACACCCGCGATCGCAATCGCACGGCCCGCGTTCATCGCCCTGTAGCCTACACTCGCGACCGATGCAGCGCTTGCAACTGCGGTTCGAAAGAGTGCGGACTTTTCATTTCCAGCAACCGAACCAAACTCGGTTGCCGTAGGGCCAGGCGCGAGGACCGTGCAAGAAACACCGGTCCCAAGTAGCTCTTCATAGAGACCTTCGCTGAAGTGGTTCACAAAAGCTTTGGTCGCGTAATACGTGGTCATTCCAGGACCCGGCTGAAACCCAGCAGTCGACCCCACATTCAGGATTCGGCCGAATTTTTTCTTCAGCATCGAGGGAAGAAACAGGTGGGTCAACTCCGCAAGAGTCCTCATATTCAAGTCCATCATCTGAAGCTGCATTGGAAGCGCGGAGTTGGAATAGGATCCTGTAGTTCCGAAGCCAGCGTTATTGACAAGAAAATCGACCGAGAGCCCCATGGACTGAATTTTTTTGAAAAGCTCCGCACCGGCCCCGAAAGCTCCAAGATCCATTTCGATAACGGTGACTCCAATTTTCGGATACGACGATTTTAGCTGCCCCGCCACTGCGGCCAGCTTGTCCCGGCGTCGTGCAATCAAGATGACAGAGTGACCATCCCGTGCAAAAAGATTTGCAAACTCGACTCCAAGCCCAGCGGATGCGCCGGTAATCAATGCCGTACCCATGAATCCACCTTCTTCCTTCGCTATAGCTCGAACTTGATCCCCTGAGCGAGCGGGAGCTTGTCTCCAAAGTTGATCGTGTTGGTTTGTCGCCGCATGTAGGCCTTCCAAGAGTCGGAGCCGCTTTCACGGCCACCACCCGTTTCCTTTTCGCCCCCAAACGCTCCGCCAATCTCTGCACCGGAAGTTCCGATATTGACGTTCGCGATACCGCAGTCGGAGCCCCAATGAGAGAGAAACATCTCGGTCTCACGCATATTCTCTGAAAAAATTGCGGACGAGAGTCCCTGAGGAACGGCGTTTTGCATTTGAATCGCCTGCTCCAAGCCCCCGTCGTATTTCATCAGGTACAGGATCGGAGCAAAGGTCTCATCCTGAACAATTTTGAACTCATTTTTCGCTTCCACAAGTGCGGGCTTCACGTAACAGCCGGACTCATAGCCTGCCCCCGATAAAACCTCGCCCCCACACAGCACTTTCCCACCAGCCTCCTGAGCCGCACGGAGCGCCGCCTGCATCATCTGAACTGCGTCCGTGTCGATCAATGGCCCCACATGGTTGGCCGTATCCAACGGATTCCCAATCTTCAACTTCTGATAAGCGGACACCAAGCTTGCCTTTACTTTGTCATAAATCGAACTATGCACGATTAACCGCCGAGTGGTCGTGCACCTCTGCCCGGCAGTCCCAACCGCACCAAACACAACTGCGGGAATCGCAAGATCCAACCGCGTGTTCGCAGTCAAAATAATCGCGTTGTTTCCACCCAGCTCCAGGAGTGAGCGCCCCAATCGTGCCGCAACAGTTTGTCCTACGGCTCGTCCCATCCGAACCGATCCCGTCGCCGACACCAGCGCGACCCGATGGTCCTTTGTCATCGGCACACCGACAGAAGGTCCGTCACCGATCACCAAGCTCATCACGCCCTCAGGCAAATTGTTGGCTCGAAAAACTTTTTCCAAAATACGTAGACAAGCAATCGCCGTCAGCGGGGTTTTCTCCGAAGGTTTCCAAACACTCACGTTCCCGCAGACCGCAGCGATCATCGAGTTCCACGCCCAAACTGCCACAGGAAAATTGAATGCTGAGATGATTCCAACGACACCGAGCGGATGCCACTGCTCATACATTCGGTGGCTCGCCCGTTCCGAGTGCATGGTCAGTCCATAGAGCTGACGACTCAATCCGACTGCGAAATCGCAGATATCGATAATTTCCTGGACTTCGCCTTTTCCCTCTTGGAGAGATTTTCCCATCTCATAGGAAACAAGTGCCCCCAAGTCATCCTTGTGGGTTCGGAAAACATCCCCCATCTGTCGGACAATTTCCCCTCGCTGTGGGGCCGGAACTTTTCTCCACTCCACAAACGCCTGCTGTGCGGTCGCCAGAACCGTTTCCAAATCTGCCGCTGTCGCCTGATGGGTGGATCCAATCAATCGCCCATCCACAGGACTCTTCACGTCCAGGCGCGTACCCTGCGCTTCTTTCCAATTCTGTCCGGTGCAGACGGATGGATTCACTTGCTTGACGCCCAATCGTGACATGACTGCTTGAATGTCCATTGTTTCCCTCATCATTTTAAAAAAGACTGCACTGTCGAAAAATTACGGATTCTGCTCTGGTCAGAAACAGCGAATGGAGCGCCCTTGTCAAAATGAAATTGAGAGCCGTTGCTTTTTCGCCTCAAGCACGCAGGCCTGCAGAGCAGCGCAGACTTCCCCCGCACTTATCTGCGCATAAGCCTCTCGTTCCTGCTCAAAAATATCCGAGGAAACATAGGCCTCGGGCCGCCTTTGGACGACCCACTTCTGTTCTCCCAGAGGGCCCCAAATACGAGGATCCGATCGCCCCATAAGAACCACAGCCGGCGTATCCGTACTGGCTGCAATAAAGTGCATGGAACTGGCGTTGGTCAGAAGTCCGAAAGCCCCATCGACCAGATGAAACAGATCCGCAACAGACTCGGGTTGAATCACACGAAACCGATCTCCCGCCACTTCCTTTAACCAAGCTGTCTCGCTCGGGGCCCCGACCACGATCGGTTCTAGCCCGCGCGCCCACTCATACTGGGGCCACTGCCCAAGAAAACGCGCGTAATTTTCGCTGGGCCAAGCTTTTTCTCGGCGACTGGATGTTGGGTTCACAAGAATATACCCTTTCCACACCAGTCCCTGTCGCTGACAAAACGCTTTGTCCTGCACTCTCAGTCGAGGGAGCCCTTTCCTCTGCCACCGCTGCCAGACCTCGCTCGAAAGACCAAAACTTTTTTCCGGAGTCAAAACTCGGCGGTTCTTTGCAACCGACGCGCCTTCAAAATAGGACGTCCCACCCGTCGGCTTTGGTCGCGCCGTTGCAACCCTGAGGTGCCAGTCGCGCTCGTGGATCACCGGATCCTTTCCTAAATCGGGGCTCCAATGTGTGTACAAAAACCGCGTCGCCCAGGGCCCACTCCCTATTCGATGGGGTGTGCGCCTCAGCCAGGGCTGGATCGCAAATCGATGGGATTCAATCCGATGATTCACGACCCCACGAAATCGACCCCAGAACTCAGCATCAAAAGACCCTTCGCCCACACACGTCCACTCAGACCGCACGCAAGCCCACTCTTGATATCCTTCTTGGAGACCAACGCCCTTTAAAGAGTATATTCTCGAGATTCGAGGAAAAATTTGAGGGTCGATCAACTGAGTCCAAAGCTTTGGCCCCAAAATACTGACTTGGGCCTCGGGAAAACGTCTGAGTGTTTCAACAAGAGCTGCCGTCGCAATCAACAGATCACCAAGCGCGCCCACACGGATCCAAAGGACAGCCGAATCCGGGGCCGAGCCTGGATCCACGGCATTGTTGCTGGCGTTCGGTTTTCCGTTCAACGTCATTCCACAAAACCTAAATGAAGATGTGAAGGAAGGAAGCGCCAAAACTGGTGGCCGGAGAGGGAATTGAACCCCCGACACACGGATTTTCAGTCCGCTGCTCTACCGACTGAGCTACCCGGCCAATTTCCAGACGCTGTGTGCGCAAGGGCTCTGTGCTAGCGTAACTCCGCCTACCGAGTCAATTTGTTCATCGCTTGTTCGAGGTCTTTAATCAAATCTTCGGTGGTTTCGATCCCGACACTGAGTCTCACGAGAGAGTCACTGATCCCCAGCGCTCGCCGGGTTTCCGCGGGCACGCTAGCATGCGTCATGATCGCTGGGTGATTCGCCAAGGACTCCACCCCTCCAAGACTCTCGGCCAAGCTGAAGACCCGGATCGATTCCAAGAACGTCTTCGCCGAATCCAACCCACCTTTGATCACAAAGCTCATCATCGCCCCAAAGCCCGTCATCTGGCGTTTTGAGATTTCGTGCTGAGGGTGGGTTTTCAACCCCGGATACATCACCTTTTCCACCATCGGATGCTTCACAAGCCACTCCGCAACCTGGTGAGCATTTGCCTCATGGGCGCGCATGCGCACCGGCAACGTCTTCAAACTCCGCATGGCCAGGAACGAATCAAAGGGACCCGCGATCGCTCCCATGGACTTCTGCAAAAAGTAAATCCGATCCGCCAGCTCCTTGGAGTTCGTCGCCACAAAGCCGCCAATCATGTCAGAGTGCCCGCCAACAAATTTCGTCGTCGAATGATAGGTGACATCGGCGCCAAGCTCTATCGGGCGTTGGTAATACGGGCTCATGAACGTGTTGTCGACTACCGACAAGATCCCTTTTTTTCGCGCAATGGTAGCGATGGACTCAATGTCGACCACCTTCAAAAGAGGATTCGTTGGAGTTTCAATCCAAACCATCTTCGTATTGGGTCGGATCGCCGCCTCAAACTTCTCCCGACTTGTCAGGTCCACGTAGCAAAACTCAACTCCAAAATCTTTGATCACTTTGTCGAACAATCGAAAAGTCCCGCCGTAGACATCATCCATACAGATCACGTGATCTCCGCCCTTCAGCAGATGAATCAGAGTCGTGGTCGCGGCACAACCAGACGCAAACGCGAAACCAAATTGAGCGTTCTCCAAATTGGATAGGCACTTTTCATAGGCCATCCGCGTGGGGTTCTGAGATCGAGCATACTCATACCCCAAGTGTTTCCCCGGTGACTCCTGAACGTAGGTGGAGGTCAAATACACTGGCGTCATGATCGCCCCCGTCGAGGGATCGGGTGCCTGGCCCGCGTGAATCGCACGCGTATCAAAGCCAAATTTTCCAGGTTCCCAAGCATTGCTTCCTTGACCCATAAGTCCTCCGTCACACATGTGATTGATTGGCCCCTGAGCGCGAGGTCCGCGCTACAAGAGACCTTGATCCTTCATCCACTGATCGTTGTAAAGCTTGCTCAAATATTTCGAGCCATTGTCGGCAAAGAGCACCACGATGGTCTGAGGCTCGCGTATTTTCTGAGCATACTTGATGGCCCCCATTAGGGACGCGCCGCTGGACGGGCCGACAAAGATACCCTCTTCCCGGGCCACGCGACGGGCCAACTGGAAACACTCCCGATCTTCCACCTGCACGAAGGCATCGATCACATCCATATGGACATTTTTAGGAAGCATGTCCTCTCCGATTCCCTCCATAAGGTACGGAGCTGGCGGTGTCCTCACCTCCTTATGATAGAACAAATCATAGAGAATGCTTCCCACGGGATCAGCACAAACGACCTTCACCGACGACTTCTTGCCCTTCAAGTACTTCCCAATCCCAGAGATCGTTCCCCCCGTGCCCGCTCCGTTAACAAAAATATCGACCGCTCCGTCGGTCTGCGCCCAGATCTCGGGACCCGTCGTTTGGACGTGGGCAACAGGGTTATCGGGATTGTCGTACTGGTTCGCAAGGAAACTATTTGGCCTGGTCCGAACAACTTCTCTGGCAACAGAATAGTGGCTGCGAGGATCCTCGGCAGCAACCCCGGCCGGCGTCACGATCACTTCAGCACCAAACGCTTTCAGCGTATTGATTTTCTCCTCGCTCATCTTGCTGGGGATTGTAAATACACACTTGTAACCTTTGACGGCCGCCACCATCGCAAGTCCAATCCCCGTGTTCCCAGATGTGGCTTCAACAATCGTCCCCCCAGGTTTCAATTCCCCCCGCTTTTCCGCCTGTTCAACAATGGCGGAGGCCATGCGGTCTTTCACGCTGCCGCCCGGGTTAAAATACTCCACCTTTGCAAAAAAACGGTGAGGAGAGGCCGGCACGACTTTTCGAAGTTCAACAAGGGGAGTTTGCCCCACTAAATCCAAAACGCTGCGGTAGGGTTTTGAGTGAATCACGCCGGACTCCCGCCCTGCTCTGGAGCCAATGGCTCCGGGTGCAGCGCTTTCAGAACAACATTCATACATTCAATAGGATCCGCCGAATACGTAAGCCCCATCTCTTTCATGGATGCTTTCACCACGACAAAGTTCGGCGCGTCTTTCATTAACTCATCAATCAGTCTCTGAAGGCACGGAACGTCCTTTGTATTTATTCGACGATAATGCTCCACGTTGATTTTCCCCCTTGTGCCGCTGCTGAACCTGACTATAGCCTCTCATCTCGAGGGCATTCAACAGATAGTCGATTCAGACGGAGGGCGTTCCTTGAAGCTTCACATAAGAATCGCCACACTCTTAGAGCGCGTAACTCAATGGCGAACTGCTTCGTTGATCTTAGCCATTGGCCTCTCGAGTCAATCACTAGCGGCCGAACTGCGGTTTGTTGGAATCGGTGTGACGATCCAGAAAGCGCGTGGAAATAAATTTCGAATCGGTGACCTTCGCGCGGGCGGACCGGCGCTTGCCGCAGGAGTTTTGAAGGACGATGTGCTTCTCAAAATTGACGGTCGCGAAACAAGAAAACTGAAGCTGGATCAAGTCGTCAACCTGATCAGTGGAGGCCCCGTCGACTCTCCAGTGATTCTCTCCATGGCGGCTCGATCCAAAATACCCGCGCGCGACATCACTGTCCTTCGAAAAGAAATCGTCGTCGACTGCCGTATGTATGGACCGCTTAATCTGACCTACTCCGGTTCCGGCACCGTCGGGCGCCTGGCGGGCTGGATCGGTGCCGATCGTATCGACCTCGGTGTTCAGGGACAATTCGTGGGCGGCATGTTCAAAGGGGACGCGGTCAACCTTCAGCGCTTTGATACCGGAAATGAGTTCAGCATGTCATTCCGAGGTTACTACCGGGGAGCCTATATCGATTGGTGGGCAAATAACGGCTCCGTTTACGGCTTTCAAGGGTGCATCGAGTAAGTGTAGTCGATATCGTCGTTGTGGCTCCGAATTTTATCGCGGCACCACTTTGGTAGCCGGGTTTCAGCGTCGATCGTGATTCGAACCGAAGAAAAATTGTCCTTTCGACAGCGGGACTCCAGGGCCCGGTCAATGCGGTTTCGCTCGGCTGCGGTCAACACGTCGGTCCTGCCTGCAAGGCTCACGAGCTTCAAACATGCTTCTGGGAACTGCGCCCCCTCAAGCTGATTCGCGCACAAAACCTCAAGGGCACGACTTCGCCGTGATCTCCTCACGGACCTTTGCGCTTCGCTCACGGTCCGAGCCGTCAGAAGATCTCGTACACTTTGTTCCACCCATCGTCCGGGTTCCGCCAGCAGGGACTCTGCCGCAAGGACAGTCACAACACAGAAGATTCCGGACCACGCTGCTACAAAAGCCATCACATCCCTCTTTCTAAAACGTCGACAACCTCAAAAAGCACAGGTCCAACCAAAACGCACATAACGGCCGGAAAGAAGAAAAGTAACGTCGGCACCATCAGTTCAAAAGGCAACAAATCGACGCGTTTCTGCAACTCATCTTGTGCCATTCGGTAGATTTCTTCCTCGACTCGAGCAAGCGAGGATCCAATCGAGTCCCCGGCGAGTCCGCGAAGGATCAAGCCAAGCAACAGATCAATATGGGCGGGAAAGCGCATCTCTTGGCCTGGGCAGACCCCGCGTCCAGAACCTGACCAAATGCGAATCAGATCTCGCCGGAAGTCACATTCCAAATTCCGTGAGAGGAAACTCTCAAGCCCCTGCTTGAGCGATCGCCCGTCCTCAAGCGCATATCTCAGGTCGCGGACCAATACCAAGCTCGGTGGTACTAGATCTTCCATGGCTTTCTCCTCCGCAGGAAAAGAAGTGTGAGAACACCACCCAAAACGAAAAAGAAGGACAGCCTGAGCGACGGCCAAAACCGGTCGGTCGGATATCGATGGACTCCCCAGACGATCAACCCCAGGTACATCGCACCCAGAAACACCAGCTGAATAAGGTGTTGGCGGCTTGCCTGTCTCGACTTACGTCGAAAAAAAATCTCCTGTCGCCAGTTCTCCAGCAGAAGTTCCAAGCGCGCCTGAACCCGGTGGGGAAGACTATCAATTTCTTGAATTCTACGAAAGACGTCGCGAAAGAATGGTGGTGTGGATACGATCGCCGGCGTCACCGCGTCCGTGAGTCCGAGTTGAAAGCCAATTTCTTGGCGGGAAAGAATCATTTTTAAGTGCGGCTCAGGGCATCTCCCGACACAAGCTCGATATGCGGATCTGAACGACTCGCCCATTTTCAACCTCAGAATCAGATTTTCCATCCATCCCTGAAACCCTTGTCGGAGAAGCTCTTGCTGTCGTTGAACTTCCAAAAAATGTTTGGCGATGAGCCCGCCGAGAGTTGCAAGCTGAAGCAGCAGACCCACATTTGTTTTCAGAACATCAATTTCCAGCGCCAAGAAACTGATGCAAACGTATGTCACTATCGACGTCGGACTGCGAGAGAAAACTGCCCATCGGTGACGAGAGCGCAGAAACAAAAATATCCGGCGCTCGACGAGCAATCCAAAAACCGTCATCCAGAGAATCCAAACTGAAGTCGTCAGGTCCATCGAACCGAGATCTGCAAAACGCGGCCGCAAAAAAATACTATTGACGGGGATGGCCAAGTTGATGAACAATTTATTTGTGGTTTGGTGATCACACCAAAAAACGTCAACTACCGAGGAGGGTAAGATGGCAGCTAAGAAGAAAGCTACAAAGAAGAAGGCAACTAAGAAAGCAGCTAAGAAAACTACTCGCAAAAAAGCGAAGCGCTAGTCTTAGTTGTTCCTTTTAGGAACTCAGACCCCAAGGCCTAAAACCTTGGGGTTTTTTTATGTCCTATTGGGGCTGTTGACGTTTTGTTGGACTAGCGAGGTATCGCAAATAAGCGGAGTGCAAGGCGCGAGGAGGAGGCATAGCCTAAGCTCTGCCGACGACGAGCAACGCTGCAATACGCCTATTTGCGATACCGCAGTAGTCAGGATAAATCGTCAACTGCCCCTAAAGTGAAACTGTGCCTAAGACTTGCGCGGAAGACGGGTGTTGCTTTTAAGGCTGACCCAGCCGCCCATTTTCCAAGCCGTCTTGCGGGAAAGAGACGCTCGGTAAACAGTCAGCATGCGACCATTTGCGGTTTCCACCAAGACCGTTTGACTTCCAAAACCACGGATCCGGCCAATAGGGACCTTCGGGTTTGCGGCCTGCGCGACCGATCCAATCAAAACAACCGTCACAATTGCGATGAGTGTTTTCATACGATGAAAAAAGAGCAAAGGAAGTGCCGACGCCGAGGACTTCTGGCCCGACCAGAAGATCCCAAATCGACTCCAATGGACCCCTGAGGAAAAACGAGCCGAGCCTCGCCTCTTCCGTCGGCAGAAGCCCAATATGGGAACTCACCTGTCTAAGGCCTATTCATAAGACCTATTCAACGATGACCTATTCAAAGACTCTTCACGTGAAGAGTGATGACGCCCAATCCTTGGACTAAAAAACATATCCAAATTGAAATGCGCCGGAAGGAACGGTGCCGTTGCCAGTCAAGTGAACCATCGCGCCCAACTCAAGTGCGATGAGAAAACCTCTCCAGTCCCCATGGAGTTGAATGTACTGTAAACCCAGGACAGGGTTCAGGAGTGAGCTTCGAACTCGCCCGCGCGCCCGATCAGCTTCACTCAAAAAGCTTTCAGCCAAAAAACTGGGCGCGGTCGATTGGATCGGCTCCGTAGAACCAAAATTCTCCCAGCGCGCAAAGTGAGCTCCAAAATAGGGAAGCCAACTTGAGTCCCAAAGATTTGAAAAGCGCTTTACGCTTGCGACGACCGATTGAAACGGGTCGCCCCTGCCAACTCCGATTCCCGCAGACCACCTTGGCGAAAGATTCAGTTCTAACATTCCCCCGGCAATTCCATAGGATCCACCGGCCACCATTCCAAAACCCACGCGATGGGTGCGACGATACTCCCAGGCCGATCCTGCAACTGACAGATCGATCGCAGAGACCTTGGAGCGGGTTCCGCCAAAGACTTCTGTTTTCGCGCCAGCCGAAAAAGAAAAGAGAAAAACGTTTAAAACAATCAGTAAAACAGTGCGCAGGACAACTGCGCGTTCAGGACTTGGGATCAAATTATCCTCCACGCCGCCAAAAAAGGTCCGGCCTCGGAAGCCTCCTGGCTCCTAAAATAGCTTTGCCTTAATTCCGTCTTCTTGGAAGAACTTTCTAATGGCCTGCTTGTCCAAATCATCCAATCGCCAAATGAGCTTGTGAACTAGGTCGATCGTTTTGTCGGCCTCCGCGGTGGTGAGCCTTCCGGAAACCTTAGAAAGATCTCCGGTGAGCTTCACCAGGTTGTCCAAAAGCTTACCGATGTCCGTCTTTTGAGTGGTCTTATCGATCAGAACAAGCGTCTTGTTCAGGTTTGTCACCAACTTATCCAGGAGTTGGATCGTGTTGGTAACACTGCCCTCGTTTTTTTCCACCATCTCTAGAATTTTCCCGGCCAGGCCGTAGCTCTGGGAAATCAATTGGTCGATACGAGGCGGATCGATCCCCCGGACCGACTCCCCGGGCGACAATTGCTGTGCGCTGGCAGAGCCCGGGGTGATTTCAATAAACTTCTCTCCGATCACGCCCGCAAGGTTGATATAGAACTCGGAGTCTTTACGAACTGTATCCCACGCCTTTTTTTCCACGGATATGCGGATCTCCAACTTCACTTCGTTTCCCTGAGAATCCTTCATTGACGGGTCAAAACGGATTTCTTTCACCTTACCAACCTTGATTCCCATGACTCGAACCGGGGATCCGACTTCAATTCCCCCGGCGAAGTTATAAAGGAGGCGGACCTCATGGGAATCAGACCAGGGATTCAACGCACCGATTGTCCATGCAAAACCGACCATCAAACCGATGGCGACAAGAAAAAGCAGGCCTACTTTGGCTTCCGGTTTCAAGGGTTACTCCTTACTTTACAAAACTTTACAAACTACCAGGCTCCCAAACAGCAGCCCTAATAAAAATGGGAAAAAACATAACTCAATATAAAGTCGAGTATGATGATCGCAATAGAACTTGTCACCACGGAGCTCGTGGTGGCTAGACCTACGCCTTCAGCACCAGCGCGACATCGAAACCCATAAAAACAACTGATCAGCGGAACGGTTGCACCAAACACTGCCCCTTTCACCATCGCAAAAATGAGGTCCTGAAAATCCACAAATCGATTCATGGACGCAACGAATGTACCCCAACCATAACCAAGCGTTTGACTGGAAACGGCGTACGCACCCACAAGACAGACGACGTTGCTGACCATCGTGAGCAACACACCACTCACCATGCCGGCAAAAAACCGCGGAACCACCAAAAACTTGATCGGATCGATACTCAAAAGCCGAAGCGCATCGATCTGCTCCGTGATTTTCATAGAGCCCACCTCGGCCGTGATCCCAGCACCCACGCGCGAGGTCACTAAAAGCGCCGCCAGCACTGCCCCAAGCTCTCGCAAAATCAAAAGAGCGGCAAATCCCGGCACCATTGAGGCATTTTGAATCACAATCATCATATGAAAACTGGACTCAATGATGGTCACCATCGCAGCAAAGCTCACGCAAAACACGATGATCGGGAGGCTTTGATTCCCGATGAAATAAACCTGATGAACAAAATCCTTCCAGCGAAAAGGTGGATCAAAAGTTTCTCGAACAACACCGAGAAACAATTCGACGAACTCGCGCGCGCTTCGACTTGACTGAATCAGAACAGACCCTAGGGCCGCAATCATCAGCCCACCACCATTTCAGTCACAACCTCAGCAAGAAAGCTCGTGAACCAGTCCATGAGAACGATCCCGATCATAGTTGCAACCGCCGTATTCACGACCGAGCGTCCAACCCCCTTCGCGCCTCCGGTGGTGGAGTAACCCTTGTATGTACAAACGGCGGCAAGGGTCATCGCAAACACCAAACACTTGAAAAGCCCGGACGCGATGGAAGGCAATGTCACAATGGTGGGAATATGCCTCAGATACTCCTCGACGGAGATGCCACTGAAAAGGACCCCAAGCAAACCGCCCCCAACTGCCGAAAGCACCAGACCCACGGAGAGAAGCAAAAACGAAGAGACAATAATTCCAATAAATCGCGGAAGGATGATTTCCTGAAGGGGGTTCGCCCCAAGGCAGCGGATAGCATCGATTTGTTCAGTCACTCTCATGGTCCCAAGCTCCGCGGCCGTGAACGCCCCGACCTTTCCAGCAAGCATAAATGCAATCAAAAGCGGTCCGACTTCGCGAAATGTTGCTGATGTCGCCAGTCCCCCAAGATAGCCAAGTGCTCCAAACTCTTCCGCCATCATTGTGAATTGCACGGTCATGATCGCGCCCGTAAAGAATCCAGCCATCGCCGTGGTCGGAAGGCTCTGAACGGTCACGCGATAGATTTGCTCAAACAGAGTGCGACGAGAACACGGAGAAACAAGAGAAGTCCTGACCACCTGAGCGACAAAAATCACACAACCACCGAGGTCTTCGACAATATCCAAAAGACCACGTGCCCACACCCCGCCCAACATCATACCTCCGAAAGAAAGTCTTGAACCAAGGGAGCCTGTGAGTTGCGCAGATCTTTGGTCAATGCGTTCTCAACAACCAGTCCCTGATCCAAAACCAGAACACGATCGGCGATTTCAAGCGCACAGCGCATGTCGTGACTGACCACCAGGGAAGTGGTTTTCAGCGTTCTTGACAAATCCAGGATGAGTTTATTGATGGCCGATGTCGTGACAGGGTCCAACCCAGTCGTAGGCTCATCAAACAGAAGAATGCGCGGTTCGATTGCAATGGTACGCGCAAGACTGACGCGCTTTTGCATTCCATAGGAAATGTCCTGGGGCATCTTGTGCTCGATTCCGCGCAGATGAACCAACTCCAAGGCACTAGCGACCCGCCGCGCGATCTCCGTCTCTGTAAGACGCTCATGCTTCCGGAGCCCAAAGGCGACGTTTTCAAAAACACTCAGTGAATCAAAGAGCGCGGGATGTTGAAAGACCATGCCGCACATCTTCCGCACAGGGTAGTACTCTTCCTCAGAAAGCCTTGAGACTTCCTTACCATCGATCCAGATTTCTCCACCGTCGGGCCGCAAAAGCCCCACAATGTTCTTCAATGTCACAGATTTCCCGGTGCCAGATGTCCCAAGAATAAAAAGGATCTCTCCCTGCATCACCTGAAACGAGATGCCCTTCAGGACCGTACGACTCCCAAATTTTTTGACCACGTTCTTGAACTCGATCATGAGGTCGGCTCGGAACTTTCTTCAGGTCTCTCCCCGGATGCTTTTGTCAGCGGCCCGTCCAGCGCACCACGAATAAATTGACGCACTCGCGGATCCTTGTGCCCTTGAGTCTGATCCGGGGTTCCGGTCACAATCAACTGCCCGTCTACAATCATTCCGATGCGATGAGCCAATTGATAGGCACGGTTCATGTCGTTGGTGATCGCAACCACAGTGGAGTTGTTCTTCTTCTGTAAATGAATAATGAGCTCAATAATCTTACGACTCGTGATTGGGTCCAGGCCCGCGGTGGGATCGTCGTAAAGGATCAATTCCGGATTCAACGCTAGAGCCCGCGCGATTCCTAAGCGTTTTTGCATCCCGCCACTAATTTCATCAGGGTAGAGATCCCTTGCGTGGGGGATGCCTACGGCATTGAGGAACCCATCAGAGATCTCTCGAATCTCTGCCTCCGCTTTAGAGGTGGTCTCCCGCATCGGAAACGCCACGTTCTCGAAGCAGGTCATGGAGTCAAAAAGCGCGTTTTTCTGAAAGAGCATCCCCATTTTCCGCATCAGGCGGGCGCGCTCCAAAAGCGACACAGAGTGGAGGTCTTGCCCCTGAATCAAAATCTGCCCCGTGTCAGGACGAAGGATCCCAGCGATTAGTTTCAGAAACACGGACTTTCCCTGGCCGCTGGGACCAATGACACAAAAGCTTTCCCCTTGTGCGATCACGAGATCCGTGGGCGAAAGAACCACCTGGGAATCAAATGATTTTGAAACGCCTTTGAACTGAATCATCTCGGTCCTGTCTGGGGTGTTTTTCAAGTTGCCTAGTTGCTCCTCTTATTAGATCAATGAGAGGTCAGGTTTTGTACCAAATAAATTGAATCTTTGGGTCGAGGTCGAGTTCCCCCAGGAATAGCCTCTCGAGACTCGAGGTCCTCCGAAAGAAAGGTGTTCAGATTTATGCATAAAAGAAAAAAGATTACGGTCATCGGCGCGGGATTCGTTGGATCAACAGCCGCTCACTGGGCTGCTCAAAAGGAGCTGGGTGACGTTGTTCTTCTGGATATCAATGAGGGAGCTGCCAAGGGAAAAGCCTTGGACCTCTACGAAGCCGCACCAGTGGAGCTCTTCGACGCGCGGGTCACCGGTACAAGCAACTATGCGGACACCGCGGACTCCGATGTTGTAATTTTGACCGCCGGAATTCCGCGAAAACCGGGAATGAGCCGCGACGATCTGCTCGCCACAAACTCCAAAATTGTGAAAGAGTGCTGCGAAGGAATTAAGAAGTACTCTCCGAACTCCGTCGTCATCGTGGTTAGCAATCCGTTGGATGCGATGGCATGGGTGGCAAAGGAAACTCTTGGATTCCCAAGAGAACGAGTTCTCGGCATGGCCGGCGTTTTGGATGGCGCCCGAATGAGGACGTTCATTTCTGAGGCTCTCCAAGTCAGCGTCAAAGATGTCTTTGCTTTTGTTCTTGGTGGACATGGCGATACGATGGTTCCGATGCCACGCCACTGTCATGTGGGCGGGATTCCGCTTGCCGAGCTTTTGCCGCAGACAAAAATCGACGAGATCGTCACTCGCACCCGCAATGGTGGTGCCGAAATCGTGGGTCTCCTGAAAACAGGTTCAGCTTATTACTCACCGTCCGCTTCAGCGGTTCAGATGGCCGAAGCGATCTTGAAGGACCAGGGCCGCATCCTTCCGTGCGCCGCAATGCTCAAAGGCGAATACGGCGTGAGCGATCTCTTTGTGGGAGTGCTCTGTAAGCTTGGCGGAAAAGGTCTTGAGAAAGTCATGGAGATTAAACTCAACGACACCGAGAAAGCGGATCTCAACAAATCCGTCAGTGCGGTCAAAGAACTCGTCGAAGCCCTGAAGAAACTTTAACATTTTTGGAATCAACTCGATTTACTTCAGCAAGAAAGGAAGAGTGTCAGAAGGATTCATGACACTCGAGCAAACGAATGAACATACATGAGTACCAGGCCAAGGACCTTCTCAAAAAGTTTGAAGTCGCAACGTTGAAGGGTCGCATCGCCGCCACGCCCGACGATGCAACCAACGTCGCCCGAGAAATCGGAGGCAATGTTTGGGTGGTCAAAGCGCAGATTCACGCCGGTGGACGCGGAAAGGGCGGGGGCGTGAAAGTCGCAAAGTCCCTGGATGAAGTGAAAACCCACGCGAAGGCGATTTTAGGAATGAACCTTGTCACCCACCAAACGGGTCCCGAGGGAAAAACCGTTCACAAGGTGTTGATTGAGCAGGGTTGCAATATCAAGAAAGAATACTACGTTTCCGTTCTTGTGGACCGCGCCACCAGCCGCGTAGTGATGATGGCCTCCTCCGAAGGAGGCATGGACATCGAAGAAGTGGCTGCGAAGACTCCGGAGAAGATCCACCGAGTGACCATCGATCCGGTTTCGGGCATTCAGCCTTTTCACGCCCGTCAGTTAGCGTTTGCGATCGGGATCCCCGACGCGATGATCGGAAAAGCGACCAAATTTCTTATTGGCCTCTACAATGGGTTCATGAAGTATGACGCAAGCCTCCTGGAGATCAATCCGCTGGTAGAAACAGCGGACGGCGATCTGATCGCGCTGGATGCAAAGATGGGCTTTGATGAAAACGCGCTCTTTAGGCACCCAGAAATTCTAGAGCTGCGCGATCTGTCCGAAGAAAACGCCACTGAGATTGAAGCAGGTGAATACGGCTTGAGCTTCATCAAGCTTGATGGAAGCATCGGGTGCCTGGTCAATGGGGCTGGCCTTGCCATGGCAACTCTGGACATCATCAAACTCCATGGTGCTGAACCCGCAAACTTCTTGGATGTGGGTGGTGGCGCAACGGCTGAAAAAGTCACGGCGGCCTTCAAAATCATTTTGAAGGATCCAAATGTGAAAGCGATTCTTGTGAATATCTTTGGTGGAATCATGAAGTGCGACATTATTGCGGAGGGTGTGATCACCGCGTCCAAGGCCGTTGGACTCAAAGTTCCATTGGTTGTGCGCTTAGAAGGAACCAACGTGGAAAGAGGCAAACAAATGCTTCAGACAAGTGGTCTGAACATCATACCTGCAAACGATCTGACCGATGCGGCTAAAAAAGTTGTTGCCGCCCTCAAGGGAGCGTAAGCCATGGCCATTCTTGTGAACAAAGAAACAAAAGTGATCTGCCAAGGATTTACCGGAGCACAAGGAACCTTTCACTCCACTCAAGCCATTGAGTACGGAACAAAAATGGTCGGCGGTGTCACCCCAGGGAAAGGCGGAACAAAACACCTCAATCTTCCCGTTTTCAACACCGTAGCCGAGGCGAAAGCCAAGACCGGTTGCAACGCGACTGTGATCTATGTACCACCACCTTTTGCCGCCGACGCGATCATGGAAGCTGCCGATGCTGGAATCGAACTTGCAGTGTGCATCACCGAAGGAATTCCGGTTCTGGATATGGTTCGTGCGAAACGCTTTCTGCAAGGAAAGAAGACCCGCCTTGTGGGACCGAACTGCCCTGGCGTGATCACCCCCGGTGAATGCAAAATCGGGATTATGCCTGGATTTATTCATAAGCCCGGTCGCATAGGGATCTTGTCTCGCTCGGGAACGCTCACCTACGAAGCCGTTTGGCAGACATCAAACCAAGGCATGGGACAAAGTTCCTGCGTCGGTATCGGAGGGGACCCGGTCAACGGAACTAACTTCATCGATGTGCTGGAGATGTTCAACAAAGACGCCGGTACAGATGCCGTAATTATGATCGGTGAAATCGGCGGAAGCGCCGAAGAGGAAGCCGCCGATTATATTCGCCGCGAGTTCAAAAAACCCGTTGTGTCCTTCATCGCCGGGGCTTCTGCACCTCCGGGGCGTCGCATGGGTCACGCCGGTGCGATCGTCAGCGGAGGCAAAGGAACAGCTGAGGCAAAATTCGAGGCGCTGGCGTCCGCGGGGTGCCACATTGCCAGAAGCCCCGCGGATTTAGGCTCGACGCTCGCGAAGGTTCTGAAGAAGTAGGAATGCTGGGGCGCGGACAATCACGATCCCAGCGCCCGACAACAACAGATTCTAGCGACCATTTACGCGCTTTTGGACAACGGAAAGTTTGGTGCTCCGCCCTGGTCCTCAGACCGAGCCGCTTCGATTTCTCGATCTGGGGGGAACGGAGCATCCAAAACAACATTGCGGGACCCGCTATGACCCTCGATGACTTGGGTGAGAGCCGCTATCGTGGTGTTGAGGCTGACCGCGACCTCAAACAAGCCCTTCGCCGACAGTTTTGACTCTCGTCCAATAGACTCGTTCTGCTGAGTTTTGACGTTCAATTGAGCCATGGCCTTTGAGATTTCACTCACCCCTTTCGCCTGCTCCGTACCAGCCTGAGAAACTTCCTTGGCGAGTGCAGTCACGGTGGACACACCCGAGACAATATCGTTGAGTGATTTTGAGCAATCGCCGGCCAGGCGAATCCCCGTGTTGATTTTCTCTTTTCCGTCCAAGACCAAGTCTTCAACTTTGGACTTCATCTCAGCCGCGATCTGAAGAACCTGCTGGGTACTGGATTCCAGCAGTGCTGAAATCTCTTTAGAAGCGTTACCGCTCATCCGGGCTAGGTTTCCGACTTCCTCAGCAACAACAGAAAAACCTTTTCCGTGTTCCCCCGCACGCGCGGCTTCTACCGATGCATTGAAGGACAAGAGCTTGGTCTGAAAGACAATGTCGTTGATCACTTTGGTTTTACTTGAAATCTCCTGGATCAATGAAACGATTTGACCCATCTGCCGGTTACTGTGAGTCACTTGGTCGACGATGAGCTGATTGCTATGCTGAATCTCTCCCATGGCATTTAGCATTTGCCCCACAGACTCTGAGCCTTCTTGGGCTTTATCTTGAGCGGACTTAGAAGTCTCTAGTACGGTTTCAAGGTGGGCCGACGACCTTTTCACCATTGTGCTAATCTGTTCCAAAGCCGCCGCCGTTTGGTGGACGGCAGCAACTTGCTCCGCCGCGGCTGCCGACAGCGCGCCTGAGGAATTCAAAACCTGATTTGCTCCCGCATTCAAGGCTCCGGCATCCTTCAGAACAACACCAACTTGATCCCGGATAGCACCCACAATTCTGCGTGCAACCAGAAAAGAAAGTACAATTCCCGCAAGAATCCCAAAAATCGTAAATCCAATACTAAAGCGACCCCCAAAAACCATAGCGCTCTCGGCCTTCTCTGAGTTAAGTTCAACTCGCGCCGCCTGAAAGTCGATCGCTTTCTGAGTTTGCATTCGGATCTCATTTCCCAAATCACCCCCCAAGCGTCGGATGGCAAAGACCTGTAGGTCTTTTTTTGCTTGGGCGATCGCTTCTTGGGATGGCTTCGCGCTCGTGGAAATCCGATCCGAATAAAGCCGTATGGCTAAATCGAATTCTTTGCGTCCATTGTCATAAGCCAACAAAAATGGCTCTAGAATCCTTTTCTCTTCAGGGGTGTCCGATTGTTTCTCGAGAATAGCACGGTCAGAATCAAACTTAGACCAGGACTCCCGGAGGTTCGTCATGGCTTGTTCATTTTTCTCAAGAGGAAACTCTGAGGCACTGAGCTGGAGAAGTTCAATCCGAGCCAGACGCCAAGACAACAACATGCGGTTCAGTGCGCGGATAGAAGGAAGATCGTCCTTCACTATTCTCAAAAACGCATGTGTTGACGATTGATTAATCCAGAAGGACGCCACGCTGATGATCGCTGCATTGAGAGCCATCATTCCGGCGACCGCCATCATTTTTTGCTTTAAGCTCAGTGTGGTCATGATTTCCCTCGGTTGGTATCGACGTGTCCAACGAGGTATCGGAAACAAGACAGCAACACACAAGGCCCGACAGTCATTCTCACGCTGAGACGAAGGAGGTCGCCTACAACCCGCCTTCGGTCGCTGGGCCATCGACCAGGATGCACCGAAAGCCCCACAGCCGAACTCTTGATTTTACCGATTGGACCTATCCCAAGGCCAGCCAGCAACACTGCAGGTGACTTTCACAGATCCACCGTCATGCAAGTGCGAGGGCCCTTGCCCATTTGGAAAATGGATTGAGCCCGTATAGTTTTTTGCTTTAAAGATCTTTCCACCCTTTTTTGTCTTTGCGCGCGTGATGTCCAAGTACGCAGCGTCGCCATCGCCCCACTCGATATAGAATCCGCCAGCTGAAGTTTTAGTCTCAGGCTGCGAGCTGACCGTATCAGAAGCGCCTGAACCAAGGTACTCGTCAAAAACAGGTTTCGAAAACTCTTCAGAGCCCAAGAAAGCTGTTGTATGATAGGCAAGCGAAACTTTTCCGCCGCCCTTGCGCTCAATCTGAAATACCGTATACGGCGAGGCAGTCATATCCGCAGTCGCGCAGTTTAAGGCTTTGAAGCTGTTCTGAGCTAAAGCGGCAGAAGTGAAAACGGACAGCCCGAATACTATAGAAGCAATGAATCTCACAAATCCCCCCTCGCTTTGCTTAGAAGCCGGATCATTTTCTCACGAAGTGCAGACCAGATGTAAATGCAATCTCATATCCAGGAAAAAGAAACAAAAGTGTGTCCACTTTTTGCCCAAGCCCAGAGGAGCTGCAAAAACCCAGCTTCACCGCTCATAGGTCACAAAGGTATACGAAGGCTCGCCTTTTCGAACATCCCGGCGGATCGCCTGAAAATCTGAAGGCACATCAGGAAAAAAGGCATCACCGTTCATCACGTCCAAATCCACTTCAGTCAGATAAATACAATCCGACCACGGGAGGGCTTGGCGATAGATTTCGCCTCCACCCACGACCATGATCTCCCGCAGCCAAGAACCCTTCTCTATCTCATTGGCTGCGATTCCCAGGGCCCCTTCTAAAGTGGTCGCAAACCTCAAGCTCTGGAGATCCTCGCCCCCACTTCGAGAAACGACAATGTTCAGGCGCTTCGGAAGTGGTTTCCTGCCGATTGAATCGAAAGTTTTGCGGCCCATGACAATGGCATGACCTAAAGTCTTTTCCTTAAAAAACTGAAGATCCTCTGGAAGATGCCACGGGAGTTTCCCTTGAATGCCAATCACCCGATTTCGAGACATGGCTGCAATCTGAGAAACTT
>FRDC01003161.1_pt1 | contig 26813 bp, 26 predicted proteins | sample 1106171 | NCBI WGS metagenome assembly FRDC01 (sample SAMEA3930566, study PRJEB13176) | freshwater metagenome | biome: Drinking water system; feature: drinking water; material: water | place: Singapore | collected 2014-12-20 | reverse complement strand
GTTCAGTCCACCCCGACGTTCTTCATCAACGGCCACAAGGTCGAAGGCGCTTACCCGGTTCCCGTTTGGACCAAAGTGATTCAGAGGTTGCTCAATGGCGGGTGAGCTGATCGACAGCCATTGCCATTTGAACTTCGACTACTCTCCCAAAACGGCTGACGATCTGATTCGCGAAGCAGCTGCCAATGGGGTGGTGCAGATGATCAATGTCTCCACCGACCTCGAGCGCCTAGATCAAGTGCCCCTCTTTTCCGAACATCACCCGAATATCTTTCACACGATTGGATTGCACCCCCACGAATCCAGCACCCTGAAGCCCGAGCATTTGGCCTTACTTAAAACCAAAGGCGAGCACCCGAAGTGCGTGGCCATCGGAGAGATCGGTCTCGACTATTATTACAACCACTCCACCAAGGACGAACAGATCCACGCGCTTCAGCAGCAGCTGGACCTCGCGCTGGATTTAGAGCTTCCAGTCGTCATTCACAGTCGCGATGCAGAAGCAGATTTACTTCCCGCTCTCCAGTCCTATGCAAAAAAAGCGAAGAGCACGCCCGGCATCATTCATTGCTTCACAGGCACGCAGCAGTTTGGACAAGCTTGCATCGACGCCGGATTTTATATTTCATTTTCAGGAATTTTGACTTTCAAGAATGCGACGGATCTTCAAGCTTCGGCAAAAGCCTTTGGAATGGATAAAATTTTAGTCGAAACCGATTCACCGTTCTTAGCTCCCGTTCCCTATCGCGGAAAAAAATGTGAACCCAGCATGGTGAAGATGACGGCGTTAAAGCTCGCAGAACTCAAGGGTGTGAGCTTCGAAGAAATCGCTGACGCCACCCGAGAAAATACGCGGAAGGCGTTTAAGCTCCCGCTTCCGAGTTAGATTTCCGAGCCCATTCAGGCTTAAAGAAAAATCTCTCGTACATCCGATTCAGTCCCGTCCACTCCCCAGGAGTTTGATCCTGCTCGGTGAAAACTTTAATCGCATTGATCTTGGAATCGAGATCATCAATATAATGAACAATCAACGCCTCAAGACACTTGGGACGCTTCGGCGAGCCGTATTCCAATTGGCCATGATGAGAGAGAATGACGTGCTTCACGAGCAGGCGCTTCTCATCCGGAAATTTTCCCGGCAAACGACCCGGCTGAGATTCCAAACACTGAACTTTCTTTTCCACGAGCTCGGAACCCATCACCAGATGGCCGATCAGCCGACCTTCCGTCGTGTAGTCGGTGACTCGCTCATAGCTCAATTCCCAAAGCTTGCCGATGTCGTGCAGAAATCCACCCAAGAAAAGAAGGTCGCGATCTAAGATTTTCCCGTAGTGTTTTGAAAGAGCGTCCAAGATTCCCGTGATCGAAACCACGTGCTCCAACAATCCTGTTTTGTAAGCGTGATGCACGCTCTTCGCAGCCGGAGCGCGCTTATAGAGACTCACCACTTCCGTGTCTTCAACCAAAATCGATTCTGCCAACGCCTTGTAATAGGGATCGGACATGGATTGAATGTAGCCCTTGAGCTGCGCGTAGAGAGCTTCGGGATCCACGGTACTTTCTAAAATAAAATCTTTGGGGTCGATTTCGTCTTCGCGCAACACCTGAAGCTTGCCGATCACCACTTGCCTGCGACCTTGGTAAACTTGGCAGCGCCCCTCCACCCAAACAAAAGCATCGCGCACAGCTTGGCCGGCGTATTGCTGCACTTCTTCCCAGATACGACCATCGACTTCCCCGGTCTTGTCCATCAGGGTGAGGTTCATATAGGGCTTGCCGTTTTTATCGACTCCGACAGTGGCTTGTTTGATTAAAAATGCGGTCGAAACGGGCGCCTTTTCTTTTAAATCTTTGGCGAAAACTTCCTTTTTCATGCTGTCTAACTAACTTGCCTGACAACACGATTCAAGTCATACTCCGGTCCCATGCAGGACCCCATTCATTATTTCGAGCCCAATCAGGCCCTCAGCTGGCGGCAAGCTCGTTTAGAGGGGCCCGACGCCCGCGATTTCCTGAACCGAATCACCTCTGTTGATGTAAAAAATCTGGCCGTCGCCCAGGGGACTCCCGCCTGTATTTTGGATGCTCAGGGACGTTTTCGAGCTTATTTCTGGCTCTGGTGCCTGGGACAAAACGAATTCCTCTTCGAAATGGAAGGGGGACCCGAAGATCGCCTCTTTAAAGAGTTCTTGGGTGTGATTGATCAGTTTACCTTTGCTGAGAAGATGAAACTCACCACCCCCACTCCTCGGGGCCTTTGGGTGTTTGGATCCCCAGCAGAGCCATTGAACCATGGGTCGCGCGATTACGGCCGTCCCTGGACGACTCTGTGGGATGCTCCTGCTCCGGCATCAGACTGGGTTCGCGCTGACCTCGACCTTTTGGAAAGCTGGCGCATTGCTGCCCTCCGGCCCCGTCCCGGGTTTGAAATCGATGCCCAGTCGAACCCTCTCGAATTGGGATTAATCGACGCCGTCGCGGATCAAAAGGGCTGTTACCCCGGCCAAGAAATTATCGAAAAGATCGTGGCCATTGGCGCCCCGGCACGCCGACTGGTGCAACTCCAGCTCTCCGGTCCCGCCCAAGCAGGAACAGAACTAGCCGATGGGGCTGGAAAACTCACGTCGGTGAGTTTAAAGACGGGTTTGGCATTGGCACTGGTTCGAAAAACTCAGGCTCAGGAAGGAAAGCAGCTTCAGATCTTGGGAACGACGACTTCGGGTACCGTTCTCAAAGTAGCGCCCTATGCGAAATCTTAAAGTCTTCCTGCTCGTGATATCGGGGCTATTGATTTATTCGCCGCCCGCTCCAGCCATCTTAGGCGATGCCATGGGCTACTCGCCCTACTGGAATTGGAAGCTCATTGAGACCTCGCACTTTCGAATCGTATTTCCGATAGAGCTCGAACCCATCGCACAGAAAGTTGCACGCTACTCGGAAGAAGCCCACGAACTGCTCTCCCCGGTGTTCCGTTGGACGCCACGAACCAAAACCGACATGGTGGTGATCGACAATGTCGACAGCGCGAATGGTTTGACCACACCGACCCTCCGAATGGGGATTACTCTCTTCGTTACTCCACCGGACAATTGGTCAGGCCTCTCGGATTATGATGACTGGCTGAGACTTTTAATTCGCCACGAGTACACGCACCTTTTAAACTTAGACACCACCCATGGTTGGATCACTGGAACAGTCCGAACGATCTTTGGTGATGCCATGTTGCCCAACATTCTTTGGAATCGCTGGATGACCGAAGGCATGGCCGTCTACATGGAAACTCGCTACACGAAGAGCGGCCGCGGACGAAGTTCCGAATACGAGGGCATGCTCCGAGCCTTCATCGAATCGGGACGCTTTGATCGCCCTTCCCCTCAAAAAATTTCCATCGACCGGATGGGCGGCAACTTCCCTTACTTCCCACAAGGGAACCTGGACTACTTCATGGGTTATCAGCTCATGAATCAGATTTCGAAAGACTTTCGAAACAAACCCAAACGCAGTGCCGACAATGAAGAACAAGTCGCCTCGGGTGAAGATGCCTTGGGCATCCTGTCCTACCGATCGGGCCGACGCATTCCCCTCTTCGTGAACGGCAACCTCGAAAATATTTCGGGGAAGAACTGGTTCCAATACTGGGACGAGTGGCTGAACGAAAGTCAGGTTCGAGTGGAAGCGGATTTGAAGAAAATCAAATCGGCTCCTCTGACGCAGACTGAAGCGGTTTTGAAAAACTCTCTCCGACCGATCAGCGTCGCCTATTCTCCAGACGGCAGGTGGATGGCCTATCGCTACGGCACGCTGGATGAAGACGAATACCTCTATTTGAAAGATTTGAAGACAGGCGCTATTCGCCGAACGGAAGAGACTTCCGGCGGCATGTCGATGGCCTTCACTCCCGATTCCAAGGCCATCTTTTTCAGCAATATTCGCAAGCAGGGAATGTACTACCACTTCAGTGAGATCGGCGTTTACGACATCGCTCGCGACAGTCTGCGGTGGCTGGATGGCACCTATCGCGCCAAAGATCCTGACGTTTCTCGAGACGGAAAGCGCCTGGTCTTTACGATCACCGAAGCTGGAAAAACCAGCCTGGCCATCGCTCCCATTCTTTATTCGGACGAACGCTACTCTCTAGGAAAAGTTCAAAAGGTTCTCGACGTTCCGCTCTTCGACGCCGTCTTCCTTCCCAAATTCAGCCTCGACGGTCGAAAAGTTTTTTACAGCATCCACCGCAACGGAAAGGTCGGCGAGGACTTGATGGAGCTGGATCTCTCCACGCTCAAACCCCGAACGTTGATCAGCGACGGCCGGTTGAATCGATTCCCGACAGTCACCCCTCAAGGAGAACTGCTCTTCGTCTCCGACAAATCGGGCACAAACAATATTTACAAATTTAAAGAAGGCCAGCTGCCCGATGCCCTCTCCAACGTCACTACCTCTTTACTGACACCAGTCTCTGCTCCGAGCGGAACTTACGCCAACCGACTCACGGGCTATGGTTGGAACTGGGAAAAAGTAGAGTTGACGAGTTCGCAACCTGCGTCGATCGATCCTCCGCCTGCGCCAGAATCGGCCGAGAAGCTCACCACCCCCGCCGGAACCAGCTCCGCAGCTCTACCAGTAGATGGCTACAATATTTTTCCTAACTTCTGGCCGCGCTATTGGATGCCTTTGGGCACGATCAATCCTTTAGGAGCCGGGGGTCAGCTCTCGGGTTTTGATACCATCGATCGCCACCGGTACTTCTTTTCTGGTTTCTATCGGTTCGATGTAAAAAAACCCGACTTCACTGGGATTTATTACAACCGCTCCTGGGGTCCGACCTTTTCATTTTTAGCAGCCGAATCGACTTCAGGTTACCTTCCAGACGACCAATCTTATTTCAGAAAATGGCAGGCAGCGTTCAGTGCGTCTCTCCCCATTACCTGGACACGATCTTCCCTCACCCCCATCCTTACTGCCCGGGTGGAACAGGTGCAGTATTTTGGAACCGATCCCACTCGAATCAGTTTGTACCCGACGACAAAACAGGTTCCCAATTTTGATCTCCGCTTGATTCTCTCGACGGCCAAAAACTCCCCGCTCGCCATCGGTTCTGAACGCGGTTTTACCACGGAGGTCGGAGGCCGCGTTTACCAAGATGGGGACACCCAGATTTGGAAAGCCGCTCTCTCCTACTCCCAATACATTCGCGTGGTAGACCATGCGGTGCTCACACCCAACATCAAAGCAGGATTTGCTTCGGTCCTGGATTTTTCCTATTTGGATTCGGCCATGGTGGTGAAGAATCGCCAGTATCAGTCTTTTGATCCGTTGAATCCGGGTTTGTTTGGGGTCAATAGCCCGCTCGATGAAATCAATACTCGCGGCTATCCCGGCCTTGCTACCGTTTCCCGGTATGTGGGTCAGGCTTCGGCCGACTTCCGCTTTCCGTTAGCTCGATTTTACACAGGACCCGGCACCTTCCCGCTCTACTTAAAAACCCTCACCGGCTTTACCTTTGGTGAAGTCACCCACTTTCCCAGCACGCACCTCACTCTTCCGGCAGTCGGCGCCGGGGTGAAACTCTCCCTCCGAGCCTTCGGTTACTTCGACGGGGATATCTCTCTCGAATTTCATGACGGGTTGAATCAGGACTTTGGCGGGCAGTATCAATACCTGGTCTTTTTCACATTTGCGGGCCTGGCTCTTTAAGATTATAGAAAGAGCATGACAGATTCAAACTACAAGCCATTTCAAGGGAAAAAGGGTCTCATCTTCGGCGTTGCCAACGAGCGCAGTCTCGGTTGGTTCATCGCTCAACATCTTGCTCAAGGCGGCTGCGAACTTGGGTTTAATTATCTGGGTGAAAACCTGGAACGACGAGTACGCCCGTTAGCCGAAAGCGTTGGCGCCAGTTTGATCGAACCCTGCAACGTCACCGACGATGCTCAAGTCGACGCTCTCTTTGAAAAAGTGAAGAACAAGTGGGGACACATCGACTACTTGATTCACTCCGTGGCTTTTGCAAACAAAGAAGACCTCGATGGCCGCTTCGTTCGCACCACCCGCGAAGGTTTCCGCGTCGCTCTCGACGTCAGCTGCTACTCGCTCATCTCGCTCGCTGGAAAAGCGGAAGCGCTGATGGAAGGCCGCGATGGATCGATTATCACGCTCTCTTATTATGGAGCCGAGAAAGTCGTGCAGAACTATAACGTGATGGGAGTTGCAAAAGCCGCGCTTGAGGCTTCTGTTCGCTACCTGGCGCACGATCTAGGCCCGAAGAAAATTCGCGTGAACGCCATCTCGGCAGGCCCGATCAAAACTCTATCAGCCGCTGGAATTCGAAATTTCCGCGACATGCTCTCTCAGGCCGCTGAAAAAACTCCACTCCGCGAAAACATCACCGGCGACGACGTCGGCGCACTCGCTGCATTCCTTTGCGGACCCGGAGGCAAACACATCACTGGCTCGACCATGTACGTAGACAGTGGTGCTCACATCATGGGTAATATCGACGTCAATGCCTCAAACTGAGCTGCACCGTCACCTCGACGTTTCGGTTCGATTAACCACTTTGCTCGAGCTAGCAAAAAAGCAGGGCAAAACGGGGAGCAGTACTTCGCTCGAAGAATTTGGTCGAAAAGTCTATCTGCGCGACCCGATGCGCACGCTGGCCGAAGTCTTAGACACCTTCACTCTCTTCCAAAAAGTTTTAGACAAACCGGAGACCCTCGAACGAGTGGCCTATGAAGTCGTAGAGGACTGCTACAACGAAGGCACCCGCCGAGTGGAGCTTCGCTTCTCTCCCTCTTTCGCTTGCGAAACGAGTGGCATGCCCTGGGAAGCGGCCCTCGCTTCTTTTGAAAACGGAATTGCCCGCGCTCGAAAAAAATTCCCAGACATCGAAGTCGGCTTGATCTGCATTGCTTCAAGAGACTACGGACCCGAACCCGTCGCTGAAACCGTCGACTTCTTTTTGAAAAATAGAAATCGCTTTGTCGCTTTAGACCTAGCTGGCAATGAAGCGGGATTTCCTTGCAAACTTTTTGAAGAAGCCTTTCGCCCTGCGGTTAAAGCGGGAGCTCCCATCACGGTGCATGCAGGAGAAGGTGCGGGGCCAGAGAATATTTGGGCAGCGATTGAATACTTAGGCGCTCGAAGAATTGGCCACGGAATTTCCTGCGTTCAAGATCCGAAACTTTTGCAGGAGCTTCAACGACGACAGATCTGTTTGGAAATGTGCCCCACCAGCAATTGGATCACGCAGGCCGTTAAGCAAATCGAAGAACATCCATTGCCAAAAGTATTGCGCGCGGGAATTCCGGTTTGCATCAACACGGATGATCCGGGGGTCTTCGGAGTCACCCTTCCTCATGAAAAGAATCTCTGTCGAACGCGTATGGGAATGTCAGAAGGTGAGATTCAAATGACCGATGACCATGCATTTCGCTTTAGTTTCCTGAATTCCTAAGTCCCTGTTTTCTCATGCAAAAAATCACCACAAACCGGCCCCAGGAGCCCTTCTTCAAGAAACTATCAAGATGCATTATTGTCGGTTTTTTCCGATTTTCTTGTTGCTCTTGGCCATTTTCTGGTCTATTTCTTACCCAAGCTTTGAAAATTAATTTTTCATCCACGGGGCTCCATACTTCCCCCCCCCACACACTCATGGGGTTTCGTGGCGGTAAAGGACTTGAAGGGTTCTCCTTCAAGTCCTTTATTGTTTCTAGCACCCCCTCCATGTAATAGGCCCCCAGTCGAGGGGGCATCATGAATAGAATCCGAATCACCAGCATTGCGCTCGTTAGCATTTTATTTTTTGCACGAGCTGCGCAAGCGGCACCGGTTTGCACAGCGCAGCCCGGAGCGCTTCCCAATCCAGCCACCACGCCCGGCACGAAGAATCCGAATATTCCCATCGAACACATTGTGGTCATCATGCAAGAGAACCACAGCTTCGATCAGTATCTCGGCAAACTGACGCTCCCGCAGTTTTATGGGAGCGCGATTGATGGAATCACCGACGCTCTCACCTATCCCGATGAACACGATAAACCGGCCGCTCCCTACCATGAGACAGAGCTCTGCATCGATGACGTCGGCCACGAGTGGGACCCGCAGCACCGCATGTGGAACCAGGGTAAGAACGATCGATTCTTGCTAGAAAATGGAAAGCGCGCAATTGGCTACTTCGATCACACCGATCTTCCTTTTTACTATTCTCTCGCTAATGAATTCGCGACAGCGGATCGGTACTTCTGTTCGTCGCTCACTCAAACCATTCCCAATCGCATGTATCTTTTTGCAGGCACTTCTTTTGGTCACATCGCGAATGACATTCCGAAAAACACCTCCGAGTTTGCGCAGCCCACGATTTTTGATTTGATGACCAAGCACGGTGTGAGTTGGAAATATTATTCCGACAACAAGCTCATCGGCTACACGGCGCTATTTCAACCCATGCTTCACGCCAACATCCAGAAGATGCAAAAAATTTCGGACTTCGAAAAAGATCTCGCGAATGGAACCTTGCCTCAGGTCGTCTTCATCGATTCACTGATGGAAAATGAAGATGAACACCCGAACGCCAACATTCAAGTGGGACAGAAGTGGGTAGCAGACCGAGTGCTTGCGCTCTTAAATAGTTCGTATTGGAAAAACTCGGTACTGTTTTTTACTTATGACGAGAACGGAGGATTTGCGGACCACGTTCCTCCTCCCGAAGCTTGTGTGCCGGACGCGATTCCTCCAATGTTGAAATCGAATTCGGAGCCGGGAGTTTTCGACCGACTGGGATTTCGAGTTCCCTTTATTGCAGTGTCGCCTTACGTGAAACGGCACTTCGTTTCGCACGTGACGTACGATCACACCTCGATTTTGAAATTTATTCAGACGACTCACAACCTGCCTGCCCTGACATTTCGAGATGCAAACGCCGATGCCATGTTGGATTTGTTTGATTTCAAAAACCCGCGATACGACCTCCCAAAGCTCGTCTCTGCAAATATTGACTCGGCGCGTTTTTGTAAACCACCTCACGATTCGGACGAACTCACTCTGTTAAAAGAACTGGAGAAAAGAGGACTAAATTCTTTGCGTCCCCCCATTGACAAGAAATACCCCTGAGATTAATCCGCGCGTCGAAGCTGATCTGAAGGGGATTGGCTGTGTGTGTCTGAAAAAATTTATTGAAGGAGACTCAGATGAATAAAGTTGTAATGACATCCGTCGTCGCCCTCTTCATCAGCGTTGCTGCGCAAGCTGATTGGGGTGATCGTGGCGGCGGTGGACGCGGTCCCGGTTCTGGACGTGGGAATTGGAATCAAGGCCCGGGCCCTCATGCTCCGGCACAACCTGTCAATCCAGGTTGGCGTAATCCCGGTGGTCCTCGCAATTGGAACGGTCCTGGTCGCCAAGGCCCAGGCTGGGGACACCCCGGCAACCCGGGCTTCAACCGCCGTTGGGATCGCCCACATAACTGGAGCTGGCGCAATTACAATGCTCCCGGTTGGTGGGGACGCCGCAGCTGGGCGCCGCCAGCATTCTATTGGGGCCCGAGCGTTTACCGCGGCCAATGGCAATGCATTGCTTTCGATGAATCCGGTGACCGTTACTTCGGAACCGACTGGAATGACGTCGAAGATGCCGCATACGAAGCCAAAAACGAATGTATGCGCAAGAACGATTGGTTCGAAGATGACAGCGACTGCTACATTCCTCCGGGATATTGCGATCGCTACTAATCTTTAGAGATTGGTTAAAAAATCGAAGAAGCCCCGAGCGCCCAGCGTTCGGGGCTTCTTTGTTTTAAAAGAAACTGAAGCAGGCTCTGGAACCGTTCCCGATTCCAGAGCCTGCTTACTGATGTCGAATCACTGCTGCCTGATTTTTCCTAGGGGCCTCACCCTCTCTGTGTGTGGTTGGGGGTGAGAGGAGTTATGAGAAGAGGAGAGAGCAAGGCCCCTAAGCCTTTGTAAATTTGACGCACCACCGCTACCAAAAGGTGGTGACCACCTATGCTATGCGACCACGCGGTTGCGACCTTTCTCTTTCGCTTGATAGAGAGCCTTGTCTGCAGCCTCGAGGAGACGAGAAGCGTCGAAACCTTCTTTGCGGGCAGACGCCATGCCCACGCTCAACGTGCACTTCCACTCTACAACCGCTGAAGAATTGCCTTGCGAGTCGACAACGGGTCCATGAAGCCTTTCAGCTCCGCGGCGAATGAACTCGGCTAAGCCGAGAATTTCCGCGTCGGTACCACGAACCGCAATTGCGAATTCTTCTCCCCCATATCGACCTACAACGCATGCGGGGGATTCATACTGTTTTAACAACGAGGAGATTCGCTTGATCACCTCGTCTCCTGTCGGATGCCCGTGGGTGTCGTTGATCTTCTTGAAGTGATCGATGTCGATCAGCAACATTCCACAATTTTCATTCAACTTTTCGCATTCTTTGAGAAGGGCTTCCCATTTTGCGAAGAAGGGTTTTCTTCGTAAAAGGCCGCTCAAGTCATCGACATTGGCGACACCCTCCAACTTCCGGAGGACCAGGAGCACTTGAGAATAGCTATCCTCAAGAGTGGTGATTTCACCATGGAGGTGTGAGAGGAGGTGACGAATTCCCTCAAGACTAGCTTCTAAACGCTCCTGATTCTTCATACGTTCTGCCTCCGTTAGTTTGCCGACCAGCTTATGTTGGCCTGCACACCCGCTAAGAGAGCATGCGGAATGCCAACGAATTCCTCGTGAAAAATCAGTATTTTACGATTTTGAAAGTCGGCTGCGACGATGTGTCATTCCAGACACATTAGGCCAGCGCACCGCACTCGGACTGATTATCATTTGACTGAAATCCTGAGCAGTGCTGAGATGTTGCACTTCGAGGGGGATAGAGGATGCAGTTTGCACGAAGCATTGCAGGGGGATTTTTTCTACTCACATTATGGAATACGGGAGCCTTAGCCGCTTCCTGTCCGGCGCCGAAATTCACGGAAGCCGACAACGTATTCCTCACCGGGGAATCGGCATTGATCGTCACCCACCCCTCTACCATTTGGGATGGTCATTATACTTCCAAACTGGGAATGGATGCGGCAGTGAGAATCGCCAAGGCCCAAAACATTCCTGTGGTTTATCTGGCAGGCAATAGCGAACCCGAGAGCTACTTCTTTTCAGATTGCAACCCGAAGTACTGGGTCTCTTCCAGCGGCGGCGAGTTCTCCTTTAAAGTACCGGTGAAGCACGTCTACTCGGTGGGCGGTCACTGGGAATATTGTCAGAAAACAACCATGGCCGATTTAATGGAACAGTGGAGCGGTCCCACTCGTGGCGATTTAAAAGTGACCCAAGTTTTAGATGGTCTTTACACGATGGGAGACACCGTTCGTCGATCCGACTCGTACTACGATGCCCTCACCCAGTTCATTAAGATGTTCGATGCTCCGGGAGTGAACGCTCGAGCCAATATGTTCCAAGTTCAAAGGCTGGTGAACGACGAAGCCAAGTTTATCGAATTGCTGAAACGAAACCTTCCGCCCTATCAACGACTCCATTCAGAATATCGCGTGGAACTGATTTTAAACGGAAAAAAAATAGAAGACCTGCAAGCCGGAACAGGAGCGACTTCTCCGGTTTTGACTCTGGAGTTTGTCGACACTCTCTATGACGGTGGAGTCATCCCCGCAGCCCACCATTACAAAACGATCTTTCGAGGAGACCAAGAATGAAACTCCTAAGCTTCCTTTTAGTTGCAGGCGCCTTTTCTCAAACCAGTTTTGCAGCTCCATGCCCCTATCCCACGTTTACTGCCGACAAGGATGTAAGCATCACGGGCGATGACGTCTTGATCGTCACCCATCCGGCAACGATTTGGGATTGGCAATTCTCGGCTAAGAACGGAGTCGACAACGCCGTCGAATTTGCTCGGAAGAAGAATATTCCGGTGATCTATTTGCAAGATTCTTACGATGGGAACTCCAATAAATACTTCTGGAATGATTGTCGCCCCGACTATTTCGTAAAATCCAGCGGTGGTGAGTTTTCCTTCAAAGTTCCGGCGAAACATGTCTACTCCGTCGGTGGTCACTGGGAAGCGTGTCAGCGCACCACCCTGGACGACCTCATGACTGCTTGGGCAGATCGCGAAGGCGAAGACCTGACCGTCACCGAAGTGTTGGATGGAATTTACGCTTATTCATCCTACGTCACTTCGTTTGACTCCTATTACAACGCCTTCCAAGAGTTCAAACGCATCTTGCAGTACCCCAGTCAGCGCAACGACATTCGCATCAACCTTTACCAGTCGAAGCTTCTGATCAATGACGAAGCCAAGCTGATTGAGTACCTCAGCCGAAATCTTCCGAGCATGTACGGCAAACTGGCCAAGCATCGAGCGGAGATGCACTACAACGGCAAGCTGGTGAAGGTAATTCGCGACGGTGAAGGAACGAAGCCGGGCCTCTTGAAGCTGGAGTTCATTGACAGTCTCTACCAGTAAAAGCTAGCGCCAGGATTTTGACGGACTCTTTTACTTAATTCTGTAATGCAAAACCCCCGTATGTCCGAAAAGACCTACGAGGGATCACGTGTGAAGGCACAGAAGTCAAAATCGAACTCTGAATACTCGGATCTGCTGGGGAAACTCCAAGACATCCCCACACTTCCTGTCGTAGCGATGAAGGTCAATCAACTTTTGAATGACCCGACTTCTTCGAGCTCTCAGATCGCCGAAGTTCTAAAAAAAGATCAGGTCCTCACCGCAAAAATTCTACGACTCGTAAATTCTTCTTACTATGCCATTCCCGGCGGCGTAGCTGATGTCCAGCGCGCACTGGCCTTCTTAGGATTCAACACCGTTGCGCAACTCGTACTGGGAATCTCGGTTTTCTCTGTCTTCAATCAAAATGGGGACGACGACGTTTTCTCGATGCCGGATTTTTGGAGACATGCTCTCGGCACCGCCGTCTGCTCAGAAATTTTAGCTAAACATATGGATTACCCGAAACCGGAAGAAGCCTTTACCTGCGGCCTCCTTCACGACATCGGTAAACTCGTGCTTCATGAAATCGACCCGGATCGCTTGAAAAACATCGTCCGCGAAACTACTCGCCGCGAGTGCAGTTTCACCGAAGTGGAAAAAGAATGGGACCTCCCAGGTCATTCTTACTTGGGTGAGGTAATAGCTACGAAATGGGGCCTTCCTCAAGTCATTCGCCTGGCGATCCGCTATCACCACCATGATGTCAGCACCATGGCAAGCATTCTCAGCTCTGCAAAACCAGTCATCCAAATGGTGCGCTTAGCAAATGCGATCTGCGTGAAAAATAAAATCGGAAAATCCGGAGACAATTCGGATTTTGAAATTTCATCGAGCATGCTCTCACCACTCGATCTGAGTGAGCGCGACATTCCCCAGATCGTAGCAACTCTGGAAAAAGATATGGAAAGGGCGGGAGCGTTCCTCAGTGTCTATCGCTAAACCTCGCCAGAAAACTGGTCAAAAGCTCGCGGTGATTGAAGGCGGCCGAATCGAGGCGGCAAGAGAATCCGAATCACGCTATCAGATTCTTTTTGACCAGGCTTCGGACGCAATCATCACCGTTGCTTCAGAAGGAAGAATCGAAGAAGCGAACCAAGCTTGCGAAGAATTGACCAGCTTCTTAAAGAACGAACTCGTCGGTCAAAATATTTCGGTATTGAGCCCAGATCCAAAAATTCATCGGATTCCAGAGCGTTCGCGGCCGCTGAGCAAAGAACTTTTTAAAACCGCCGGTACCTACGAAGACATCGTCATCGTCGGCAAAGACGGTTACATCCACATGGTCGAAGTCAGCGTTCGCGTGATCAAAAAAGCAGATGGAGACTTCGCACTCGCTCTCTTCCGCGACGTTACGGAAAAGAAGCGGATGGAGCGCGAACTCATTACCAAGCACGCCGAGCTTCGCGAAGCCTATTTCCAACTTGAAAAGAAGAACGCAGAACTCCACGCCATGCAGGACACTCTCGTTCAGGCGGGTAAGATGGCGGCGCTCGGGGAACTCGCCGCAGGAATCGCCCATGAATTGAACCAACCCCTCCAAGGAATTCGCGGTTACGCGCAAGAATTACAAACGCTGGTGACGAACCCGTCTTCAGAAGTCGACTCCAGCATGAAAGAAATCATTTCGAACGTCGATAAAATGCATTCCATCATCGACTACCTCCGCACCTTTACTCGCAAGTCCGTTGAAAAACACGAAATGACGGACGTTCACACTGCGATTGACGAGGCCCTGAAAATGCTTTCCCGCCAATTTGCTTCGCGCGGAATCAAGGTCGACAAAAGTTACGGCAAAGACGTTCCCAACATTTACGCAAACCCGCTCCAACTCGAGCAGGTTTTCATCAACCTGGCCACGAACGCGCGCGACGCGATTGAAACCACGGGTCGTGGCGGCGGAAATATTCGAATTCGAACCCGCAGCAGTGGGCAATTCATCGAAGTGCTTTTTCAAGACGACGGCGTCGGCATGTCCGAACGAACCAAGGCCAAAGCCTTCAATCCCTTTTTCACCACCAAAGAGGTGGGCAAGGGAATGGGCCTGGGCTTGAGCCTGAGTTACGGGGTCATTTCCAAGATTCAGGGCTCCATCGTTGTCGAGAGCGAATTGGGAAAGGGAGCCGCATTTTTAGTTAGATTACCTAAAGATTTCAGAGAGATAGGATAGTGGTATAATATAGTAGGTCTTTTGATACACGGGAGGGAACATGGCAATAAAACCAAGCGTACTAGTGGTAGATGATGAAGAAACAATCCGAAAGCTACTCAAGTCAAGACTGACACGTGAGGAGCTGGAAGTGAAAGTAGCAGGCAATGCCGAAGAGGCACAAGCCGCTTTCAAACAGGATCCCACCATCGGGGTGATCGTCACCGATTTGAGAATGCCAGGCAAAGATGGCTTCGCGTTGATGGAATGGGCAAAGTCTCAATCCAAACACGTCCGAGTGATCGTCATTACCGGTCACGGTGAGAAAGAAGTGGCCATCAAAGCGCTGAAACAAGGCGCTGCGGATTACTTAGAAAAGCCCTTCGATCTCGAAGAGCTCACCCACGCCGTAAAACGCTGCCTCCACGAATGTGAACTCGAACGCCAGAATGCTGATTTAGTCGATCGACTCGAAGCCCGTGTTGAACGAGTTGAAGGCAAATCGGAAGATCAGTTCTGGTTTGTTTCCAAAGCTTCTTCCATGAACAAGGTCAATGAGTGGTTACAAGTTCTCCGCCGCGAAGCCATGCGCGGTGAGGCTGAAGAACCCACAGCTCTGATCTTGGGCGAAAGCGGAACCGGTAAAGAAGGTATCGCACGAATGATCCACGCAGGCTCCCGCCGTGGTCGCGGTCCCTGGGTTGCAGTAAACTGTGCAAACTTCAACGAACAGCTCCTCGAGTCCGAACTCTTCGGACACGAAAAAGGCTCATTTACCGGGGCAAATTCGATGAAACGCGGTCTGTTTGAGATCGCCCGAGGCGGCACTCTCTTCTTAGACGAAGTCGGCGAAATGGACGTAAAACTCCAAGCAAAGCTTCTTCGTGTCCTGCAAGAAAAGATGTATCGTCGCGTCGGTGGCACACAAGACATGGACGCAGATGTTCGTGTCGTAGCAGCGACGAACAATGACCTTCAGGAAAAAATGAAGTCTGGAAAATTCCGCGAAGATCTCTATCACCGTCTGAGCCGTGTGGTTGTGGAAGTGCCCTCACTTCGAAGCCGTGGCAATGACGTCGTCGAAATGGCGAAGCAATTCTGTGAACGCGCATTCAAAAATCGCGGCAAGACCTTTTCGGGTTTTAGCCCCGAAGCGACGGATGCTCTTTCCAGTTACGATTGGCCGGGTAACGTTCGTGAACTTCTCAACGTGGTTGAGCGCGTTGCGATCATTCACGAAGGCAATCTGCCCATCGCTGCTCGCGAACTTTCGATTTCGGCTTCGTCTGGCGGCACAAAGGCCAACGGTTCAACGACTCACACCAGTGGCAATGGCGCAGGCTTAAAGCTTGTCGGCAGTGCTCCTGCGGTGGACACCGAAGGCGCGGGCTACATGGTTCTTAAGAAAAAATGGTGCGACGCGTTTGAGCGAGAGTATTTAACCTCGCTGCTCACTCGGCACTCTGGCAACGTTTCTGCCTCTGCGCGCGAAGCTAAGATCGATCGCAGCAACTTCTTGAGACTTCTCCGCAGACACGGAATTCGTCGACACGAAGAGCAAAAAGCAGCGTAAGAAGCATAACAAAAGATGCTTCAAAGAATTAGCACGAGCTAGACGAACCCTGTACAGTCGTGTACCTGTTAGCCTTGACTTTCCCCCACGTTAAAAGCATGAATGGGTGGAGAGAAGAGGCTAAACTAACTATGACCATTCAGACTGTCGGGGATTTGCGAACTCATTTAGACAACCATGGCTTGTCACCTGAGCAGTTCGCTAAACGTGTACATCTTTCGCACATGACCATTCGTCGTTGGCTCAAGAAAGGTCCGGAGCACAAACTTCCGACCAAGTACTTGCTCCTCATGAACGAACACATCAATAGCCCCAGTGGTTCCTTGGCTGGAAAAAATCCGTTGGGCACTCCTAAGAACTTCGCTGACTTAATTCATCAGCTCGAAGAAACAGGCGCTGCACAGGTTCATGAATCCGTGCGCCTAGAATCCGGCGTGAACGAAAAGCTCACTGAAAAGGGCATTGATCCGTTCTTCAAAAATTACTGCGGCAAGCTTATCTCGAACATGAACTCGTCGAAGATTCCGTCAAAGTCCCGCGCTCTCTGCGCTGGAGCTTTGGCTTATTTTATCAATCCGTTCGACGTCATTCCGGATGCTGTTCCGCTCATCGGTTACATGGATGACCTGGCGGTGATGGGCGCCGTCCTGAATCTGCTGACGGATCCTCTCGCGTCGACAGTTAAAGACACGATTTAAGTCGTCGTCACTTCTTATGAGTGTTTTATCCAATCAGCTCAATAAAGAGGTTGCCCGCCGACGTACGTTCGCAATTATTTCGCATCCTGACGCCGGCAAGACCACTCTCACTGAGAAACTTTTGCTCTACGGCGGTGCCATTCACCTTGCCGGGGCCGTGCGAGCAAAAGCCAATCAACGCAATACCACTTCCGATTGGATGGAAATCGAGAGGCAGCGCGGAATTTCGATCAGCACCAGCGTCTTGCAGTTTGAATATCAGGGGAATCAAATCAACCTGCTGGATACTCCGGGCCACAAGGACTTCTCCGAAGATACCTATCGCACTCTGACAGCTGCTGATGCCGCAGTGATGCTCATTGACGCTGCTAAGGGCGTTGAACCGCAGACTCGTAAACTCTTTGAAGTTTGTCGGATGCGCGGACTCCCTATCGTTACGTTCATCAATAAACTCGATCGGCCCTCTCAAGAGCCGCTGGACTTATTGGATGAACTCGAAAAAGTCCTGGGCATTCGCTCTTGCCCGATGAGTTGGCCCATTGGTCAGGGAGAATTCTTCAAAGGCGTTTACGATCGCCAGTCTCAAGAAGTCTTATTTTTCCAAACCAGTGGTGAAGCCAATGTGAAAGATCGATTAGCACCTCGCAAAGTGACGGGTGTCGACGATCCCGTCTTCTTGTCTTTGATCTCTTCTTCCGAAGGGGACGACCAAGCTAAAGAGTTACACGAGAAGCTGAAGAATGATCTCGATCTCTTAGAAATGGCGGGCGATCCCTTTGACCATGCCAAAGTTCTAGCCGGCCAGCTCACTCCTGTCTTCTTTGGAAGTGCGATGAATAACTTCGGAGTGCAGCGGTTCTTGGAACGCTTCATCGACCTCGCTCCGTGCCCGCAACCCCGAATGAGCACCATTCGGGTCGTGGAACCGAAGGAAGAAAAGTTTTCGGGTTTCATCTTTAAGATTCAAGCCAATATGGACCCTTCGCATCGCGACCGGGTTGCGTTCATGCGCGTCTGTTCTGGGAAGTTTACTCGCGGCATGGACGTGAAACACGCCCGCTTAGAAAAAACAGTGCGCTTGTCTAAACCCCTCAACTTCTTTGCACAAGAACGCGTGATCATCGAAGAAGCCTGGCCAGGAGACATCGTCGGCCTGCTCGATACTTCGGGTGAACTCCGAATCGGAGATACCCTTTGCGAAGGCCCCGCCTTTGAGTACGAAGGGGTGCCTCGATTCTCTCCCGAACATTTTGCTGGAGTTTCAATCCGAGACCCCATGAAGCGCAAACAGCTCAAGAAAGGCCTTGATCAGCTTTCTGAAGAGGGTGTGGTTCAGGTCTATCGGCAGCGCGGATTTGGCGACAAGGACCCTGTGCTAGGTGCTGTCGGTGCATTGCAATTTGAAGTGTTGCAAGCTCGTCTCAAGAGCGAGTACTCCGTCGATGTAAAAATTGAGAAAATGCCTTTTGTTCACGCTCGTTGGATCGAAGGCACCGGCTTTGATCCGGACTTCTTTGAGCGCCGAGAAGACAGTCGTTGCCTCGAAGATCGAGACGGCCTGCCCGTCCTACTTTTCAAAACGGACTGGAGCTTGCGCTGGGCTGAAGAGAATTACAAATCACTGAAATTCCTAAAAACAGCGCCCATTGTAAAAAAATAAGTCTAGTGCGGCGAAACAGGATCACTCTGCCCATCCATCTTAATTTCTTGAGTCTTGGGTGGCGAGTCCTCATCGCCTGAAGCATCGGACCTGCCAAACGCATCACGAATCATCTTCACAAATTTATTTCCGGAAAAAACATAGCCGATGTTGATGTGATGATCGATGTCGACTGCACTCGGACTCAATCCGAAATCATAAGAAACCATCGTAAAAATATTGGAATCCTTGATGACGTCCGTGTCTTTCACCAAAATCCCATATTTAAAATTCACGCCGTGGACCGCTTTGAAGACGCTATGAGATCCCCCGAACATCAGGCCCGAGAAGTCTTTAGCTCCGTCGAGCTTTCCCCAGACTGCCCCAGCCCCGACGCGAATGCGGCCCAGCGCAAAGCCCTCTTCTTTTCCAAAGTTACCGGTCGGAATCACCGAGACATCCCAATCTAAGTAGTACCGCGTTCTCCAACGCTGGGTCAGCGCATTAAATTCCACCAGCTTGTAAGGCACAAAAACAAACGTGATGTAAACGGCCCCACCTGCTGACGCCTTCACCACCTTTGGATTGATGTTGAGGGTCACTCCCAAAGAAAACAAATATCCGGTGGGAGCCAGGCTACCCCAAGTGTATCCGCGCAGGTATTCACTCGCGTGAATATAGCTTGCAGCCGATTCGACGGCTTCTCGCACTTCTGTCTTTTTTGCCTCGAGCTTTTTGAAATTTTCGTAAGAAAAAAGATCGGCATCGGATCGAGTCACCACAGCCAGATCGGGCACGATGCTATAAACCGCATCCTTCATCATCTGGATGGAATTTTGCAAAACCCGTTCGCGCTCTTCGTCGCCGAACTCGTTGTAAGGAGTCTTGTAGAAAATATAAGGCGATTTGTAGATTACTTGTGTCCCTGCATGCGCAACGAACGGAAAAAAGAGACCGATCCATAAACTGAAAAATCTTTTCATGTAAGAACCCCCGAAACTGCGGGGCTTCTAACTGCGGTTTCGCATTTGTTCAACCGGAAAGCGGTTGAATCCAATGACGCGCGACGCGTCCTTTGTCGTACCAAATGGATCCCATCACTGAACGGCGCGCTAGGACTTCGGGTAGGAACAACGCATCCCCTTCCCAGAGGTTCAAAGAAAGTACTTCTTTGTACGGAATCCAAGAAAGCTCGCCTTCATCCGATTTTTTCCAGGGATTGTTTTTGAAAGGCGGATCGAGATTCTTCAACTCGACTGAAAATAGAAAAACAACCCAGTCTTCATTTTTCTTTGGTTTAAATAGAGGAAATTGAATCACGCCGAGCGGCTTGAAATCCTCGAGAGGCAATTGCAAGCCGGCTTCTTCAAAAAATTCTCGCCGCGCGCATTCAAGTGGAGATTCATCGGCTTCAAGCTTACCTCCTAAGCCGTTCCACTTTCCAGAATGAAAATCGGTTGAGGCCCGGCCCGGATCGTTTCGATGAATCATCAAAACGCGATCGCCCAGGCGGGCATAGATCAAAACGGCTGGGATCACTTTTCGAAGGGCTTGTTCGTAAGCGTTTCCGGACGCACTCACGCGTACATGCTCTCGATGAGGGCGTTGTAATTCTTTTCAACTACGTTGCGCTTCATCTTGAGCGTGGGGGTCATTTCCCCACCAGCGATAGAAAACTCTTTGGCAAGAATTACGAAGCGCTTGATCTGCTCGTAGCTCGCCAATTCAGAATTTACACTATCGATATAGGACTGAACGGTCTTTACAACCTCAGCATCACAAATCTGCAGACCATCACCTGTAATGGCGCCCGACTTCTTCTGCATTTCAGCGGTGGTGGCTTCATCTAAGGTCAAAAGAATGGAAAGGTACTTGCGATTGTCGCCCACCATGCAGGCTTGGCTGATCATGCCTTTTGCTTTTAATTTTTCTTCGATCGGAAGCGGGGCAATCATCTTGCCACCAGAAGTCTTCAAAATTTCCTTCTTACGACCCCGAATGCGAATCAAACCCGTATCCGTAGTTTCGCCAAGGTCCCCGGTGTGAACCCAGCCATCAATCAAAGTGGCGTCGGTCGCTTTTTGATCTTTATAGTAGCCCACGAAAATGTGGCGCCCCTTGCTGAGAATCTCTCCGTCTTCGGCAAGTTTGAATTCAATTCCCGGAAGCGGACGACCCACGGTCCCCGCCGATTCTACACCCGGCTGAGTCATGCAAACCACACCAGTGGTTTCAGTTTGACCGTAGTCTTCCAAAATTTCTAAGCCCAAACGTCTAAACCAGCGAGAAACGTGCGCAGGCAACATGGCCGCTCCAGAAGCCAACACCATAGCATTCTTCAATCCCAAAGCTTCCTTCACCTTATTAATGATGATGGGCTCGGCAACTTTGTACTGAATCAGATCCAACGGATTCGGAAACTTCTTTCCAAACTTGGCGTTTGCAACTCGGTCGCCAGTGTCAAGCGCCCAGTTGGCCATGGCTTTCTTTAAGCCCTTTCCGGTTTTGATTTTACTTAACACGCCTTCCATCATCTTTTCCCAAACGCGGGGAACGCAGAGAAGCAAGGTGGGTTGCACTTCGACCACTTCCTTGGCGACGTTTTCGAACTTGGTACAATAGTAAATCGTGTAACGCTGAGTGATGCCTACGCCGATACTCTGAAGTTTTTCAGCAATGTGAGAAATCGGCAGGAATGAAAAAATAGTTCCGGGGCTCGGCGGCAGCTTCCAATAGCGAATGACAATGTCCGACGTGTAGGTCAGGTTGTCGTGACTGAGCAATGCTCCCTTCGGGTTACCCGTCGTGCCCGAGGTGTAAATTAAGAATGCTCCGCCATGCATGTCGACTTGATCGAGATACTGCTGCAAAGATTTAGCTTTTCCAGCTTGAACCAGCTTGGCACCCTCCCGAATGGCATCGCTGTAGGCGACCGCATTGGGTGCGCAACCCTTGTCGTCATCAAAAACCAAAATCAGTTTCACGAAAGACGGGAGAGAAAATTCCTTCTTCGGGCCGACAACTTTTTCATAATACTCACGGTTCTGCACCGCTAAGATCGAAGCGCCTGCGTGATTCAAAACATACTGAATATCATGCGACGTAGAGTTGGGATAAATTCCCGCCGACAGCGAACCGCTCAGCATCAGCGCTAACTCCATGTGGAGCCACTGCGGACAATTGTAAGAAAGAATGGCTCCAGCTGTCCCCTTCCCGATTCCATGAGAGTCGAGGAAAACCGCCAGGTGGTAAACACGATCGCAATACTCCTTGGCCGTGATGGTGACCCACTTGCCGTCGTGCTTATAGATCTGTGCCGGATCATTCGGCTGTGCGCTGGCCCACTTCGCTAATCGGTGAAGAATGGAAGACATATTGGCTTCTTAAGGTATGTCAGAAGGAATTTCTATAGGTATTTAAAAAAGGCCTTAACAAACGCTAAGCTTGCTCGCCGAGTCAATGAGGGCCTTTTTTCAGAGAGCACTCCGTTTTTCCGATAAGTGGGAGATGGGTTCTCGCCTCCTTTTCCTTATTCTTCTCATGATATCCGCCTCAGTTCAGGCAGAGGACCCCAACCCAGGCGACGCTTTCACTGAAGACGCGTCCAAGATGACTCTCCACATTAAAAAAGTCGTAGCTGATGCGCGCAAGGGCTTTATTACGACGGAAGATAAAACCCATTTAAACTACGGAATTTTTGGTGGGCCCCAAACTCCGCCCAAACCACTCGTGATTGTCCCGGGAAAAGGAGAAACCCTATTTACCTATGGCGACATGATTTCGAAACTGATGCGAGATGGCTTCGGACCGATCTACATGATGGAACCCCGAAGTCAGGGTGTTTCAGACCGCGCTCTTCCAAGCCGCCCCAATGTCATTCACATTGAGGATTTCAAAACCTACGCCAAAGACACCATTGAGTTTATCGATGGACCGGTGAAACGCGACCTCGCTGCCAGGGGAATTAGAACTCTTCCAGATATGATCGCTCATTCTGCGGGTGCAGCTGTTGCCGAACTCGCCTTCGATCTCAGACCGGATCTCTTCAACCGAGGCTATGTGTCTATTGGTCCACTCTACGGAATTCGGAATGGAAGAATGGGTGAGAAGACCCGCAAACTGATTCTCCATGTTCTTTCAAAATCATTTTTAGAAGAAATGGTTGTTGATACTCGATCGGAAGCTCCTCGGGGTTCTGTTTTAGAAATCGCCAGAAACTTAGAAGAGCAAGCGCAGATTTCCACTCGCTATGTCACAGCTGACTGGGTTCATGCCGCTGAAGAAGCTAGTGAAACAATTTTAAAAGACCTCGCCAAGAACGGACGAGCTGGCCTCATCGTTGTGGGAAGAGATGAAAACGTAGTGAGCCTCGATGCGATTTACAACTATCGCTGCCAAGCCCAAGCAAACGGGCATACGTGTGGCTTCGAAGTAATTTCCGGAAATCACTCTCCGCACACCTCTGGAAAAGAAACTCCCGAAGAGCTTTTAGCTCTGATTAAAAAGCAATTTGCAGAGCCGTCTTCTCGCTGCTATCGCGAGTACTCTTATCTGAACTAATTCGCAAAAATGCTGAACGTCATTTTATTTTGGAAAGCAGGATTGCGATTGGACTGATTCTGTCCGAAATCGGAATACAGGCTGAGATACCAATAGTAATTTCGAGAAATCAGCGCCACATAATCGCGAGTTTCTTTAAAGGGAATCATGTCGAAGAACAGAATACGCTGACTCAGCGGGTAGCGTTTCAACCATTCGTCGATTCTCTCAGGTCCGGCATTGTAGGCCGCCAACGCCAACTCGGCATCCCCCTGGTAGCGATCCAAAAGGTGTTTGAAATACTTCACACCCACCTTGATGTTCACAGCCGGATCCGTGAGTTGCCGCGCACTCGAACGGGACCAAAGACGTGCCGTAGATGGCAAGAGCTGCATCAAACCCACGGCCCCAGCGGGAGACCGCGCCTTGGTATTGAAACCACTCTCTTGCCGAATCAGCGCTGCTATCAAGTACGGATCGATCGTGGCTTTATAAAGTTGAAGCTGATCGGAGTAATCCAGCGGATAGAAAATTTCCAAAGTCGCCCGCGAAATGGATTTCGGATCTTCTCGGAAAAGCTGCGAGAGAACTCGGAACTGCCCGACTAAGTGATGCGCCCGCTTCATCAGTACAGCCACGTAAAGACGGAAGCTACTTTCGGAACCATCCACTCGATCTGCGAGGGCTTCGAGCAACTCAATCGTCGGGCGATTGGCTTTTAATTCCAACAACACTTCTACTGCGCGAACCAAAATATTCAATTCTGGCTTAGTTTCTGAACGGTAGCGAAGCACGTCCGACTTCTTTTCTAAAATCACGGCGAGGTCATTCACTTCCTGAGGCCCGCGCTGACGGAGCAAAAGCCCGTGCGAACTCAACGGATACTCGTTGATCAACCTCAAGCGCATAGCTGTGGCAAATACGGTGTCATTATTTTTTCGAGCGCAGTGATTGCGCCAGTAGAGACTGCGAGAAACAAAGTCCCCGCCTTTGCGTTCGCTCAAGGTTTGAAGATGCTCTTCCGCATCTTTGCAGTTGCCTTCCCACAGGAGAAGCAAACTGAGTCGGAAGCGAGCTCGATCCGCAAGTTCCACCGAAGACGAACAACTCACTGTGCGCTTGTAGTGTTTGATGGCCTGCTGCCTAAACTTTTCATCCGGCAAAAATTCTTCTGACTTTTGTGCCAACGCATAGGAGACGGCGGGGGGCGGACAAAAGAGTGCGCTGCCCGCGGCATCACTTAAAGGCTGAAGGGTTTCCCATTTCGGAATTCGACGCATACCCCACATCAAGCGATTTTCAGGAACGCGCTTGAGCTCTTTCAAATCCCCTGCAGTGAGAAGCTTCACCACCTGCCACTTGGCTGGAACGGGACGATCGTCATCTTCTTCCGCGTGGGCCCCGATGGCATCTGGAGCTACCGCTGTTTCAGCTGCTTTCGATCGGTCGGAAACGATGTAATCACAAAACATGTCCTGACCGGTTTTCTCACGGCAGCTGGCTAACCAGTTCATCTTGGCTTTGCCTACGAGCTTGCCCCGTTTGAAATCCACAAAACGCTGGGCCTGGTCCCGAAGCAGGGTCCACTTCCCCTGCGCAGCCTCTTCAATCTCTAAACCCGTGAGGTTTTTTTCAATCACGGTGGCTAAGTCAGCTGGAGGAATAGTGCTCGACGCAGCAATGGGCGTACACCCCGCCAAAGGTGCGGAGAGGAGAAGCACTAGAATGATGCGGGTTGTGAAGGCCGTCCCTGACCTGGTCTTTTTCACAGCTCTTTTAAGTCTATCTGAAGCTTAAAAGAACGCAATTGCTCAGGAATGAGGGGCGTGTTACAGGTTCGGTTCATTTAATACAGGTGATCAGGAGATCAACATGGCAAAACGATTGAGCAATAAGAACCGCAAACGCCGCATGGACCTGGCTCGCGCCTATAAAGAAGGCACCAAGCCGGCGAAACATAAAGTCGCCGTCGAACGCAGCAAGAAGGCTTTGAAGAAAAAAGCCTATCCGATGACCTAACTTTTGAGATTACTTGGAGCCGGCGAGCATCTTCTGAAGTTCGCCGCGCTCAAACATCTCGGTGACAATATCGCAGCCACCGATGAATTGTCCGCCAATGAAAATCTGAGGAACCGTCGGCCACTGGGTGAAATCTTCCAGTGCGTCCCAAAGCGGATCATCCGAAAGAACATCGACAGAAGCAATGTCCTTCGCTCCAGCAGCCTTCAAGACTTGAACGGCGCGCGATGAAAATCCACAGGCCGGAAAATCCGGGGTGCCCTTCATAAAAATAGCCACGGGCTTGGATTTAGAAATTTCTTCAACCTTCGAACGAAGTGGATGGCTCATGAGGATCTCCTTACTTTGAGCGGTATTGTTCTGGCGTAAAAGTTTTTAAAGTGAGGGCGTGGACCTCGCCGGAATCCACTTCCACCTTCAACAACCCAAAAATCATGCGGTGCTGCTCGATCATCATCTTGCCTTCAAAGGCAGGAGAAACAATGGTGGCCTGGTAGTGATCTTCCGTACCGGTGAGGTCGGTGACCTCAGCACGAGTTCCAGGAGCCAAAGTTTCAATTCGAGCTTTCAATTGAGCGGGTGTCACAGGTTCTTAGTACTAGCATAAGTCTGAGTGATCTGCACCCCTACGAATAGGGATAGGGAAACAAAGCTCTCGTGGAAGACATCTCAATCGATAAACTGAATCTATGGATGAAAGGGAGCTCTGTCGCAGTCGGGCTTAACCGCTGGGTTTCACTCGTAATCCCACTTGCTCCCAGTGCACCTTTGGTATAGCTGCGTTTCATGAAAAATTTTGTCTGGTCGTTGGGGTGGTCGGGGTCCTTCTTCATGGCCTGCTCTCTGGGTGCGGCTCATCAAATACAGCGACTCAAACTCAGGCGAGCGAGGGAGCCGGTTTGGCTGGACGCTGGTCAGGGTCGGGAACTCAGGAATTACTCGGAGGAGTTCAACGCATTGAATTGCACCTGACTATCGGGGTGAGCGCATCTGAATTGAACATCGAATATGCTTTAGACAAAGGCAATCTCACTGATACAGGATCGCTGAAATACCTCATCTCAGACAGCAGAATTTTAGATCAAGCTGGAAAGGTCCAGGTAGGTGTGGTGAAGGCAGAGAATCTTTATATTTCGAACACTCGATTCGGGGATATTTCGGTTTCTCTTGAGGGTGGACGGATGAGCTGGTCTTCTTCTCACGAACAATTTGATAACAAGATTAAAGCCACATTGACCAAGCACTAATCGTTGGGGTCCCCCCCTACTTTAGGATGCCGATCTTTGGGCAGAACCGCGCCACGGGGCACTCTTCGCAGAGGGGTTTGCGGGCGGAGCAGATCTTTCTCCCGTGCCAAATCAAGAGGTTACTGAGCAGAGTCCAGTTCTCCTGAGGCGCCAGATCATGGATTTCAAACTCGATTTTGACCGGGTCTTCCGACTTACTAAAACCCATGCGCCGCACCAGGCGCCCCACGTGGGTGTCGACAGGAAAACCTGGAATCCCATAGGCGTTACCCAAGATGACATTGGCGGTTTTTCGTCCCACCCCGCGGAGCTCAACCAACTGATCCAGGTTCTTTGGAACCACTTCGGCGTACTTCTCAGTTAAGGCCTTCGAAGTTTCAACGACAGACTTGGCTTTGTTCTTATAGAAACCTGTCGACTGCACGAG
>FRDC01004962.1_pt1 | contig 26852 bp, 27 predicted proteins | sample 1106171 | NCBI WGS metagenome assembly FRDC01 (sample SAMEA3930566, study PRJEB13176) | freshwater metagenome | biome: Drinking water system; feature: drinking water; material: water | place: Singapore | collected 2014-12-20 | reverse complement strand
GGTTTGCAGCTGACGACTCCGCCCAACGACTTGAAGATCTTCTATCCGAAGGCGGGCGTGCCTCCGCAGCCGCCGGTCGTTCCCGATCCGAGCAACCCGTTTCTCAAGAAGGGCTTCTCGTTCGGGGCGTGGGACGTCGACAAGGTCGGCCTGCGCATCATCGGCCCCGCCGGCGGTGGACTCTATCTCGCGAAGGTCGAAGTTCATCTCAATAAGAAAACCGATGCTCAGGGTACGGCAGTGTCCCTCGGAGCGAACAAGGTCATGCGCGAGAGTCCGGTTCTGGTTTTGTCCACGACGGCCGCGGGTCCCAACGCGGAGATCAGCGGCTGCGGAACGGGTCAGCCTCAAGCGATCGCGCAGGTCTATTCGACCAAATGCGGTTGGGCCAGCACGTGGAACGGAGCCGCCGGCGGAATCGTCCCGAACTGCACGCCTCCGGCCTGCGCCGCGGGCGACACGAAGATCGTCTCCGACAGCTGCACGGTTCATTCGGAGTGGACGCAGCTTTGGCTGCTCGGTAGCTGCGAGAATGTTTGTCTTCGCGGCGGCTCTTCGGGCTCCTATATGTACGAGTCGAAATGCCCATGGGCGTTCAATTGGAACGGGACCGTCAACGGCAGCTGCAATCCCGATCCATGCCGGTCCGGCGACACTCTGGTCAACAAGTCTTGCTCGGTCCTGGCGCCGTGGTGGACGTACAACTGGTGGGTGCTCGGTAACTGCACCAATCTCTGCGCCAGCGGAGGTTGAGGCGATGAGAGTCTCGCGTCTTTGGCCGATCGCGATCATGGCCGCCGGGATCGGATGTCAGAAGAAGCTTCCGCCTCCTCCCGTTCCGTACGACGCGAAACCGGCGATCGCTACTCCTGCGCCGGTGCCTTCGCCGGCGGCGACACCCGCGCACGCGGTGACGCCATCGCCCAGGCCGACGGTAACTCCGGCTCCAACTCCGCGTCCTTCGCCGACGGCGTTCGTGCCTCCGCCGCCACCCGCGGTTGTACCTTCGTTCGGACCCGGAAGTCCTTCTTCGCCTGGAGCCTTGGGGCCCAATGGCAACGCCACTCGCGGCGCGGGCCCCGGCGCCGGTCAGCCCCCAGGCGTCGGGCCCAATGGAAATGAAAAGCCCGGGCTCGGACCGACGCAAGGATTGCCGCAAGGACCTGGCCCCGGCGGCGCACTCCCAAGTGACGTCAAAACCCGCGGCGGACCGCCGCGAGGAAAATAGCTAACGGATCAAGCGGAACCAAAGATCGAAGACGAGGTACATCCTTCGTCCGCTTGCCGTCGCGACGGAGCGCATGCGCGTCTCGTTGCCGTACTTGTCGCGTTCGAGGTAGCCGGGATCGTAGTTCAGATCGATCGATTCGATTCCGAACTCCTCCAGCCGCCGCAGTTCCGAAAGCTGCGCTCGCCCGTCGAGGTTCGTGTCGGCCCACAAGCGCAGCTCGCGGAACACGGGATCGTGCCGCGTGATCTCGCGATCGCGAATCGCGGATTCGTAGCCGCCGTTGGCATGTCTTCCGTCGAACTTTCTAAGAGCCTCGTATCCGTTGGGCGCGAATTTGCCGTCGGGCCCGTAAGTGTTGTTGCCGAAGAGCTGGTCGACTCCGTTCACCTCGCCGCGCGAGTTCGGCAGGGCGATGAAGTAGGTTTCTCCAACGGAGTGCGGAGTGAACCAAGAGATGAGCTTCTTCGTGAAAGCCGCGGGAAAGCTGTTGCGGCCGAGGATATCGAAGTAAATGCCGTCGGTCGGCGCGGTGAGCTCGATCCTCGGTCCGTCCCGTCGCGGGCTGCCGGGCTTCGGAATGTGAATGACGAGCGGGCTGACGCTCATGTCGCAGTCCGCGTAGTCTTGCGGGCTGACGCTGCGTCCTTCGGTGCCGTAGTCGTAGAGGATCGTCGGCGTTTCCCCGATCCAGCCGTTATAGGTGCCGTCGCCCGAGGGCATCTGCCAGTCAAGGGTCATGGCGCCGCCAGCGAGCCGATTCACGCGTACGTTGGTCGCCAAGTTCTGGAGACTGGGAAAGGGCGGATGATCGGCCCCGCTCAGGGCGAGCATGCTTTCGGAGTTTTCGGGCCGCACTTTCGTTGAACCGATCCACAGCGTGTACGTGCTGCCGCGGGAGGCGAGAGTCGGGCACTGCGAAGGCAGGTTTTCGAAGACGAGCCGCTTTTCGTTGAGGACGCCCGCTTTGAGCTTGCCTTTGTACTCGCATTCGATCGAGCCGTCGGGCGCGACGAAAGCGGCCGTCAGCTCCGGCGCCGATTTGGAGTTGTAGCCCAGTCGCTGCGTGAAATCCGTCGAGCACACGTATTTCAGGGGCAGGGTCGAGACTTCGGGCACCGGTGTCGGGCTTACGTAGGGAGCGGGAGTGCCGTAGGGCGTGGGCGTGGGCGAAGGAAAGAACGGAGGAGGCGTCGCCGGAGGAGGCGGCGGCGGCTCGGCTTCGTCCTCGTCCTTGTCATCCTGGGCCGCTTGGTTCGAGAACACCACCTGAAGACCCAGGAACTGCGTTTTCGCTCGCGTCAGCCGGCCCGACTTCAGCTTCTCGCAACCCTGGTTGGCGAACGCGAGAGGCGCGACGAGCGCCAGGATTCCGAATCGTTTCGCGACTATCATGCTCAAACGGTCGATCATGTTCACCCCTTGCCCGCTTTCAGGCTATCGAAGGGGCCCACGAACCGTACTTACGATCGTGAAACGATCGCCGCCGCGGCCCAGGCGGGCGGGGCAAGTTTTACTTTTCCGTGACCCGAGGCCGCGNNACTCCAAATGAGACGGAGACCCTGGCCGCCGACCTGGAAACCTGCTAGTTTCGCGGGCTATGCCGGTCGCGCCCAACTATCAGCCCATGCCCGTTTTCCCCGAACTGGGGCGGGAATTCGCGGATCCCGTGAAAGCGGCGAAGTTTCCCAAGCATGTACCGCGCTTTCGCAACCAGGATTGGGCCCACAGGGTAGGTCTCGGCGAGCTCACCGATCCGGAGTGGGAAAAGCACTTCGCGCTTTTCGAGCCGCTTCCGCGTAACCTGCCCGAGCCGCTCGCGCTCCGCTATCACGGCCATCAGTTCCGCGTTTACAATCCCGATCTCGGCGACGGGCGCGGATTCCTCTTCGCGCAGATGCGCGACACTCAAGACGGGCGCCTTCTCGATCTCGGCACCAAAGGCAGCGGACAAACGCCGTACTCGCGCGCGGGCGACGGCCGTCTGACGCTGAAGGGCGCCGTGCGCGAGATCCTCGCCACCGAGATGCTCGAATCCCTCGGAGTTTACACCTCGAAAACCTTCAGCGTCTTCGAAACCGGCGAAAGCCTCGAGCGCCACGACGAGCCGAGCCCCACGCGCGCCGGCGTCCTCGTCCGCTTGAACCACAGTCACGTGCGCTTCGGGACGTTTCAGCGACAGGCCGCCGAGCAGGCTCCCGATCGTATCCTTCGTCTCGTCGACTACTGCGTTCGCCACTACTTCCCGCGTTTGACCGACGCTCCGAAAGACCAGAAGGCCGTCGAGTTTCTCCGCGAGGTCTCGTTGCGATCCGCCGATCTCGCCGCGAGCTGGATGATCGCCGGCTTCGTCCACGGAGTTCTCAACACCGATAACATGAACATCACCGGCGAGAGCTTCGACTACGGGCCGTACCGATTCCTGCCGAAGTACGATCCGTCATTCACGGCCGCTTACTTCGACAACTCCGGTCTCTACGCTTACGGACGCCAGCCCGAGAGCGTGCTCTGGAGCCTGGAACAGCTCGCGGGCTCTCTCTCGCTCGTCTCCGATCCCGGGCTTCTCGTCGAGGCGCTGCATTCATATGCTCTGCGCTTCAACGACGCNNNGAAAAACTCGTGGACAGGCTCGGTCTCGAAAGCTCGAGCGATACGGGCAAAGACGGCGAGCTCTTCATCGCTACGTTCAACTTCCTCGCCGCCTCGCAGGCGGGTTTCGAGCAGTTCTTCCACGACTGGTACGGCGGCACGCGGAGCCGGGCGCGCGCCATGAGGGGCCCGCAGGCCGGGCTCTACAAAGGCGAGCACTTCGAAGCGTTCGCGACGAGGCTCGAAGAGCACGCCGCCGAAGCTGAAGCCGCGCGGAGGCTCGACGATCCGTACTTCATGAATGAAAAACCGTGCTCGCTCCTGATCGACGAGATCGAGTGGATTTGGGACGCGATCGCGCGCGACGATGATTGGTCGAGACTTGAAAGTAAGGTCGCGAAGATCCGCGAGCGCGGGAGGGTGTATGGCAAACGTGACGTTTGACGTGCTTCTTCGCGCCGAGGACTTCGTCGCGATCGACAAGCCGCCCGGTTTTCACGTCCATCAGCCCGAGTTCCCGCGCCGACGCGTTCCCAAGGAAGTGACGTGTCTTCCGAACCTACGCCGCCAGCTCGGCACCTATCTCTATCCCGTGCACCGGATCGACGTCGCCACCGAAGGCGTGCTCGTGTTCGCGCTCTCGAAGCCCGCGGCCTCCGGCCTTTGCAGGCAGTTTCAGGAAGGCACGGTCAGGAAAACCTATTTCGCGATCGTGCGCGGCTGGACTCAGGACGATGGCGTGATCGACGAGCCGCTCGCGCTCGATTCCACCGGAGAGATGGTGCCCGCGCTTACGCGCTACAAAACCCACGCCCGCGTGGAGCTGCCGTTCGCGATCGGCAAGAAGCACCCGTCAGCGCGTTACTCGCTCGTGGAAGCGCATCCCGAAAGCGGGCGCTTCCACCAAATCCGCCGGCACATGGCGCGGATTTCACACCCCGTGATCGGCGACACCGCGCACGGGGATTCGTATCATAATCGTTTCTTCAGGAACGAGCTCGAGGCGCCGGGGCTCTGGCTCAAGGCGCGCGAAATCGAGTTCGACCATCCCTCGACCGGCGAGGCCGTGCGCGTGAAAAGCCCGTGGGGCGCGAGATGGACGAAGATGCATAAGCGCCTTGGATGGCGGGAGGTGATCGATGATCGACAGTCAGCTTTATGACCTCGTCCACTCGGGCGACCTGAACGGCGTCGCTCGCTGGCTCGACCGCGAGCCCGGGGATCTCAACACCTGGATCGGCGATCGGCTCGCGCCCTTGCACGTCGCGTGCATCTTCGGGCACGAGCACGTCGCGCGCCATCTTCTCGGCCGGGGAGCGCTCGTTAATCTCCATTCGCTCAACGAATCCGGCGCCGAGCCCTTGCATTTCGCCGTTCTGTTCCGCGACGAGGAAGTCGCCGACCGTCTCGTGCGCATGCTTCTCGACAACGGCGCCGAGCTCAACGGCATTCAGCGCGAGGGCGAAACCGCTCTCCATCACGCGGTCGCGCGCGGCTCGATCCGCCTGGTCTCGACGCTGATCGAGGCGGGCGCGGATCCGTTCTTCAAGGACAAGCTCGGGCGCTCGCCCGCGGACCTCGCGAAGAACATCGGCGACCAGCGAAGCGGCGCGCGCATTCGCGAGGAGCTCAAGCGCGCGTTCGCGCTCACTTGATTTGGAAGCTATTCACCAGATTCTTGAATTTCTGGAAGCCGTCGGCGACGTCGGTCGAAGGAGTGACTTCCGTGACGACGAAGACGCGTTCCTTGTCGAAAATGCCGCAGACGAAGATCGCGGCGGTTTCGCCCGTCACGGTTTTTCCCGTGGCGGTCATGATCCGCGCGGGTTTTTCGCCGATCGTGGTCGGCACGAAGTCGATCGACTTCTCGTCGATCTTGAAGCGCAAGTCGCCCGCGGCCGCCGTCGTCATCGAGCGTAGGAACGTCTCGAACTCCGGAGGAAGAACCGCGCGGCGACGGCCCGTCACCGCGAGCACGTAGCTCTCTTCGAAGGAATCCGCTCCGCGCCACTTGCCGTAAAGATCGTACTGCAGGCCGCCCTTCAGAGGCTTGGCGCCCATGAATCCGATCGAGCCGGGGAGAGGCAGATTGTAAGAGCTCAAGCGCCGGTCGGTCAGCGTGCTCGCGACGGCGCGGGGCGCGGCGGTCGCCTGCGTTTTTCCCGTCCGCGCGGTGAGCGAGGCGAGCGTCGGCAGCTGGCCGAAGAACGGCATCAGGCCCGGATCGGCCGCCCACGCCGACAGACTGTAGACGAAGCCGTCTTTCTCGAGCCACAGGTTGACGGATTCGGCCCCGGTTTCGTCGTCGTTTTGCACGGTGAAGCGGCAATAGGGAACCGAGCCGAACATCGCGCCAGGGAGCGTGGAGGCGCGCATCGTACCGCATTCGGCGGGCTGCGCGCGCGAGTAGAAGCTCTTCTTCTGTTCCGGCGTCAGTTTCTTCTGCAGCTCGGCCCATTGGCCTTCGTGCATGAGCGTGCGCAGGATCTCGGTGGGCTTCGCTTCGAGCAGCACCTTGCCGGTCTTGGTCTTCAAGCTCGCTTGGCCCGGCTTGATCGGCGCCCGTTGGATGGAGAACGCGGCCGCGTCTCCCCAGGCGAAACACGCCTGGAGAACCACGTCGCCTTGTGGCTTGCGCGACTTCGCGCAGTTGTCGAACACGGACGGAAGATCGAGCTTCATCACGAGGTCGTCGAAGTCGAACGCGAGCTCGCGGATGTTTTTCACGCCATTGAGATTGCGGTCCTTCATCGCGACGGCTAAGGCGGGGGCGAGATCGGTCGCGGCGAGCGAGCGCATGGCGCTTCGCGTGCGCTCGACGATCATGTTGCGACCCTCCTTGAGTCCCATGAAAGCCGTGTTGGATCCCTGATAGTCGGCCACTTCGATGGCGGCGATCGCGGTGTTCAGCTGCGCGCGGTCCGAGGAGTAGCGGTTGACGACGCCGACCACGGTGCCCTTGTCGTCGAGCAGAGGTGCACCGCTGTCCCCCGGCGCGATGGGGCCGGAGAACTGAATTTCCTCGATGCGGGTCTGCGTTTGGCGAACCGTCGAGACGACTCCTTTGGTGATCGAGAAATCGTGGCCGCGCGGGTGGCCGAAGGCATAGACGGCTTCGCCCGCCATCGGACGGCTTTCGCTCGCCAGATTGAAGAAAACTTTCGGGCGGACGTCGAGCTTCAGGAGACAGATGTCGAGACCGCGCTGGTCACCGCAGTTGGCGACGTCGAACTTCTTGAACACGCGCCCGTCGCCCAAGGTGAGCTCGGCTGTGAACGAGGCGCTGGAGAGAACCGCGTTGCGCATCACGTGTTGATTCGTGACCAGGAAGCCGTCTTCGGAAATCAAGAAGCCGGCGCCTGTGATAACGGGAATCCCGTGCTGCTTCACGACGATCTTGGCGATCGCCGGGCGGAAGCGCTTGTAGAGCTCATCGATGGGCGGAATATAGGCGGGCTTCTTTCCGCTCGACTGCGCCGCCGCGCCCAGGGGGGCGCAGAGGATCGCCGCTAGAATGAGGACACGCACGAGCGTGCCGATGGACCGATATGTCATCACTGGAAAAGATCGGCGTTATCGTGGAAAGTCTTAAATCGAGACTCTTTTTTCCTCGACCAACATCCAGACCGGGACCGGCTCATGGCGCGCACTCAAGACCAAGGACCCAAGATCGAAACCGTCGTCTTCGATCTCGGCGGCGTTCTCATCGATTGGAACCCCCGTTATCTCTATCGCAAGCTCTTCTCCGACGAGCGCGAGATGGAGCGGTTTCTCGCGGAGGTTTGCGACGGGCCCTGGAACGAGCGCCAAGACGAAGGGCGCCCGTTCGCCGACGCGATCGCCGAGCGCACGGCGCTTCATCCGCACTACGCCGACAAGATCAGCGCCTTCTTCGATCGCTGGCCGGAGATGATGAAGAGCGAGATCGCCGGGACCGTCGAGATCCTCGAGGAAATCCACGCGGCCAAGCGTCACCGTCTTTTCGCGCTCTCCAACTGGTCGGCGGAGACGTTTCCGCACGCGCTCAAGCGGTTCGGGTTCTTCGATCGGTTCGAGACCGTTCTTCTTTCGGGAACCGAGAAACTGATCAAGCCCGATCCGCGTTTCTTCGCCCTTCTTAGCAGCCGCCACGGCGTCGTTCCGGAAAAATCGATCTTCATCGACGACGTCGAGAAGAACGTCGAAGGCGCGCGACGCGTGGGCTTTCACGCCCACCGCTTTACGAGCCCGGAAGCGCTTCGAGAGCATCTACTCCAGCTCGGGATTCTCTGAGAACGAGACGATCGGTCACTCCGTTCAAGAACGTGGCCCGAACGAAACCAAACGAACATTTCGGGAAAATGAATGTGTCGCCGTCCGTGTTACTTTCGGAATCTCCCGATCTTCGGGAGTCTTGAAACACATGGAGGAGACTTAACATGACAGAAATGATTCAACACGAGCAAGTCAAGGAAGGCACGACGACCCGGCAAATCGAGGTGCAGACCGCGAAGCTCCAGAGCATCAACTGGCTCGGATTCGCCGTGGGTAGCATGTTCGTATCGGCCGCGCTGGAATTCGTTTTCAAGAAACGGGTGCTCGGCAACTTCGTCGGCCTCTGGGCTCCGTGCTTCATGCTGATCGGGATCTACAACAAGATCGTGAAAGTCGAAGCGAACCTCGAGCGCAGTCTCATGCATTGAGTGTCTAAATTTTAGACGGCCGTTGACCGCGCTACGGCCGTCTACTCGCCGAAGGGCTTCATCCCGGCGAATAGATGGTTTTAGAGCGGCATCGGGATCGCAATACAAGGATTCGTAGGGTGCACTCCACTGGAGGAAGTAATGATCCTGAGAATCCTCGTACTTGCAGTCATGGCCGTGTCTGTTTCCGCTCATGCGCAGCCCGGGAACAGAGGAACGCAGAAGAAAGACACTTGCATCAGCACGGGCGTCGAGCTGGAAACCAAGCCTGCGTTCAAGGCCGCTCTTAAGAACACGAATCCGTTCGTTCCCTGGAGCGCCCTGGTCGAAGTCATCCATCCGGAGACCAAGGAGAAAAAGACGCTCGCGGTACGGATCAATCCCCAGGAAGACGGCAACGCGCTCGTCAAGATCGGGCCCGACAGCCCCGAGAACAAGCCTCGCAGCGTTCCGTTCAATCTTTGTATGGATGCCTCGAAAACTCTCTACGTTTCGGTGTTCCAGTACACGCTTCACTTCGTCGACGACAAGTTCGACCGCCTGAAGACGATCGATCCGACCGATCCGGAAAAGAAGAGAGAGATCATTATCTCGAAAGGCGCGAAGTAACGGCGCCCCTGGGAAGGGACCAAAAGGGTGGGTAAGCTCTTGATTTTCGTAACTCTGTTTCTCCCGCTCTTTGCCGCTGAGGCGAAGGACGCGGAGAATTGCGTTTACGAAAGGCGCGCCGCCGGCTTCGGTCTCTTGACCGGCCTTCCTAAGGAAATCATCGGCTTCGCCGACTGCAGCTCGAACGAAAAAGCCAAGCACAACATCATTCTCGTCGCGGAGCTCAAGAGCGGCGAGCGCGCGGAAGTCTTACGCGTCTTCAAATCCTACGAAGAGATGGCGGTTCGAAGCGCCGACAAAACGAGGCTCGTCTCCGAGAAGTTCGAGAAAGACGCGAAATGGTTTGAAATCGAAACCATTCGCGGCAAAGGCGTGATGGTCCACTACCTGGCGGTCAAACGCATCGGGCCCAAGACCATCGCAATGATCTACACCGACACGGCCGTGCGCGCCCGCAGCTTCAACGGCTCCATCAAGCAGGCGCGCGATCAGATCTTCTCTCGGCGATTCCTCGCCGGCTTGAATTAGGCCGCGTTCTCTTCAGGCGCTTTCACGGCGCAAATCAAGTCTTCCAGGAACGACGAGCTGATCTGCAGTACGCCGCAGACCTTCGCCATTTCGTTGATCTCGCCGGGCGCCAGTTGCCCGTCGGCGCAGGCGATCGAAAAGATATCGCGGATGATGTTGAGTCGTTTCACCGGAGGAAGCTCGAAGTTGATCTTCTTCGCGCTGGTGACGATGCGCTGGATGATTTCATCGTCGCTCAAGGCGAGCGCCGCTTGAACCTGGGCCGACGGATCGCCGGTCCGGAGGAGTTGGCCCAGCGCTTCGCACTCGGAAGGATCCACTTGGCCGTCGCTCTTGGCGACCATCACGCCGGTGTTGAAAATGAACTCGCAGATCTGCGCGGCGAGCTCGCTCTTGTCGTCGAGATAATCGGGCTCCATCATGCTCATGAACGCGCGAATCTCGCTTTCCATCTGATCGAAGGCCAGCGAATCATTCGCCGACTTGCCGCCGAGCTCCCGGAACACCGCCGATTGGCTGAACAGATCCAGGGCGCGCAGGCGAATCGGGCTCAACGGGTGCGAGGAATAGAACTCCTCCATCTTGTCGGCCGAGCTTTCCTGGATGTATTTCACGAGATCGGAGTACTGCTCCATGTATTCGGACACCGTGAAGTTGAAAGTCGACGAAGTGATTCCGGACGACAGCTTGAAAAAGGCTTGGCTGGCTGATTTGAAATCGCGCGAGCACAGGAGCCCGGCCCGATCGGCTGAAAGCTCGGCGGCCCGCTGCCAGCTGCGCATGCGGATGATGTCCTTGGGCGAAACGACGTGGCCGTAGTTCGACGCCAGGAGATCGACGGGAACGTCGTGATGGTGGAAAAGCGCGTGGCCCAGCTCATGGCCGAGCACGAAGGCGATCTCGTCCGGAGTGAAGTTCTCCAGCAGCCCCGAGGTGAAGTAGATCGAGTACTTTCCGTCGACGGGAGCGAGGATGCCCGCGTTGAACATGCGGTCCTGAACGACGAAAAGATCGAACGGGATTTTCAGGGAGAGCGACGAGCGGCAGCGCTCGACGATCTCGAAGATCGGTCTCGAAATGTTGGGAGTCAACCGCATCGCTCTCGCCAGCAGGCGACGGCGCCCCCGTTTGGCGGCCTCGGACTCGTTGATCTCGCGAATCGACTCCACCAAAGCTCCATTGCCGGCGAGCGTTCGCAGAAAACTCGTGTCGGCGCCGTAGGCCAAGCGGTGGAGATCGAGCTCGGTCATCTCTTTGCCGTAAAACGGAGCCGCTTCGGTCGGATTCGAGACGGCGCTCGCGGCGACGATGGCCTCCTGATACTTCTCGGTCAGCTCGGCCATCTTCGCTTGCATCTCGGCGACGAGCGCGGCGATCTGATCGGACTTTCCGTTCAGCGCGCACTCCTGGATTCTCGTTTGGAATCCGGCTTGAAGTTCCTGGATTTGTTTCTGAAATTCACCCGCGTTCACGTCGCCTCCCCGGTCGAAGAGTTGAGCAGTTTCATCGGCTGGCACGGGGGAGAACTGAACGCGCAAAAGGAGACGTACTAAAAGGCGAACGTGTTCCAGGGGGAGACGGAAACTGGATCGATTTAGCTTATCGCTTGCAGTCGGGACGCGTCTTCGCCGCTTGATATTCCTTGAGAGCTTGATCCATTCCCGCTTGGAGGCCTTTGATACGCGTTTCGTCGGACGGGTGGGTGGAGAGTATTTCGGGAGGCTTTTGGCCGCCGGCCTTCGCCATGTTCCTCCAGAGATCGACGGACTCGCGGGGATCGAAGCCCGCGCGCGCCATCAGCGTTTGGCCGATCGCGTCCGCCTCTTTTTCCTGGTCGCGGCTGTACTTCAAGACGACGCCTTGCACGGCGAGGGGAGCCGCGATGCCGAGCGCCTGGAGCATGATGCTGTGGCTCCCGGAGTCTTGCGAAGCGAGTGTCCCGTTGAGAAACGCGTCGATCGCGAACATGCCGCCCATCGCCGTCAGCTGCGTGCTCACGCGCTCCCGTCCATGGCTCGCGATGACGTGCCCGACCTCGTGGCCGATGATGGCGGCGAGCTGGCCGGGAGTGTTCGCGACTTTGAGAATGCCGGTGTAGACGCCGATCTTCGCGCCGGGAAGAGCGAACGCGTTGACCTCGTCGCTCTTGAACACGACGACTTCCCACGGCTGCTTCTCGGCCATCGCGGTGGTGACGGAGTCGGCGACGCATTTCACGTAGGAATTCGTCGCGGGATCGGCCTCCTGCGGCTGCGACTTCTTCATGTCGGAGAACGCCTGCGTGCCCATGGCGTTCACTTGCTCCGGCGGCACGAGCATGAGCTGCTTGCGGCCCGTCGGCGACGTTTGACAAGAGACGATCGCCGCGAGGATCGCGCAGCCTGCTGCCAATTTCATCCGCATGATGAACCTCCCCCGAAAACGAAGGAAGTTTATCGCGCGAGCCGATCAACGGCGATGCAAAAACCTCCACAATTTCCTGACGAGTTCGACATGTGTGGATTCGCTATTGGTGCGTAGACTCACTCCCCGTGGGAATGCATGCCGCGAAGGAGTACGACGTGGATGAAAAGAACAAGCAGAAGGACGTTAGGGAATCGGGCCGCCAAAACGGGCAGCGGCAGGACGAGAGCCGGCGCCAGAAGCATGAAGACCGCGTCACTCCGGAAAAGGATCATCCCACCGGACACCTCGGATACACCAGAGAGAATCTCAAAGACGTCGTCTCGACCAGGGACGACGACAACAAGGAGTAAGAAGCTTGAGAACACAATCGTCCAAGTCCTCGCGTTCCGGCAGCCGTTCCAAAAAAGCCGTCGTTGCCGCTCGTGCGACTCGGTCCACCCGCGCGAAAAGCGCCGGCCGTCGTGGCAAGGCTGTGGTGAGCACCCGCACGAAACGCAAAGTTCGCCGCTCTTCCATGCACTGATGGCTTTCTGATCTGGATTTCCCAAGTCCCTCGAGGCGTCGGGCTCACCCCGGCGCCTTTCCTTTTGACCTCACTGAGCACGCGTGTAAACTCAATGGCTATGCCGCCTACACATCCGCATCGATCTTCACAACCGACGAACGCCCGAGCGCACGTGGCCGTCACCGTTCAGGCCGGCCGATTTCACCAGTACCGTGGCGCGCTTTTGCTCGCTCTCGCCCTGCTCGTGCTGTGGATGTGTCAGAGCTTTCTTGTCGCCGTGGTGACCGGCGCGATCTTCTCGATCGTCCTGCAGCCCTGGATGTATCGCATCCGCAACTGGCGAATCGGCGTGGCTTGGAGAGCCATGCTGGTGACGATGGCCTTCGCGGTGTGCTTTCTTCTTCCGATCTGCGCGATCATTTTCCTCGGTGCCGAGGCCGCGCTTTCGAAGATCCAAGACGTTCAAGCGGCGGGCGTCGATCCCTCGCAGCTCACGTCCTCGAAAGGCGTCATAGAGGCGTTGGGTCTTCAGGAGCTGATAGCGAAAGTCGAATCGATCTCGCCGGTCAACGAAGCGCAGCTACGCCAGTTCGTCGGGCGGGCGGCGGTGGCGATCGGGGCTTGGAGCGCCAAAGCGCTGCAGAACTTCCTGGCGAGCATTCCCGGCGCGGCTTTCAATACGATCATCATCCTGCTCACCGTGTTTTTCCTACTGATCGACGGCAAGCGCGCCGCGCGCTTCATTCGCGAGAACTCCATTTTCGGGCCGCAACAGACCGACACCATCTTCGCGACGGTGGTCTCGCTCTGCCATTCCGTCCTGGTCGCTTCGATCGCGGTCGGCGTGGTCCAGGCGGCCCTCATCGTCCTCGCGTGCATCATCACGGGTACTCCCGGTGCGCCTTTGATCGGCTTGGTCGCTTTCGTCTGCTCGTTTCTACCGGTCCTAGGCACGGCTCCGATCACGATCTTCCTGACCGCGAGCGCGTTTTTCAGCGGCGACTTTTTCGCCGGCATCGTGTTTCTGGTTTCCATCTTCGTGGTGGGTATTTCGGACAACATCGTGCGCCCCTACGTTCTCAAGGGCGGCGCCGAGCTCCATCCCTTGGTCGGGTTCGTGGCCGCGTTCGCGGCGCTCGACACGCTCGGATTTTTCGGAGTGTTCATCGGTCCCGTGGTCGCCGGGATCTTCTTCACCCTGCTTCCGATGGTCATGCGGAGCTACGCTCGCAAGTCGGTCCAAGTATAGGCTAGTCCGCGATGCTAAGTACGCGCCGATACGATACTCTGTTCGATGAATGTCTCCAGCGTCCAAGCACTATGATTTGATCGTTCTGGGCTCCGGCCCCGGCGGGCAACGCGCGGCCGTGCAAGCGGCGAAGCTCGGCAAACGCGTGCTCATCGTCGAGAAAAACCGCGTCGGCGGAGCGTGTCTGCATTCCGGCACCATTCCCAGCAAAGCGCTCCGAGAAGCCGCTCTGGCTTCGATGCCGGGCGCGAGCTCCGTCAAGAACGTGATGGCGCGAACGCATTGGGTGATCGAGGAGGAGTGCGGGATCATTTCGGACCAGCTCGCTCGCAACAACATCGAGCTGGCGACGGGGATCGGCTCCTTCGTCGACGAAAAGCAGATCGAGATCGTCAGCCTCGAAGGGGCTTCCCGCGTCACTGGCGAGTTCATCGTGATCGCCGTGGGCACGCGCCCGCGCCGTCCCGCCGAAGTCGTCTTCGACGGGCAGATCATGTACGACAGCGACACGATCCTTTCGCTCCCCCAAGAGCCGCGCTCGCTTCTCGTGCTCGGCGCCGGCGTCATCGGCTGCGAGTACGCGAGTATTTTCGCGCGCGCGGGAGTGAAGGTGACGCTCGTCGAGACGAAGCCTGCGCTTCTGACCTCCATCGATCCCGAGATCGTCCAGGCGCTGCTGAGGCAGTTCGACAAGTCGGGCATCAAGGTTCTCACCGATACCCAGTACGGAAACGTGCGCCGCGCGATCGACCGCCAAGGGCGCGCGGTGGCGCAGGTGGATCTCGTCGATCCCGAGCGCAAGTGGTCCGACACCTACGACGCCGTTCTTTATTGTCTCGGCCGCTCGGGCAACTGCGAGGGCCTGAACCTCAAGGCAGTGGGGCTGGAGGCCGACGATCGCGGTAATCTCAAGGTGAACAAGAACTATCAAACCCGAGTACCGCACATCTACGCGGTGGGCGACATCATCGGCGCGCCCGCGCTCGCGGCGTCGTCATCAGAACAAGGCCGGCTTGCCGCGCTTCACGCGTTCACGGGCCAGGCCGCCGAGTTTCCCGACACGTTTCCTTACGGCATTTACACGATTCCCGAGATTTCCTCCGTCGGCTACCAGGAGTCGCAGCTCGCCAAGCGCAAGATCAAGTATGTCGTCGGTAAAGCTCAATACAGCGAGCTCGCGCGCGGTAAGATGATCGACGACGAGCACGGTTTCCTGAAGCTGATCGTGCACGCGAAAACCCATCGGGTGGTCGGTGTCCACGTCATCGGCACGAGCGCCACCGAGCTCGTGCACATCGGGCAGGTGGCGATCGCCTTCGGCGCCAACGTCGAGTTCTTCGTCGAGAACGTGTTTAACTATCCCACGCTCGCGGAAGCCTACAAGGTCGCGGCCTTCAACGCGATCAACCAGCTTCGCCAGGGGGCCTAGCTCATGGCGCGGCGGCTGGCGGGAATCTTCGCGATTTCTCTTCTCGCCGCGGTGTCGAGGGCCGCGCCCAGTCCGCCGCTCGATCTCGAGCGCGCGGCGAAGTTCGCGCTCGACAACTCGCCCATCTACAAGAACGCGGAACGGACCGAAGCGGTGCGCGAGCTCGAGTACGGCAACGCGCGCTCGCGGATCTGGCCGACGCTGTCCTTCTCGGCGACTCACGGCTTGCAAGACGACGCACCGGTTCCCGCGAGCGACTCTTACGGCTTCACGAGGACCAGTCCCTCGGCTCCCTGGGCGAGCTCGTTGAGCCTCGGCCTGACCGAGACCCTCTATGACAGCGGCGTGTCTCTGACGAACATCTCGATCGCGCGCCTGAACCGCGAGCTGGCGGGCGTCAACAAGCTCAAAGGGCGCGACACGCTTCTCTCCGACGTGGCGAACGCCTACTATAAGTTCTCGCTCGCGTCGGTGCTGCTGAAGATCCGCGAGCAGCAACAGCAACAGATCGAGAAGCAGTTCAAGATTCTCAAGGGCCAGTACGAGCAGGGCTTCAAGACCCGCAGCGACTATCTGCGCTTGAAAGCCCAAGTTCAACGCTCGGAGATCGAGAGAGTGGCGGCCAAGGGCAATCTCACGCTCGAAGTCGTCAACTTGCGAAAGCTGATCGGAGCGGACCCCAAAGGCGAAAACGCCGAGATCACCTTCGAGCCTCTCGCTCCCAAAACCGACCGCAACCTCGAGGAGCTCGCGCCTTCGCGGCCACCGGCGTTTGAGTCGACCTACGAGTACAAGGCTTCGCGCCTGCAAACGGAGCTCGCGAATCGCGGCGTGGAGCTCGCGAAAAACCAGTATGGCCCGCAGATTCTCGTCGACTCCGCGTTCGCCTACATGAACTCCGATTACATGGGATCCGGACGGGACTTCGGCGCTGGCGACCGCCTGTCGTGGAACGCCCTGCTCAAGCTCAAGTACGATATCTGGGATTGGGGCGCCAATCGCCGTCGTGTCGAGATCGCGCGCGTGAACAGCGATATCGAGCGCAACAACGTCCGGCAGTCGCTGCTCGACACGGGCGCGCGGATCGGCGCGCTGATGACCGATCTCGAGCGCATCATGCTCAACTACAAAACGAGCCGCGAGCTGCTGGCGCTCGAAGAGGAGAGCTACCGCACGGTCGAAGCTCAATATCGTCTCGGCCGAGTGGCGTACCTCGATCTCATCTCCGCGCTCGACAATCTCCTCAGCGCGCGCGTGCAGTACTACACGTCCTACTTCGACGCCATGAAGGCGCTCGCGCAGTACCGGTACTTCGAGGGCACCATTTATTCGATGATCAGCGGGGGCCAGAAATGAAACGCATCTTGAGGAGCAAAACGGCGTGGGCACTCGTCGCGATCATGGCCGCGTCGGTTTGGGCGCTGACGCGCTCGGGCTCGGCTCCGCAGACGAAGACGATCATAGGCAAAGTCGAGCGCGGCGATCTCGTGCAACGGGTGACCATCGCCGGGACCGTCGCTCCCAATCGCCGTACCGTGATCTCGGCTCCCTACAACGGATACGTGCGCAAGATCTTCGTGACGATGGGGCAGAAACTGAAAGCCGGCGATCCGGTCGTCAGCGTCGCGCCGTCGCTGACCGGAAACCTCGATGAGGTCTATCCGATGCGCGTGCCATTCGCAGGTACCGTCGTGCAGATCTTGAAAACCGAGGGTGAGTACGTCGACCAGAACAACCGGGAGATGAATCAGCTAGTGCGCATCGACGATCTCGACAAGCTCTTCGTCGACGCGATTTCCCCAGAGATCGAAGTGGGCAAGATCAAGGTCGGACAGGAAGTGCAGATCAAGGCCGCGGCGATCCTCGATCGCTCCTACGCCGGCAGCATCAAGCACATCTCGCTCGCGGCGAAAGAGCAGAACCAGTGGGAAAAGTCCCGCATCGAGTTCCCGGTCACTGTCGAAGTCACCGATCCTGACGGCCGTCTGATGCCGGGCATGTCGGTCGTGATCGACGTCATCGCCAACAAGAAGACCGGCGTGCTCACGCTCAAGCACGAGTTCGTCAACCGAGACGGCGAGGATTACTTCGTCGTCAGGAAGTCGGGAGAAAAACGCCCGATCAAGGTGGGCCTACGCAACGAGGAGTCCTTCGAGATCCTTGAAGGCCTCGCCGAGAAAGACGAAGTGAAGTCGATCGATTTCCTCGCCACCTCCGAGATCGCGAAATGAGCGACGTCATCTTCGAGACCCGGGACCTCGGATTGTCCTACCGGCTCGGCGACCAGGACGTCGACGTGCTGAAGGGCCTCGACTTCAAAGTCGAGCGCGGCGATCTCGTCGCGATCCAGGGGCCGTCGGGCTCGGGCAAATCCACGCTCTTCTACATTTTGGGTTTCTTGCTGAGGCCCACGCGCGGCGAAGTGCGCTTCGACGGTCTCGACATCACCCAGTACTCCGACGACCAGCTCGCGTGGATCCGCAACCGCAGGATCGGTTTCGTCTTTCAGCAGTTTCACCTGCTGCCGCGGGCGTCGGTCGTCGACAACATCCTTCTTCCGGTCGCCTATCCGTTGGAAGTAGGGGAGCATGAGGACGATTTCTCGCCCGCCAGGGAGCGACCGCGCGAGAAAGCGATCCGTCTCGCCCAGCGCTTCGGCCTCGGCGAGCACCTGAGACACTTACCGAACCAGCTTTCCGGAGGCCAGCAGCAGCGGGTCGCGATCGCGCGCGCGCTCATGAACGACGTCGATCTGATTCTCGCCGACGAGCCTACCGGTAACCTCGACAGCAAGAGCGCCGGCGAGGTTCTCGGGCTTCTCGAGGAGCTCAACGCCCAAGGAAAGACGGTCGTCATCATCACCCATGACGCCGAAGTCGCGCGCCGCTGCCGCAAGATCTACCATCTGCGCGACGGTGCGATCACGAGCGTCGAGGAAACGCGGGCCTCTTCCGTCGCGTCCGCGGCCCGCGCTTCGAAGACCTCTCCCGGCGACTCTTTCGCGAAAAGCGAGGTCATGCCGAAGACGATGACGCCTTCGCTTTACCTGCGGCTGGTGGACGCGGTCTCTTCGTTGGCGTTTGAAAACTTGGTTCGAAACCGTACAAAATCGCTACTCACCATGTTGGGGGTCGTGATCGGCGTGGCCTCGGTTCTCGCGATGATCACGCTGGGCCAGTACACGAAACGCAAGATCCTCGCGTCCTACGAAACGCTGGGCGTGAACAAAATCATGATCCGCGGCTACCAGAACTTCCGCCTCACCGCGAGCGACATCGTGGCCGTTTACTTCTACGGCTTCGATCCAGTGAAGGACTTCGCGCCGCTCAAGCCGCTCTTTCCCGAGATCCAAATGTATTCGCCGGTCCTGGCTGACTGGAGCCTGCGCGTGTCGGCCGGCGGACTCGAGATCCCCGACAAGATTTCCACGTTCGGCGTGACGCCCGAGTACTTCCTGATCACCAACCGCAAGATCCGTTTGGGGCGCGCGATCACGAAGTATCACGTCGAAAGCATCAGCCCCGTTTGCGTGATCGGCCACGAGATCGCCGAGAAGCTCTTCGTTCGGGCCAATCCGATCGATCAGGTCATCCGCGTGAGCGACGGCCAGCGTACGACCTACCCTTGCCAGGTGATCGGCGTGATGGAATCTACTACGAGCCCGAAGGAATGGTCGCCGCCGGACCGGCACATCATCATGCCGATGACCTACTTTAAATCGACGGCGCGCAACCGCTGGACCGCCGAGATCCACGAAGTCTCGATGCAGATCGATCCGCGCGCGGACATCGTGCAGACGGGCCAGAAGATCAAGGCATACTTTGTTTCGAAGTACGGCCGCTCGGGCGAGTTCTGGGTGGACTCCGACAGCACGCTGGTGGCGCAGATGAAACGCTTCCTGAATCTCTTCGCGGTGCTGCTCGGCTCGATCGCGCTGATCTCGCTTCTCGTCGGCGGCATCGGCATCAACAACATGATGCTGGTCTCGGTCTCCGATCGCATCAAGGAGTTCGGCATCCGCAAGGCGCTCGGCGCCACCAACCGCAGCATCCGCGTCCAAGTCCTGATGGAATCGTTCGTTCTCTGCATCGTCGCAGGCCTCATCGGCGCGATCGCGGGCTTCTCGGCCTATCAGCTGATGATCTTCGGCGCGACGAAGTTTGTCCCGAACCTGCAATATGAATGGGTCTTCGAGCCGCTGGCGATCTTCGCCTCGGTCATCTCCATAGCCGCCGTCGGCGTCGCCAGCGGCTTCATCCCCGCGATGAAGGCCGAGCGCCTGCAGATCATCGAAGCGCTTCGCAACGAATAGTCGAGCTTTGGACTCTGTATTTCGTGCCCCGTCTCTTTTCGATTGACATGTTGTAAAGATATAACATATCTCCGCGGCCACTGAAGACACCAATCCCTAGAGAGGTCATTCGATGAAAACCCGATGTGTTCCTGATCTCGCGTCTCGGCCTCATACCATGACCGTCGAGCGCGTGATGAGCGCGAAGCCAAGCGAGATCTATGAGGCTTGGACCGGCAAGTTCGATCTCTGGTTCGCCCAGCCCGGCGAAATGTTCATGGTTCCCGAGGTCGACCGACCGTTTTTCTTCTACAATCGGCACGATTGGGGACGGCATGCGCACTACGGGCGGTTCATGACGCTCGAGAAAGACAAGCTGGTCGAGATGGCCTGGGTCACAGGCAAGGGCGGCACTTTCGGGGCGGAGACGGTCGTCCGAGTCGAGCTCACCCAGAAAGATCAAGGCACTCTGCTTCGCCTGACTCATTCGGGATTCGAAGACGAAAAGGACCGGGACGGCCATCGGGATGCATGGCCGGAAGGTCTGAAGATCCTCGACGACGCTCTTGCAAGCAAGAGACGCTGAAAGAGGGCGAGCCGGCTTCAGCGGTTGTCGAGCTTTTTGAGGGCTTCGGCGGGATCCACGGCGTGCACGCCGATCCAGCGGCGGAAGGCCTTTCTCATCGGCGCTGGATTGAGGTGATTCCAGCGCGTTCGGCCTTCGCGGCGGACGAAGATCAGGCCGGCCTTCTCTAGGACTTTCAGGTGTTGCATGACCGTGCACCGATCAAGCTCGCTCAGCTGATCGCAAAGGTCGCCCGTCGTGCGGGGGCCTTTCTTGAGGAGATCGAGAATTCGGCGCCTCCGGGTATCCCCGAGCGCCTTGAAAATCGCATCCAGTTCAACTTCGATTGACATGTTATGTTTATATAACATAACTCCGTGATCGCGAAAAGGGACAAAGGATATGGAGCTAAAAGTCGATACCCATCTGGACATTGCCAGGCCGACAGCCGAGGTCTTCGAAGCGATCGTCGATCCCGAAAAAATGTCGAAGTACTTCATTTCGTCGGGCGTAGGCCGAATGGACCGGGAAAAGAACGTCCTTTGGCGGTTCAGCGATCACGGCGGCGTCGAGTTTCCTGTAAAAGTCTTGGAAATGGTGAAGGAAAAGCGGATTTCCTTCCAGTGGCCCGTGTGCGGCACCGAATCCCGGGTCGACATCGATCTGACGCCCAGCCGGATCGGCACGCGTGTCGGAATTCTAGAGGGCCCGTGGAGCAACGATGCGGCAGGCATCGCCGCCCTCTCCCAACAAACGCAAGGGTGGATGCACTTCCTCTGCTGTCTGAAAGCTCATCTCGAACACGGGATCAACCTTCGAGCCGACACCGTAAGAGGCTGACGGGAGGCGGTCCTCTCGTATCCAAGACTCAAGCGAGCAGGGTTTTCAGCGTCGGCGCGATCGGGCCGTCCTTGCGCGTGAGGCGGTACTTCGCGGCGGGAATGCCGTACATCGAGTAGATCGTGTTCACGACCGAGCCGATCGAGAGATAATCGTCGACGTTGAACTGCGCGGGCAAATCCGTGCGCGGAGTCTCGCTCGCGAAGTCGAACGGCTTCGGCATCAGCCTGACGAGCTCGGGGTCCTTCGCTTTGTGCGCGCCCGAGATCGGCGCGTTCAGCGTCTCGAAGTCGGAAGCGCCAACGACGAGACCGCCCTTGATGCCCTTTCCGCCTAGCATGATCGAGTTGCAGAACTGGTTGTGGTCGGTGCCTGTGTTGTCGATCGCCGAGCCCGGTTGGCGCATCGTACGGCCGAACTCGGAAGTCACCATCACGGTCGTCACGTCGAGCATCGAGCGCTTTGAGTCGAACTGCGTTTCGTTCAGCGCCTTGAAGATCTCAGCGATATAGGCGCAGGTGTCGCCGAACAGCTTCGGCTGGCCACGGGCCTGTTGGGCGGCATGCACGTCGTACGTCTGCGGAAGGATCCACAGCGCTCCGGGCGCGACCTGCGCCTTGAAGAGCTCTGAGAGAAGGAACGCGTACTTTCTCACCGGCGTTTCCGACTCGGCCGGCAGCTGTACCTTGAGCAAACGCTCGTGCAGGAGAGGCGAGTTGTCCAAGCCGCCGATCATCTTGCCCGCTCCTTGCGAGAACCGTCCGGGCCCGCCAGCCGCGGCGGCCATGCGGCCGCGGATGTGCGCGATGAGTTCATCGGTCGGCCGCGAGGGCGCGCTGCCTTTGAGCTTCGAGAGCAGAGCTTTCGTGGAGTCGCCGTTGAGCGGGACGATGCCGGCTCCGTTCGCGATCGTCGTGCCGATGATCGAGCCGTTTTGAATGGCGTCGATCGGCAGCTTGGCGCTCCCGAGCGTGTTCAGGTGAGGAATGAAGGAGTCCCCGCCGAACGCGTTGCCCGTGAAGAGGTGGTTCATGTTCTGCATATGGCCGTCGAACGTCGGCTCCATCAGCACCCCGTTGATCACGGAGAAACGGTCGCGCCACGCCTCGAGAGGCTTCACGAGCTTGGTAGCAAGAGTGCGGCCGCCGTTCTTTCCGGTCCACGGCGCGGGATCTTCGCCCAGATAGTTTTGAATCTTACCCGCGGCCGTCATCGCCAAGGGGCGCGCGTCGAACATGTAAGAGAAATCCGCGCCTTGATCCATGATGACCGCGATGAAAAAGTGCGGCTCGGCGCTCGCGGCAGAAGAAGCCAGCGCCCACCGAGGAAGAGCGAGCGTACCCGCACCCATCAAACCTAGCTTCAAGACGTCTCTGCGAGTCTGCAACATAAGACGGCTCCTATTTCTTTAGAAGGAAGTGGGGGTTCATGAGGATCGCCTGCACCATCGCGGGCACCGTCTCGTGTCCAGGTTTCGAGGCGTACGAAGAGCGCAGGAAGAAATCGCGCCACGCGAGATACTCTTCAACGGGGGCGTCGTAGCCCATCACGCTCATCCAGAAATCCCGCATCGTCGCTTCGCTCTTTGCACCCGCATCGGGCCACTGGCAGACGGCCGCGAGCGAAGCGCGAAAACGCTTGTTCAGACCGATGTCGGTGGTGCGCAGGCAGTTGTCGCGCACTTCCGCGGCGAGCGAGGACAGCACGACTTGCCAGATCAGCATGTTGACCGCGTTCGGATCGCCGTTCTGGAACTTGCGCTCCACCGCGAATCCCTGGTGGCTGCCGAGCAGATCGAGCAACGAAGCCTCGAACTGCGTAGGAAAAATACCGAGATACTTACCGAGCGTGAAGCGGCGGTTGTCCAGCAAACGGTCGGCGATCATCCGGTCCGTCGCCGCGTAGCCTTTGAACTGCGCCGACTGCGCGAAAGCCGCGCCGGAGAAGCAAACCGCGAGGAGAATCAGCAACAAGTTTTTCATCAGCGAGCTCCCGTGACGGAGGAGTGGATTTCCTGCGCCCAATGATAAACATCCTGCCGATCCGTCGGTGTCATGGACTTCATGAGCGGCATGCGCTTTTGCGGATCGGAGGTGCTCAGGCGATCGATGATCGCCGCGAACGTGTGCTTGGTCTCGACCTGCTGGCCGCCGCGGAGGTGGGGAAAGTTCTTGGTTCCGTCCGGCAACGTAATCCAGCGGGTGAGATCGATGCGGCCCGGGCCCGAAGTGCTGCTATGGCAGCTCTTGCAGTTGGTCTCGAGCAGGAAGGCGACTTTGCACGGGGGCGTGTCGCCCGGCTTGTGGCCCGTGCGATAGTCATAGCATTCCTGCGGCATCGGATCGGGCGTACGATAGGTGTTGCTGAGGATCGCGCGTTTGAACGCGTGTTTGAACGCGCCCGAAGGATCCGTGACCGCCTTCGCGACGACCTCGTCGGTCAGCTCGCTCACGTAGCCTGCGTCGAAGGCCTGCCCTTCGCTCACGGCGTATTCGAAAATGCGCTTCACCAGACAGCGCTTCGCTTCCCGCGCGCCTCGGATGATGCGCGTGAGGTCAGTGAGGCTCTCGCCGTACTCGTTCTCCGTACTGGATTTCACCGATCGGATGTAGCCGACGTTCCAAGCCCGGCCCGATCCGGCCGGCGCGCGCCACTGTTCCCAGTACTTCTCGCGACCCATCGAAGCCAAGTCGTCGAAGAGAATGTTGGTCTGTTGAGAGAAGTCGAAGTAGAAAATCCCATAGGCGCGGAAGAAGCCCGCCATCGGGTCGAGCTTGTAATGGCACGTGCGGCAGGAGGCGTCGCTGCCGTGTTGTCCACCCGAGTGCTCGGAAGGGTTCTCGATGCCGATCGGCGTGAGATCGTCGCAGAAGAACTGCTTGAGGACATAGGCGCCGCGCTTGCGGTTGAAATTCGTCGACGAGTTGGGAAGCGAGCTGCGCTGCTCGAGACCGAACGAGAGCCAGGGTGCGTTGACGCCGATTCCTTTGAGGTCGAACACCTTGAACTCCGTCGGCGACTTCGGCTGGTAAACCACCGGATCGAACTTGAAGAGCTCGTTAAAGAAGAGACGATCGCGCGCGATGATGGAGCGCAACGCCGCCGCCAGCTGGGCCGGCTGCGGCCGCGCCTTCTCGTCGCGGTTTCTCGCGGCCGCGCACAGATCGGACATCGCTTCATACCAGTTCGGCTCGGCCCGCGAGACCGTGAGCTGGAGAATTTGGCTGACGACTCCGAGCTGCGTGATTTTTCGCCCGCTGTCGAAAGCCGTTTCGAAGACGTCGCAGACTTTGATCGGATCGGCGGGCGGCTGCGCTTCGAGGCTCTTCATCAGCTCGGTCAGCAGCGCCTGGTATTTCTCGACTTCCATCGTCCGCAGCTCGAGCGAATTCTTTCCGGCCTGCGAAGGATCGGCCGGATCGGGCGTCATCGGCGGCGAGGGCGCGATATACGCGGGCGCGAACAAGTCGAAGATCTTGAAGTAGTCGCCGCCCTTCATGAGCTCTTGAGTGGATGCGACCGCGCTTGCAAACTCGAAGACGAATGGGTTGTAGTTCGGCCCGATGTGGAGAGTGTTCATCTTGTAGCCGAGGAAGTGCATGTTGAAGTCGAGCACGGTTTCGGCGAAGCGCGGATCGCTCATGAAGTGATCCACGATCTTATCCTCGGAGAGCTTCATCAGCGCATCGACGTCTTCCTCGGGGCCGAGGCCCTCTCCCCCGCGCAAGAGACGCGCGGTTTTGTCGAGCCACCAACGCTTTTCCCAGTAGGGATCGCCGGTGAGCTTCGCCATCAGGCCGGCCTTCGATTCGAACCATTGGACGTCGCGGGAGCCGCCGCCCTGGCCGCAGCCCTGCAAGGTCATCAAAACGAGCGCCGCCCATCCGATTTTGAACAACGGGATTTTCATTGGATCCGCCTTTGAGGATTGCGGCGGAAACTAGTCGCCCCGGCGGTATTTTCCAACCGATTTTCCGGGGCTGGGGTGGGTTTTTATCTTAATTTCGCTCGCGAAAACGCAGCGTCAGGCGTTGAGCGTTTTGGAGGCGATCTCGAACACGTTGTTCGAAAGGCCCGGCTTCGCAAGAACCCGCGAAAGCTCGGTCTTCATCAGCGTCTGGCGCTCGCCATCCAGGCTGCGCCACTGGTTAAAGGCCGCCATGAGGCGGGCGGCGACCTGCGGGTTGCGCGAGTCGATGTCCATGATTTGATCCGCGATGAACTTGTAAGCCGCGCCGTCCTTGTCGTGGAATCGCACATGGTTGAAGCGGGAGAATGCCACGTAAAGCGAGTAGATCTTGTTGGGATTGTTCTTGTCGAAGATCGCTCCGTCTTCGGAGAGGCGCCGCACGCGATCCAGTGTCCCCTTGAACGGGGCGATTGCCTCGATCGAGAGCCATTTGTTGATGACCAGCGGCTCGCTCTTCCACTTCGCGCGGAACTCTTCCATCGCCAAGCGACGCTCCTCGCAGTCGAAGCGGTTCAGCGCCATCAAAGCGCCCAGCTCGTCGGTCATGTTCTGCGCCGAGCGCGCCTGCTTGAGCGCCAACTCGAGATCGCGCTTCTCGCGGCTCATCGTCAGGAATTCGAGAGCGCGGCTCTTCAGCGAGCGGCGGCCGGAGGCCAGCGGGCCCTTGCCCTCGGTTCCTTCCGAGGCGAGACGCGAATAGATCTGCTCGAACTCCTTGCGGTACATTTTCGCGATCGAAAGCATCATATGCTCGCGCGCCAGGTGGATCGAGTCGATGTCGGCCACGGAGAAGAACTGCGCGAGATACTGTTCGGCCGGAAGATTCAGCATGAACGAGATGAACGCGGGATCGAGTCCCGCAGCCTCTTTGCCGCCGGTCGCGGCCTGAAGCATGGGGCCGAACGCTTCGGCGAGCTGCTTCGGCTGTCGGGCGGGACGGCCCGCCTGCAAGTCCTCGACGATCTCGCGGGCCGCGCGCACCGTCAGCATCTGCGCGGCTTCCCAGCGCGCGAAGGCGTCCGAATCGTGCGCCATCAAGAACGCCAGCTCCTCGTTCGAGTACTCGATCTCGGCGCGAACAGGGGCGGAGAAGTTTCTCAGCAGCGAAAGCACCGGCTTTTGCGTGACTCCCGTGAACGTGAACGACTGCTTGGGCTCGCGCAGGTGAAGCACCATCGTCTTCTGGCCCGCGCGCCCGCTCGAGTGGCGGGCTCCGCTTTGTAGCTGCAGGTCGAGGTCGAGGCCGTTCTTGCCAAGCAAGCCCACCGCCATCGGAATGTGGAACGGCTTCTTGTCGGTCTGTCCCGGCGTCGAGGGGCAGGTCTGCTCGAGCGTCACGGTGAATGTACCGCTCACCGAGTTGTGCTCGGTGTGGACCTTCACGACGGGCGTTCCCGCTTGCTCGTACCAGTTCTTGAACTGCGTAAGATCCGCGCCGTTGGCGTCGGCCATGGCTTGAACGAAATCGTCGGTCGTGACCGCTTGGCCGTCGTGGCGCTTGAAGTAGAGATCCATGCCCTTGCGAAATCCGTCGCGGCCGAGAATGGTCTCGATCATGCGGATCACTTCCGCGCCTTTTTCGTAGACGGTCAGCGTGTAGAAGTTGTCGATCTGGATGTAGCTCGCCGGGCGCACTGGATGCGCCATGGGTCCCGCGTCCTCCGCGAACTGATGCGTGCGCAGGCGGATGACGTCCTCGATGCGTTTCACGGCTTCCGAGGTCATGTCGGCGGAGAAACGCTGATCGCGGAATACGGTCAGGCCTTCCTTCAACGAGAGTTGGAACCAGTCGCGGCAGGTGACGCGGTTGCCGGACCAGTTGTGGAAATACTCATGCGCGACGATGGACTCGATCGCCTCGTAATCGGCGTCGGTCGCCGTCTCGGGACTCGCCAGCACATAGGCCGCGTTGAAGATGTTGAGGCCCTTGTTCTCCATCGCGCCGAAATTGAAATGATCGA
>FRDC01002583.1_pt1 | contig 26872 bp, 24 predicted proteins | sample 1106171 | NCBI WGS metagenome assembly FRDC01 (sample SAMEA3930566, study PRJEB13176) | freshwater metagenome | biome: Drinking water system; feature: drinking water; material: water | place: Singapore | collected 2014-12-20 | reverse complement strand
CCCGGCGTCGGCAAGACCGCGATCGTCGAGGGCCTCGCCCAGCGCATCGTCAACGGCGAAGTGCCGGAAGGGCTCAAGAACCGCCGGCTGCTGTCGCTCGATCTCGGTGCCCTGATCGCCGGTGCCAAGTTCCGCGGCGAGTTCGAGGAGCGCCTGAAGGCGCTGCTGAATGACCTCGGCAAGACCGATGGCACGGTGATCCTGTTCATCGACGAGATTCACACGCTCGTCGGTGCCGGCAAGGCCGAAGGCTCGATGGACGCCGGCAACATGCTGAAGCCCGCGCTGGCGCGCGGCGAGCTGCACTGCATCGGCGCGACCACGCTCGACGAATACCGCAAGTACGTCGAGAAGGACGCCGCATTAGAGCGCCGCTTCCAGAAGGTGCTGGTCGGCGAGCCGAGCGTCGAGGACACCGTCGGCATCCTTCGCGGCCTGAAGGACCGCTACGAAACCCACCACAACGTCGAGATCACCGACGGTGCCTTGATCGCCGCCGCCAAGCTCAGTCACCGCTACATCACCGACCGCAACCTGCCGGACAAGGCGATCGACTTGGTCGATGAGGCCGCCTCCCGCGTGCGCATCGAAAGCGATTCCAAGCCGGAGTCGATGGATCGGCTCGAACGCCGGCTGATCTCGCTCAAGATCCAGCGCGAAGCGCTGAAGAGCGAGACCGACGAAGGCGCGAAGCGTTCGCTTGAAACGCTTGATGCCGAGATTGCCAAGCTCGAACGCGAGTATTCGGATCTCGACGAGAAGTGGAAGGCCGAGAAAGCGAGCGTCGCCGGCAGTGCCGGTGTCCGCGAAGAGCTGGAACGGGGCAAGGTCGATCTGGAGGCCGCGCGCCGCTCCGGCGATCTCGCGCGGATGGCGGAACTGCAGTACGGACGGATTCCGGAACTCGAAAAGAAGCTGGCTGCGGCGAACACCACGACGCAGACCAAGTTCGAGCTGCTGCGTACGCGCGTGACCGAAGAGGAAATCGCCGAGGTCGTCGGCCGCTGGACCGGCATTCCGGTGTCGAAGCTGCTTGAAGGCGAGCGCGACAAGCTGCTGCGGCTGGAGGACACCTTGCGCCAGCGCGTGGTCGGCCAGGAGGAGGCGCTGACGTCGGTCGCCAACGCGATCCGCCGCTCGCGCGCCGGCCTGTCCGATCCGAATCGGCCGATCGGCTCGTTCCTGTTTCTTGGTCCCACCGGTGTCGGCAAGACCGAGCTGTGCAAGTCGCTGGCCGGCTTCCTGTTCGACACCGAGGACGCGATGGTCCGCATCGACATGAGCGAGTTCATGGAGAAGCACTCGGTCAGCCGACTGATCGGCGCGCCGCCGGGCTATGTCGGTTATGACGAGGGCGGTTATCTGACCGAGGCCGTGCGCCGTTGGCCGTATTCACTCGTGCTGCTGGACGAAGTCGAAAAAGCGCATGCCGATGTCTTCAACGTGCTGCTGCAGGTGCTCGACGACGGCCGTCTGACCGATGGTCAGGGCCGTACCGTCGACTTCCGCAACACCGTGGTCGTGATGACCTCGAACCTCGGCTCGCATCTGATCCAGGATCTGATGGGCAATGCCGCGACGAAGGACGATTACGCTGCGATCAAGGAAGGCGTGATGAACGTGGTCGGCCAGCATTTCCGGCCCGAGTTCATCAACCGCATCGACGAAGCTGTGGTGTTCAAGCCTTTGGCGGCGGCGCAGATTCGCGCGATTGCCGGCATCCAGACCGCGTACCTGCACAAGCGGCTGGCCGAGCGTTCGATCGGCATCCGCTTCAGCGATGCCGCGCTGGCGAAGCTGGCCGACACCGGCTACGACCCGGTGTACGGCGCCCGACCGCTGAAGCGTGCGATCCAGACGCTTATCGAGAACCCGCTGGCGAACCTGATCCTGACCGGCAAGTTCGCGGCCGGAGACACGGTGAAGGTCGAGTCCGGCGACGGCGGCCTCGTGTTCGAACGCGGCTGAGCACGCACTGTGTGATCGACCGCCGATGACGAAAAAGCCCTTCGAACGAAGGGCTTTTTCAATTCGAGCGGGACAAGGCGATCGATCAGATCGAATACGGACTCGGCGACGCGATCGCGAAGCCCTGCACGAAGTCGACTTTCGCTGCGCGCAGCCGTTCGAGCATGTCGTCATCACGGACCGCGCAGGCCACGACCTTGGCATCGACCAGCTTCGCGGCCGAGGTCAGCCAGTCCAGATGGGCGCGATCGATCACATCGAAGTTCTGCCGAGTCACCAGCGACTCGTGCAGCTTGATGTAGGTCGCCGGCACATGGCGCAGCGCGGTCAGGCCGACGCCGCCGCGGTAGCGATCGATTGCGATCTGGCAGCCGAATTCGCCGACCATCGACACGAACGCAGCGGCGTGCTGCTGGTGCTGCACGATGAAGCTTTCCTCGATCTCGAAGCACAGCTGCGTGGTCGGCACCGCGCTGCGCACCAGCAGTTCGCGCATCTCTTGCAGGAAGCTGTCGCGCAGCAGCGACGAGCCGAAGATGTTGATCGACAGCCGTCCGCCGCTGTTCTTGATCTGCGTGGCGCGAGCACTCGGCTTCAGGGCCTGATCGACCACCCAGCGGTCGACCAGCGGCGTCAGCCCGAGCTTTTCCAGCACGTCGATGTAGTGATCCGGGGGCAGCCAGACGCCATCGTCATCCTCGATTCGCAGCAGCAATTCCAGCCATGGCGGCGCGCCGGCGTTGGCGGGGGCCGGCACGATAGGCTGCGCCGCCAGCCGCAGCTTGTTGGTCAGCAGCTTGTTCTCGAGCCATTCGCCAAGCGACTGCTCGCGCGCCTGCTCCTCCATCGACTGCACCAGCGATTCGACATGCACGCGGCCGCCGCCGAGTTCGCGTGCCCGCTTCAGCGCGTGCGAGGCCCGGTCGATGATGTCCTGGCACGAGGTGTTGGCAAGGCCGATCGACACGACACCGATGCTCAGGCTGCTGCTGATGGTCAGGTTGTCGCGATAGAACGGGCGTGCGGCGACGTCGGCACACATCTGCTGGGCCAGCGCTCGGCAGGCGCTGTCCGGCTGCTCCGGAATCAGCGCGGCGAAATGCTTGGCCGACGGCCGATAGAACTCCGCACCCGGCGGCAGATGACTGCGGATCAGCGACGCGACCTGCCACAAGCGCTCTTCGCCCGCGGCGTAGCCAAGGCGGTCGTAGACCGCTTCGAACTCGTCCGGTGCGATCAGCATCACGCCGTGGAAATTGCCGCTGCGGCGCGCTTCGAGAAGCAGTTCCTCGATGCGTCGCTCGAAGCGCTGGGCGCTGGCGGCGCCGGTCAGCGGATCGCCTGAAGCCGCTCCATCACGCGGCTCCGACTCCGCGACGGCAGCGCCGCCGTCGGTCAGATGCAGCGCTACCAGCAGCCGGGCGGCATGACTGCGGCGATCGCGGATCGGCACGCAGTCGACGCGAACCTTGACCGAGAAACGTGTACGTCGTTCGAGCAAGGCCTCGAACGACGGCACCGGCGGCGACAGCTCGTCGAGCGCCGCCAGCAGACGGGCGTTCAGCGGATGCTGCAACGGCTCGTCCTGCGTGACATCGAACAGGGCGAATACGGTTCCGAATGGGCGGCCCACGGTTTCGGTCGGCAACAGATCGACCAGTGCCGCAGCATTCCGGGTGGCCGCGATGATCTGCCCGTCACGTCCGACCAGCACCAGACGATCATCGCTGGCCGCCAGCACGGCCTCGCTGCTGCGGCGCTGCAGTTCGGCAACGTCCTGCGCCTGCTGCAGGTCCTCCCGCAACTGCGCGGCTTCTTCCAGCGCTCGCTGCGGCGTCAGCGAGTCCCCGTGCCGCGCGCGCAGCGCTGCCCGATTCACCGCGACTTCCTGCTCCAGCACCTGCAGGCGATAAGCCTGCTCCTCGGTGACCGCCTGTGCGGACTCCAGCGGCAGTTGCAGCCGACGAAACACCCAGATCGCCACGAGGCTCGTCATGGCCATCGTGATCGAGGCGATCAGCGCCATCATGCTGATGCCGACCTGCTCGCTGACCGCGTAGTCGATCAGTACGGCACCGATGGACCCGAAGAGCAGCGAGATGACTGCAAAGCGTGTCCGTGACGGTGCTGTCACCGGGGGCAACGGATTCTGGACGGCCATTGCGGCAGGGTCAGTGGAGGCGGCTGTTGTCCGGCGGATTCAGGTCGTCGTGCTCCTGCAGATCGAATTGCGCCAGATCCCAGGCGGCAGGTGCCTCGGCCACGACCGGCGGTGTCACCACCGGCTTGAACGCACTGGCCGCCCGCAAGGCGTCGTCCGGCTCGACTTCGCGGGCCGGCGTCGGCGCTGCCGCCGCGACGAATTCAGCCGCCGCTTCCTTCTTCGGAATCACCAGCGGCACATCGAAGCCTTCGGCAACAACCGGATCCGGCAGCCGTTCGTGATCGCCGAACAGGCGCTTCGATTCCTGCGCCGCCGCGTGCGACAGCGCCTGCGACGGCGAATAGGTGGTGCCGATGGCCAGCGGCGTGCCGGCGACGACCTTCAGCATCAGCAATACCAGCAGCGCCGACGCCATCATCGCGCCCAGCGTCAGACCACTAGACCCGATGGCTGGCCGACCGCTGGCCGGTGACAGCGGGGGTGCAGCGACCGGCGCAGCCACGGCGCGCGTCGCGGCGATGGCCGCAGCCGGCAACTCGGCCGGAACTTCCGCCAGTGCGGGCTCGGCCAGCCGACGGGCGTCGATTTCCAGAGCGAGTTGCAGCGACTGCGGTGACAGCGCCGTGGCCATGCGCAGGCCGGCACCCGGCGGCACAACCGGCTCGGCAGCGGGCAGCGCCGCCGGCGCGGCGGCAGCCACCGAATCCAGCTGCAGCGCAACACTGCCAGTCGCTGTCAACTGCGCCGCCAGCAATTCGGGTTTCGGGAATTTCAGCGCAGCGCCCGGAATCGGCTCGCCGCTGGTCGGCCGGAATGCGTCGGGATTGAGCCAGCGCAACAGGGCGCTGACCAGCGGCAGCGGAATGTCGGCACCGCTGCGCACCCGCTTGCTCAGCATTTCCAGCGTGTCGCCCGGCTCGACCGGCCCGAATTGCTGCCACTGGCGATCAGGCGTCGTCACGCTCGGTCTCGGCGTCTTTCGGGCCGTGGCGGGCGCGGCACGCGTCGGCTCGCGCCTGCTGGCCGGCGTGACAGACTGCGCGAGCGCGGCCTCGGCTGAAGCCGGGATCGTCGTTGACGCTGCCGGTCGCGGCGTCGGGTCCGGCGGCAGCACGACCTGTGGATCGGTGACGACCGTCGCTGCCGCGGTCTGAATCTCGGCCGCTGGTGCCGGCAAGGCTTCCGGCGCACGCACGGCGATGTCGGCCGGGGCCGCCGGCGGGTCGAACAGCAGCGTCAAGTCGCGCTGGACTTGCAGCGAAGCGTCGCCGACATCGACGCGCAAGGTCAGCATCGGCTCATTGACCACCTGCGGCGATGTCACGCGCAGGAACGGATGACCATGCTCGTCATGCAACCACTCGCGGCGCAGCGTCGCCGTGGTCGGCGCGCCTTCGGCAGCGCTGTCGCCGACGATCGAGACCTCGACGTGGACGCGCTCGGGATCGCTGCCATCGGCCTCCAGCGGGATGTCGATGCGCAGCGGCTGGAACAGGCTCGACAGATAACGGGGTTCGCCGACACCGATGGCCGACACGGTCTGCGCGTACAAGCCGAGTGTCGCGACCATGGCCACGACGACCAGCTTCAACGGGCGAATCCATCCATGGATCTCACGACGAGCAGATCGTCTGCTCAACGAAAATCTCTGCATCGGAATCTCCCCTGTCAATTTGGCTCGAACAGACACGAACCTAATAGTTTCAGCACGTTAAACCGTCTGCAGACGATTTCGGCAGTCAGCATAATGAACTAGTTCGGGCACTCCGCCGCGCCTTGAAGAAGGCACGCAACATTAAACTGCATTCATCTTCGAGCACCCCGCCGGACCAGGCCACGACATGGTTCAGCCGTGGTGCCGCAATCAGGTCGTACAGCGAATGCACGGCGCCGGCCTTCGGATCGCGCGCACCGAACACGAGTCGGGCGATCCGGGCGTGGATGATGGCGCCGGCGCACATCGGGCACGGCTCGAGCGTGACGTACAGCGTGGTGCCGGTCAGCCGGTAATTGCCGAGCGCCACCGCGCCGGCCCGCATCGCGGCGATTTCGGCGTGAGCGGTCGGATCGTGCAGCGCGATCGGCCGGTTCCAGCCTTCCGCCAGCAGGCTGCCATCGGCCGCGACCAGCACGGCACCGACCGGGACCTCGCCCTCGCCCGCCGCCCGCTCGGCCAGCGCCAGCGCGTGGCGCATCCAGCGCGTATCCGCCTCCGTGATGCCGGACACGGTCGGAGCCGGCGACGCGCCCGCAGCCGCGTCGGCAGTCGATGTCGAGTGGGGGGTGTCAGCCGTCATGCCGTCATTGTCGATGCTTGGGCGTGTGCCTGCATCCATTGGAACCTCCGTGCTCCCGCACCGGCTATCGGCTTGCATCGGCCGCGCTTGAACGGGAGGACGGACGTCCGCGCGGCGTCGCGCGATCGGACCCTCAAAGCGCGTCGTGAAAGATGATGCCCAGCGTGTGCCGCTGGCCGCCGCGAATGCGGCTGACACCGTGCCGCAGGTTGACGCGATACGGCCCGCGCGTGCCTGTGACCGGTCGCTCGCGCACGGCGAAGATCAAGGCATCGCCCTGCTTCAGCGGCACCACTTCGGGGCGCGACTGCATGCGCGGCCGCTGTTCGGTGAGCACGAACTCGCCGCCGCTGAAATCCTCGTTCGGCGCCGACAGCAGCATCGCCACCTGCAGCGGAAAGACATGCTCGCCGTACAGGTCCTGATGCAGGCAGTTGTAGTCGCCGGCCCCGTACTGCAGCAGCAGTGGCGTCGGCCGAGTCTGTCCGGCGCCGTGACAGCGCGCGAGGAAGTCCGCATGCCGGTCCGGAAACCGCGGCGCCAGACCCATCGTCGCGTACCAGCGGTTCGCGATCGGCACCAGCGGCGGGTACAGGGCGCTGCGCAGGCGCTGCACCAGAGGCGGCAGCGGGTAGTCGAAATAGCGGTACTCGCCGCGCCCGTAGCCATGGCGCTGCATCACCACGCGGCTGCGGAAGCCGGCCGGCTCCGCATACTGCGCGGCCAACGCGTGGCAGTCCGCCACGTTCAACAGACCGGGGATCACGGCGCAGCCGGCGGCATCGAGGTCCTGCTCGACGCGCGGCCAGTCCACCGATGGCAGTGCCGCGTCCGCACCGGCAGTGGTCACGCCTCGGCCTCGCGTTCGAGCAGCGCCCGCTTGCGCTCGACGCCCCAGCGATAGCCGGACAGCGCACCATCCTGCCGCACGACGCGATGGCACGGAATCGCGACCGCCAGCGCGTTTGCGCCGCAGGCCTGCGCAACCGCGCGCATCGACGTCGGTGCGCCGATACGCGCGGCGATGTCGCGATAGCTCGCGGTCTCGCCCGGCGGAATCTGCCGCAGCGCCTGCCAGACCCGCTGCTGGAATGCCGTGCCACGGACGTCCAGCGGCAGGTCATGGCCCAGTCGCGGGGCTTCGATCAGGCCGACGACCTGCGCCACGCGCTGCTCGAACGCGGCATCTCCGCCGACCAGCCGGGCGCGCGGAAAGCGGTCCTGCAGGTCACGCGCCAACGCCTCCGGGTCATCGCCGAGCAGGATCGCGCAGACGCCGACGTCGCTCGCGGCGACCAGGATCGCGCCGAGCGAGCACTGGCCGATGGCAAAGCGGATCGCGGTGTCGGCGCCCCCGGCGCGGAAGCGCGACGGCGTCATGCCGAGCATGCCGTTCGACTCGGCATAGAAGCGACCAATCGAGTGGTAGCCGGCGTCGTAGATCGCATCGGTCACGCGCCCGCCGCGCGCCAGTTCGCCGCGCACCCGGTGGGCGCGGTGCGCGGCAGCATAGGCCTTCGGCGTCAGCCCGGTCACCTGCTTGAACACGCGATGCAGGTGGAAGCGGCTCAGGCCGGCCTGAATGGCCAACTGCTCCAGGGTCGGCTCGGTTTCGGCGCGCTCGATCTCGCGACACAGGCGCGCGATCAGCGCCGCCTGCTCGCCGCTCTGGCCCACGTCATCCGGACGGCAGCGCTTGCAGGCCCGGAAGCCGGCCGCGCGGGCCTCGTCGATCGTTGCGTGGAAGGTCACGTTCTCCGGCCGCGCCGGCCGCGCCGCGCACGAGGGCCGGCAATAGACCCCGGTGGTCCGCACGGCGTAGACGAAGCTGCCATCGGCAGCGGCATCGCGCGCCTGTACGCGGGCCCAGCGGGCATCCGCCATCGTGGCTGCCGCGCGGGTGTCGCGGCCGCTCGCGGCCTGAGATTTGTGGACTGCGTTCATCGTCGTTCTCCGCACTCATCTTGAGCGATGGCGGCACTTTAGGCAGCCCGCCGCGGCGCGACACTCCGCCGCTTGCGGTCGAATTCGCGGGCACCGAACGCACGGACGACAACGATCTTGACGCGCGCCGACCCGCCTCGCGTAGCCTTCGCCGATGCAAGACTCCCTGTTCGGCGATCCTGAACCCATCCGCCCGGCGCCGGCGAAGCCCGGTCGCGCCGGCGCTGGGGCGAAAGTGCTGCCGGCGGTGGTCGATCCCGCGCTGCGCGAGCTGGCGGCCGGCCTGCCGAAATCGCTGCGGCTCGGCACCTCGTCCTGGCACTTTCCGGGCTGGAACGGGCTGGTCTGGAATGGCGACTACCCGGAGGCCACGCTGTCGAAGCACGGCCTGCCGGCCTACGCGCAGCACCCGCTGCTGCGTACGGTCAGCGTCGATCGCGGCTTCTATCGGCCGATGACCGTCGCGCAGCACGCGTCCTACGCAGCGCAGGTGCCGGACGACTTTCGCTTCGTGGTCAAGGCACCGAGTCTGGTCACCGACGCGATGATCCGCAACGAGGATGGCCGCGGGCTGATGGTCAATCACAGCTTTCTCGACCCGGAACGGGCGTTCCGCGCGTTCGTCGAACCGGCGCTGCTTGGGCTGGGCCCCAAGATCGGCGCGCTGGTGTTCCAGCTGAGCCCGCTGCCAACGGCCTGGCTGACCCGGATGCCGCAGTTGCTGGACCATTTGGACCGGATGCTTGCCGCGCTGCCGCCGCTATCGCCCGTCGCGCCGGATGGCGTCTATGCCATCGAATTCCGCGATCCGGAATTCCTGCAGGCACCGGTGGCCGACGACTTCATTCGCGTGCTGAAGCGCCACCGCGCGACGGTCTGTCTCGGCCTGCACGCGAAGCTGCCGCCGATCGCGGGCCAGCTGCCGCTGCTGCGCGCGCTGTGGCCGGGGCCGCTGGTCTGTCGCTGGAACCTGAATGCCGTGCACGGCGCATTCGGGTACGCCGATGCCAAGCAGCAATACGCGCCGTTCGACCGGATCATCGATCCCGACCCCGACACGCGGAACACGCTGGCGCGGGTCATTGCCGGCACCACGAAAGGCGGCCAGAACGCGTTCGTCACGCTGAACAACAAGGCCGAGGGATCGGCACCGCGCTCGATCCTCGCGCTCGCCGAAGCGGTGCGCGTGCTGTGGGGCGATGCGCCGGCCTGAGTGACTGCCGGCGCGTGGCGACGCGCGTCAGGCCAGCCGGGTCAGACTGGTCGCCGCCTGCGCGTTGTCTTCGGCGGCGCGCATCACTTTCGACTGCAGCTCGAACTGCCGCGCCAGCTGGATCATGTTGACCATCGCGCCGGCGAGATTGACGTTCGAGCCTTCGAGCACGCCGCTGGTCAGCACATTGCCGGCTGCCGGGTTCAGCGTGACGCCGGGCTTGGCTCGCATCAGGCCATCGACGCCGCGGTCGAGACTGCTCTGGTTGCCGGTCACCACCTTCAAGCGGCCGGCCGTGATCTGGGTTGCGGCACTCTGGCCGAGCGGCACCGTCGACAGGGTGCCGTCGTTGCCGATGCTGACCGAACTCGATGGCGGCAGCACGATCGGGCCACCATCGCCGAGCACGGCCAGGCCATTGGCGGTGCGCAGTTGGCCGTTCGCGTCGATCCGCAGATCACCGGCGCGGGTGTAGGCCTCGCTGCCATCCGGGGCCTGCACCGCCAGCCAGTGGTCTTGCTTCAGCGCGATGTCGGTCTCGTTGCCGGTCTGCATGATCGCGCCCTGCGCGTCATCCCAGCCGTTGTCGCCGAGCCGGGAATTGACCCGCGACTGGAAGCCCGGACCGTCGACATTGACCGCCGCCGCCGCCGCCAGCTCGGCCCGGAAGCCGACGGTGCCGGCATTGGCGAGGTTGTGGCTGTTCGCGGTCTGGGCACGCAGGGTGGCGATGGCGCCGGACATGCCGACGTAAAGGGCTCGATCCATGGCGGTTCAGGTTCCGGTGGCGGGCGTGGGGCGCGGCAGGCAGACGCGATCAGCGGATGTTGATGATCGTCTGCGTGATCTGGTCGCTGGTCGAGATCACCTGCGCGTTGGCCTGGAAGCTGCGCTGCGCAACGATCATGTTGACCAGTTGCTTGGTGATGTCGACATTCGAGCCTTCCAGCGCCCCGCTCTGGATCAGGCCGAAGTTCGACGAATTCGCTTCGCCGCGAATCACCGGACCGGATGCGAAGGTTTCGCCCCACGAGGTGTCGCCGAGCTGCTGCAGTCCCTGCGGATTGGCGAAGTTCGCCATCGCGATCTGGCCCAGCGGCGTTGCCTGGCCATTGGTGAAGCGCGCCTGCACGATGCCTTCCTGCGTGACCTCGATGCCGCTGAGGCGGCCGGTGGCGTAGCCATCCTGCGACAGGCTGTTGACCGAGAACGTATCGCCGTACTGCGTGCTCTTGGCCAGGTCGACGGTCAAGGTCACCGGGTTCGAGCCATTGGTCGTGTTGTAGGCCGGCAGCACCAACTGGCCGTTGGTCGGCGTGGCCAGCGAGCCATCGGCGTTGAAGGTGATCGGCTGGCCCGGACCGACCGGATTGCCGTCAATCTGCGTGTGCACGGTCCAGTTGTTCGCCGTGGCGTCCTTGACGAAGTACAGGTTCGCCGGGTGCGCGGTGCCGAGCGAGTCATAAACGGTGACCGAGGTCGTGTTGTTGTAGGTGGTCGGATCGGTCGAACTGAACGGCGTCGTGGCCGGCACGCTGGCGGTCGACGGCAGGTTGATGCCGGTCTTCAGCAAGGTGGTCGGGCTCGGCGGGTTGTCCGACGTCGACAGTTGCACGTCCGACAGCGTTGCCAGATTGAAAGCGCCGGTGCCGGCAATCGGCGGATAGGCCTGCAGCCGCGCGCCGGACGGATTGACGATGTAGCCATCGCGGTCGGTGCCGAACTGGCCGGCGCGGGTGTAGCTGGTGGCACCGTTCTTCGACAGCGTGAAGTAGCCGGTGCCGCTGACCGCGAGATCGAGCGAGTTGTTGGTGACGCTGATCGCGCCCTGCGAGAACTGCTGTGCGATCTTGGCCACGCGCACGCCGCCGCCGATGGCGGTCTCGGTCGTGCCATACGGATTCGACAGGAAGAAATCGGCGAACTGCGCGCGGGATTCCTTGAAGCCGGTGGTATTGGCGTTGGCGATGTTGTTCGCGGTGACGCCGAGATCGGCCGAGGCTGCATTCAGCCCGGTCAATGCGATGTTGAAGGACATGTCAATTCACTCCGGACAGCGTGGACTGCGGGCGCTGGCCATGGCGCTGCGGCGCGACCAGCGATTCGACGAACTGCGACAGCACGGTGGAACGGCGGCGATGCCCGGCCCGCGGAAAATCGAACAGGCCCGGGATGCGATGCGAGGCGGCGCGCGCTTCCGGTCCGGAAGCGGTGCCGAGCGAGCGATGGGAAGTGGCGTTCATGGCAGGTCTCGAAGAATCGGAGGCGTTGGCGGCAGCGGGTGGAATCGGAATTCGGCAGTCGGATGCTGGCGATGCGGTGCTGGCGATGGGGATCAGATGATCTGGCGAACCTTGTCGAACGCGATCGGCCCCAGGCCTGCAAGGTTCAGGCTCAGACCATTGGCGCCGAGCGACACGCTCTGCACGACGCCGGCAGCCAGCGTGCTCGCGGCCTGCGCGTTGCTGCCCTGCGTCAGCGACGCGCGAAGGCCGTAGTTGCCGGACGGCAGCGTCTCGCCGCTGGTGTTCTTGCCGTCCCAGTTGAAGTAGCTGGTGCCGGCGGGCTGGGTGCCGTAATCGAGCCGGCGCACGACCTGCCCGCTGCCGTCGACGATCTCGACCACGAGCTGGCCGCTGGCCGGCACATCGACACCGCCGCTCAAGCCGTTCTGGCCATCGAGGAAACCGGTCGACGACGGATACAGCACGCCGTGGCCAACCAGACCCGCGGCCTGCAGCGACTGGCTGGACGTCAACGAGGTCGACAGCGACGTGAACGATTTCTGCAGATCCTGAATGCCGGAAACGGTCGAGAACTGCGCGATCTGGCCGAGGAACTCGTTCGATTCCAGCGGCTTCAGCGGGTCCTGGTTCTGCAATTGTGTGGTCATCAGCTTCAGGAAATCGGCTTGCCCGAGCGAATCGGCCTTCTTGGCCGTCGTCTTCTGGGTCAGGCCGAGGTCGGCGTAGGGGTTGCTGGCGACGGCAGTGGTCATGGCGGGCTCGATGCAGGCGGGGATTGGCGGGCGACCGGCGCTCAGCGACCGAGCGTCAAGGTGCGGCTGGCCAGTTCCTTGGCCGTGTTCATCACTTCCACACTCGACTGATACGAGCGGGACGCGGAAATCATGTTGACCATCTCTTCGACCACGTTGACGTTCGGCGCGTAGACGTAGCCATCGGCATCGGCCAGCGGATGACCCGGCTCGTAGCGCTTGTCCGCCGGTGCCTGGCTTTCGACCACGCCCAGCACCTGCACGCCGGCGGCGTCGGCGCTGCCGGCATCGGCACTGGCCTTGAACATCGGCAGGCGCGCCTTGTAGGCACCGTCGGCCGTGCCGGAAATGGCATCGGCATTGGCGAGGTTCGAAGCCACGGTATTGAGTCGCAGCGACTGTGCGCTGAGCGCGGAGCCGGCGATGTCGAAGATGCGGAAGCTGGACATGGCAGGGTGCTCCGAAGGTTCGCTGGCCGGGCCGCTTACTGGCCGGTGATCGCGGTCATCAGGCCGCGCACGCGGCCATCGGCAAAGCTCAGCGATGCCTGGTAGTGCAGTGCGGCATCGGCGAACTTGCCCTGTTCGACCTGCACGTCGACGGTATTGCCATCGACGCTCGGCTGTATCGGCACGCGATAGGCCAGCGTGTTGCCATCGCTGGACGAGGTGAACGACAGCGGAATGTGGCGGGCATCGGTGGTCAGCGTGCGCAGGTTCGCCGACTGACCTGGGTTGGCCGTGGCATCACCCTTGGCCGCAGCCGACAACACGCTGGCGAAGTCGACATCGCGGGCCTGAAATCCCGGCGTATCGGCATTGGCGATGTTCGACGACAACACCTCCATGCGCCGACGCTGCACCGCGAGCGCTTCGGCATGAATGCCGAAAACCGCATCGAGACTGGCCATTGCATCCTCCCGCAAGTACGTTCGAGGAAGTCCTTACAAGCGCTGTGCCAGTGACGATTCGCGACGGAAAAGCGGCGCAGGCGGGAGGCGAGATACGGGATGCGGGAACCCCAGAGTGGCGTCAATCCGTGCGGTGGCCACGCGCTTCATGCGCCTCACGCCTCACGCCTGACGCATGACGCCTCACGAACGTGACCTACGCCGTCTGCAATGCCACTTCCTTCAGTCGATCGAGCACGCCGGTGGCCAGTTCATCGGCACTGAACTTGGCGATGAAGCGATCGGCGCCCACCCGTTCGACCATCGCGTTGTTGAACACGCCGGACAGGCTCGTGTGCAGCATCACGTAGAGATCGCGCATGCGCTCGTCGCGCCGTATTTCCGTCGTCAAACGGTAGCCGTCCATGTCCGGCATTTCGACATCGCTGATCATCATCAGCAGCGAGTCGTTGATCGGTTCGTCCTTCGCCGCCAGCGCCTGCAGGTAGCGCAGCGCTTCGCGGCCGTCGTTGACCAGCACGCATTCGATGCCGAGCTGGTTCAGGGTTTTCTCGACCTGATTGCGGGCCACGCGCGAGTCGTCGACCACCAGCACCTTGCGCCGCGAGCGCGCCATGCTGGCTGCCTGATCGCGAATCGAATCGGACAGCGCCGCCTGCACGCCGACGACATCGCTGAGCACCTTCTCGACGTCGATGATCTCGACCAGCTCGTTGTTGTAGTGCGTGATCGCGGTCAGATAGCCGCCCTCGCCGGCACCATCCGGCGGCGGCCGCACATGCTCGACATTGATGTGGATGATCCGCTCGACCGCGCGCACCAGAAAGCCCTGCACCGAACGGTTGTACTCGGTGACGATGACGTGCGCCGCGCGGTCATCGCTGGGCTGGCCGATCGCGCGGCTCAGGTCGATCACCGGAATCATCCGGCCGCGAATGTCGGCCACCCCGCTGACCAGCGGATGCGACGACGGCAGCCACGACAGCGAAGGCCGCGGAATCACTTCCTGCACCTTGAAGACATTGATGCCAAATATTTGGCGCTCATCGAGCCGGAACAGCAGAAGCGCGAGCCGGTTGTGGCCGGCAAGCTGGGTGCTGCGGTCGATGCTTTCGAGCAAGCCGGTGGCCATGTCGGGTTTCCGTGATCCTGAGGAGCAGACGGTCGCCCGCTGCAACTTCGGTTCCTGCCTTTCGTGGTCGATCGGCGCCGTGGCACGCGGCTTGTAGCGAGGCCGGCGACGACAACACCCCGCTCGTCCCGAATCGCCCGAGGTCATCGATGATCATTCAACCGTCCCCGAATGCCCGCTTGTTTGCCGTGCTGCTGGCGCTGCTGTTCGTGCTGCCCATGCTCGCGTTCGCCGACGCCGGTGCCGTCAGCCTCGAATCGACGAATCGCATTCGCGAGACCGCCATGAAGTTCGTGCAGACGCAGTCGCCGGCGACCGCGACGGTGGAAGCCGCCACGCTTGACAACCGCCTGCGCCTGCCTAGCTGCCCGCAGCCGCTGGAAGCCAGTGCCGCCACGCCGGCCAACCGCGGCGCCTGGAGCATCCTCGTCAACTGCCGCGATGGCAGCACGCCGCTGTGGTCGATCTTCGTACCGGTGAAGGTGCTCGACCTGCGACCGGTCGTGGTGCTGTCGCGCCCGGTGGCACCGAACCAGCCGATTCCGCTCGATGCGCTGAGCATCGAATCGCGTGATGTCGCGGCCCTGAGCCTCGGTTACGTCAGCGATCCGAAGGCCGTTGCCGGCTTGATGCTGCGGCGGCCGGTCGCGCCCGGCGCACCGCTGACGCCGGACGTGCTGCTGAGCGAGAAAGTGATCAAGCGCGGTGCGCTGGTGATGCTGGTCGGTCGCAGCGGTGCGCTGGAGGTCCGCGCCCAGGGCAAGGCACTGGCCGATGGTGGCAGCGGCGAGCGGATTTCAGTCGAAAACCTGTCGTCCAGACGCGTGGTGCAAGGCGTGGTCAAGGACGGCGGCACGGTCGAGGTCGGTCTCTGAGGCGGTCGCCACCGAACGTCGCGCCGTTCGTCGGGCGCGACGCCATTCCGACACTCAAGTTTCCAGACGGAGGGCCGATACGGGTTCGACGGCGCCATCACCTGCGCCGCGGAGCCCGACATGACCACCAAGATCGATGGATTCCCCAGCAATGGCCCACGGCCGATCGCGTCCGGCGCGGTGGTCAAGTCCGCCTATGGCGTGACCGGCACCAGCAGCGGCACGCCGGTAGCTGCTGTCGCTGCCGATGATCGCGTGCAGTTGACCGGGGACGCCGTGAACTTGCAGCAGTACGAGAAAGCACTGGCCAGCGTGCCGGATACCAACGTCGCCAAGGTGCAGCAGTTGCGCGCCAAGGTTGCCGAAGGCAGTTACCAGCCGAACCCGGCGGCGATCGCCGCCAGGCTCGCGCGATTCGAATTCGACCTTTCGGCCGCCTGACCGCTGGCGGCCTCTGACGGAGCGCCGCCGTGAACGAATCCAGTCTCAATCTCGCCGACGTCATCGACGCGCAGATCCGCTGCGCCGAAGACCTGATCACCATTCTCGAGCAGGAACAGGCCGCGCTGTCCGAGCGCTCGCCCGAATCGCTCGATGCTCTGGAAGCCGCCTGCAGCGCGAAATCGGCCGCCGCGCAGCAATTGCAGCGACTCGGCGATCGCCTGCAGATTCTCGCCGGCCCGCGCCGCTCCGGCGCCGAATTCGAGGCTTGGTTGGCGCAGCATCACGGCGCCGAGGCGCTGATTGCCGCCTGGCGCCAGCTCACCACCCTCGCCCGCAGCCTGTCCGACGTGAATCGTCGCAACGGCGCGCTGCTCGACGTGCGCGAACAGCAGGTGCGCGGCGCGCTGATCGCGATGGCCCCGGAAGCACCGGCGACCTACGGCCGCAGTGGCCTGCGACCGAGCTTGCCGCAGGGCCGGGTCTTCAGCCGGGCCTGATCAGCCGATCCACGCGCCACGAAAAAAGCCGTCGCGACGTTCGACGTCGCGACGGCTGATCCGACAATCCCCGCGTCAGTTGAACGCCAGCTGCGTGTCGCGGAACTCCACGTGCAGCGGAAACGCCATCGCGCAAGCGGTATGGGCGCAGGTGGCCGGCTCGAAGCGGGTGCGCGCCAGGACCTCGTTCAGTCCAGCCACCGAACCCCGGTTCGGGCTGATTTGCCAGCTGACCGCCGTGACGCGACCGCTGGCATCGACGTTGATCATGGCCTGCAGTTCGCCCGACAGGTTCTGCTTGCGCTGCAGCGCCGACAGCTCGCTGGCCAGTTGTGCCAGCCCACCGGCCGGAAACGGCGGCTCCTCATGCGCCCGCAGGTCGTCGTACTGGCTGCGGACCAGTTCGACATCGCTGCTCGACAGGTTGGCCCAGCTGCGGTCCAGCGGCAACGAGCGGTAGCTGACCGGCGCTGCCGGGCTGCCGGTGACCGAGACCTGCTTGAGCACGCGATAAGGCGATTCGTCCGCCTGCGCGGCAGCGGCCAGCCCCAGCATCGAAAGTGCCGCGACGGCGGCCTGCATCGTCTTGTTGATCATGTTCGCCACTCCATTCCGGACCATCGGGGCGACCGCTGCAGCACGCTGCTTAGCGGCCCGATGTGGAAGGTGTAGACGGCCTTCATCGATCAGTCAACAAATTGAAATATGAATGTCACATTGATGTGCTAGCGCCGACCCGAAAGCCCCTCGATGCTGCCGGCGGGACATGTCGCCGGCGCGCGTGGAATGGATGTCAAATCATTGAATTGGCTGATCTTTGTTACAACGGCCACCCATGAAAAAGCCCGCTCGAACATCGAGCGGGCCTTGTTGGGACGCGACAGCAGCGTCGGGCGATTGTGACAGCCGCCGCGCAAATCAGACGCTGGCCGGACGCCCCACGCAGTCGTAGACGAAGCCTTCGCCGCGCACCCATGCCGGGTCGTACATGTTGCGGCCGTCGACGATCAGCGGACGCTTCAGCAGGGTCTTGAGCTTGCCCAGATTCGGGCTCTGGAACGCGCGCCATTCGGTGCAGATGACCAGCGCATCGGCCCCTGCCACAGCCTCCAGTGCCGAGTTGACCAGCTTCAGATCGGCGCGCTCGCCATAGATCTTCGCGGTTTCATGCATCGCCACCGGATCGTGTGCCTGCACGCGACCGCCTTCGGCCCAGATCGCTTCCATCAGCACGCGGCTCGGCGCTTCGCGCATGTCGTCGGTCTTCGGCTTGAACGCCAGCCCCCAGATCGCGATGGTCTTGCCTTCGAGCGAGCCCAGATGCTTCACCAGCTTCGCATGCAGCGTGGTCTTCTGGCGGTTGTTGACCGATTCCACCGCTTTCAGGATTTCGGCATCGAAGTGGGCATCGGCCGCGCTCTTGACCAGCGCCTTGACGTCCTTCGGAAAGCACGAGCCGCCGTAGCCGGCGCCCGGGTAGATGAAGTGGAAGCCGATGCGCGGATCGGAGCCGATGCCGATGCGCACCTTCTCGATGTCGGCACCGAGATTCTCGGCAAGATTCGCCAGCTCGTTCATGAAGCTGATCTTGGTCGCCAGCATTGCGTTCGCGGCGTACTTGGTCAGCTCGCTCGAGCGCACGTCCATCACCAGCACGCGGTCGTGATTGCGGTTGAACGGCGCGTACAGCGCCTGCATCGCCTTGGCAGCACGCGCCGTGTCGGCGCCGATGACGATGCGATCCGGCTTGTTGAAATCGCCGATGGCATCGCCTTCCTTCAGGAATTCCGGGTTCGACACCACATCGTGATCGAGGCTTACGCCACGCTCCGCCAAGGTCGCCTTCATCTGTGCGCGCACCTTGTCGGCCGTGCCGACCGGCACCGTCGACTTCGAGATCACCAGCCGGTATTCGGTCATGTGCGTGGCGATGGTCCTGGCCACCGCCAACACGTACTTCAGATCGGCCGAACCATCCTCGTTCGGCGGCGTGCCGACGGCGATGAACTGGTACAGCCCGTGCGCCACGCCTTCGGCGGCATCGGTGGTGAAGCGCAACCGGCCTTCGGCGGCGTTCTTCAGGATCAGCTCGGTCAGACCCGGCTCGTAGATCGGGATGATGCCGTTCTTGAGTCCTTCGATCTTCTTCTGGTCGACATCGACGCACAGCACGTCATTGCCGACATCGGCAAAGCAGGCTGCCGTGACAAGGCCGACATAGCCGGAGCCGAAGATGGTGATGTTCAAGAGTGTTGCGTCCTGTGGTGAGTACCCGCCGCGGGCCATCCACGCCCGCGATTTCCGGCCCGCGCGTGCTTGCGTCGGCCGGCGTCTTAAATTTGATCGTCAAATGTTACCACCCGACCCTCTGCACTTCGGTGACGAGCACGCGGTGCGGCCGTCGCTGCGACCGTCGAGAACGGTTGTTGCAAGCGCATTCATCAGCGACCATACCCGCCCTTTTCGGGCCCCTCGATCCGCCAATGAACTCCAAGATCCGCGAATGCCGCCTCGCGATGCGCAACGCCGGGAGCTATGCCAGCTGGCGGGAAGCGGCACTGGCCTTCGATGCGGCCTCGGGCCTGGAGGACTGGAAGCATCAGGACGAGTCGGATGATTACGACTGGCAACTGATTCGAGGCCGTCTGGCTCAGATCCGCCAGTACCGGCAGACGCAGCAGATCACCAAGCTGGTCCATCACCTGCGGCAAGGGCTGCACTGGAACCTCGGCAACAGTGCCAACCCGGCGCTGTACAGCCACGCCTACTGCGGCAGCAAGCGGCTGGTCGAAACCTACCTGCACGAAGTCTGCGACGCGCTGCGCTGGATCGCCGATCACAGCTTCCCCGAGCTGCCGCTGGAAGCCAAGCGCAAGTTCTTCGGCGAGACCGCGAAGTCCTTCGGCCGCTCGGCGCTGATGCTGTCCGGTGGTGCCACGCTGGGCCTGTTCCATGTCGGCGTGGTCAAGGCGCTGGTACGCGAAGACCTGCTGCCGGACGTGATCTCAGGCTCCAGCGCCGGCTCGATCGTGGCGTCGGTCGTCGGCACGCGAGCGCCGGATGAACTGGAATCGCTGCTCGATCCGGACAACTCGTACTACCACTTCTGGAAGCCGCTGGCGCTGCGCGACATGTGGCGCCATGGCGCGCTGATGGACCAGAACCAGATCGCGCTCGGCATTGCTCGCAACACGCACGACCTGACGTTCGAAGAAAGCTTCGAGCGCTCCGGCCGCATCGTCAACATCACGGTGTCGCCGGCGGGCTTGAACCAGCCGCCGCGCCTGCTGAACTACCTGACGACGCCGTACCTGTACCTGCGCGAAGCGGTGCTCGCGTCGAGCGCCGTGCCGCTGCTGTTCCCGCCGGTGCAACTGATGACCCGGGACGAAGACGGCAACCGCCTGCCGTACATGCCGAGCTTGCGCTGGACCGATGGCTCGCTGAAATCCGACCTGCCCGGCATCCGCTTGCGCCGCCTTCACAACGTCAATCACTTCATCGTCAGCCAGACCAATCCGCACGTGATTCCGTTCCTGCGCGGCGCGCCGGAGGAAGTGCGACTCGGCGGCATGCTGCGCAACGCGGCGTACAGCGCGATCCGCGGCGGTGCCCGTTCGGCCATCGGCGTCGGCCGGCTGGGCCTGCCGCTCGATGGCATCCGCCGCCAGCTCGACAACGCTTCGTCGATCCTCGAACAGGACTATCGCGGCAACATCACGATCCTGCCGAAGGTCAGCGTCTGGCGGTATGCGCATGTCACCGCCAACCCGAAGCTGGAAGCGGTGACCCGCTTCATCCTCGAAGGCGAACGGGCGACCTGGAAGCGCATCGCGATGATCCGCAACCAGTCGATGATCTCGCAGACACTGACCCGCTGCGTGAAGCAGGTGGAAAGCGAATCGCAGCACATGCCGCTGCGCGAGCTGAGGGCTGTGGCCACGCGCTGATCGCCGCGCCGCGCGGTGGGCATTCGCACGAAAAAACGACGTCCGGTTTCGTACGATGGTGGCTTGCCATCCCCCCGAGCCCGCCGCAGATGCTGTCGAACCGAGTCCTGATCCGCCTTGCCCTGCCGCTGCTGACGGTGCCGCTGCTGTCGGCACGTGCCGAAAGCCCGATCGTCCAGCAGACCGGCTGGGGCGCATGGTTCAACAACGCGGCGATCAATGACGACATCGGGATCGTCTCCGATGTCCAGTTGCGCAGTCAGGATGAATGGGCCGGCCCGCGCACCTTGCTGATCCGACCGGGGCTGTCGTGGTACGTGCAACCCGGCCAGACGCTCAGCGCGGGCTATGCCTACATCGACACCTTCAACCGCGACGCCGAAGATGCCGTCGAACATCGCATCTGGCAGCAGTGGGTCAGCAGCTATCGGCTCCAGCGCGTGAACGTCAGCCAGCGGCTGCGGCTGGAACAGCGCTTCATCGGTCGGCCCGGCGCGCCGGACGTCTATTCCGATCGCTTCCGCTGGTTTGCGCGCGCCCAGCTGCCGCTGAACGCCGGCAGCGGGACCTTCACGCAGGGCGCCTTCCTGGCATTCCAGAACGAAGCGATGGTCAACCTCAGCGGCCGCGATGCACTGAACGCGCCGCTGTTCGACCAGAACCGCGCCTACGTCGCCTTCGGCTGGCGTCTGAACAGAACCGCCGATGTCGAGATCGGCTATCTGAACCAGTGGATCAACGGCAAGAACCGCGACACCGTCAACCACGTGCTGCAGGTCGCGCTGTACACGTTCTTCCGCTGAGGCCGCTCAAGCCGCTGAGGCCGCTCAGAGCGCGCTGATGCGCGCTTCCTGCTCGGTCAGCGTTGCCAGTTCCGCCTTCTGCTGCGCCACGCGCGCGCGCTCCTTCTCGATCACGGCCGCCGGAGCGCCGTTGACGAACTTCTCGCTCGCCAGCCGCGCCTCGTTCATCTTCAGATCGTTCTCGAGCTTGGCCTTGAGCTTGGCCAGACGTGCGAGTTCCGCAGCCTTGTCGATCAGCCCGGCCATCGGCACCAGAATCTTCATGTTGCCGAGCAGCGCCGTGGCCGACTGCGGCGCTTCATCCGCTGCCGAAAGCACGGTGATCGACTCCAGACGCGCGAGGAAGCGCACCGCGGCATCGAAGCGCGCGATGCGCTCGGCATCGGCAGCGCTGGCATCGCGGATCAGCACCGGCAGCGGCTTGCCCGGCGGGATATCCATCTCGCCGCGAATCTGGCGCACGCCGAGCATGAAGCCCTTGAGCCATTCGACGTCGGCCTCGGCGGCTTCGTCGATGCGCTCCGGGTTCGCGATCGGATACGGCGCCAGCATGATCGTCTTGCCGGTCTTTCCGGCCAGCGGGCCAACCTTCTGCCAGATCTCTTCGGTGATGAACGGCATGATCGGATGCAGCAGCCGCAGCCAGACTTCGAGCACGCGCACCAAGGTGCGGCGCGCGCCGCGCTTGGCCAGTTCGTCACTGCCCTGCATCACCGGCTTGGTCAGCTCCAGATACCAGTCGCAGTACTCGTTCCAGATGAACTGGTACAGGCTCGCCGCCAGCAGGTCGAAGCGGTAGTCGGCGAAGTGCTGCGCCGCCTCGGCTTCCAGACGCTGCAGCTTGGAGATGATCCAGCGATCGGCCGTCGACAGCGTGACCTCGCCATCGAGCGACATCGGCGGCGTCGCAGCACCGGTTTCGGCATCGAGCGCGCCGACGTTGATCAGCACGAAGCGGGACGCGTTCCAGATCTTGTTGCAGAAGTTGCGATAGCCCTCGGCGCGGGCGGCGTCGAAGCGCACGTCGCGGCCGTTGGTCGCAAGGGCCGCAAACGTGAAGCGCAGCGCGTCGACGCCGACCGGCTCGATGCCCTTCGGATAGTCCTTGCGGGTCTTGGCCTCGATCTTCGGGGCGGTCGCCGGGTTCATCAGACCGGTCGTGCGCTTGGCGACCAGCGCATCGAGCGTGATGCCGTCGACGACGTCGAGCGGGTCGAGGACATTGCCCTTCGACTTCGACATCTTGTTGCCTTCCGGATCGCGCACCAGCCCAGTGATGAAGACGTCCTTGAACGGCACGTCGTTCATGAAGTACTGCCCCATCATCACCATCCGGGCGACCCAGAAGAAGATGATGTCGAAGCCGGTGACCAGCACGCTCGACGGGTAGTACTTCTTCAGGGCTTCCGTGCTGTCCGGCCAGCCGAGCGTCGCCATCGGCCAGATGTCGGACGAGAACCAGGTGTCGAAGACATCCTCGTCCTGCTTCAGTGAGGCGTCAGGCGTGAGGCGTGAGGCGTACTTCGCGCGCACTTCGGCCTCGTCGCGGCCGACATAGACGTTGCCATCGGCGTCGTACCACGCCGGAATGCGATGACCCCACCAGAGCTGGCGGCTGATGCACCAGTCCTGGATGTTGTTCAGCCAGTGGAAATAGGTGGTCTTCCAGTTGTCCGGCACGAAGCGGATACGGCCTGATTCCACCGCATCGATCGCCGGCTTCGTGATCGCCAGCAGGCCACCGTTGCCGGGCTTGCCGTCATGGCGCGTTTCGCGAGTCAGGTCGACGAACCACTGGTCGGTCAGGTAAGGCTCCAGCACTGCGCCGCTGCGGTCGCCTCTGGGCACCTTCAGCTTGTGATCGACGATCTTGTCGACGAGGCCGCGCGGATAGACCGGCTTGCCTTCGTCGGTACTGGTGATCGGTGCCGCGGCCGATGAATCGGTGATCGCTTCGAGGTCGGCGACGATCTGCTTGCGGGCGACGATGCGTTCCAGCCCGCGGTACTTCTCGGGAATCGCACGCCAGTTCAGCACCGTGGCCGCGCGCGCCGTGGCGCCGATGCCGTCTGCCGCTTCGGCGTTCTTGTCGGCCGCCTGCGTCCATTCCTCATCGGTGACGGTGCCAATGATGTGCGCGGTGCGGGTGAAGATGTTGAAGACATCCAGCTTGTGCCGCTGACCCAACTGGTAGTCATTGAAGTCATGCGCCGGCGTGATCTTCACGCAGCCGGTGCCGAACTCACGATCGACATAGTCGTCGGCGACGATCGGAATCTCGCGGTTGCACAGCGGCAGGATCACGGTCTTGCCGACCAGATGCCGGTAGCGCTCGTCTTCCGGATGCACGGCCACGGCGGTGTCGCCGAGCATGGTTTCCGGGCGCGTCGTCGCGACGACGATGTAGTTCAGCGTGCGGCCTTCGGAATCGGTGTACGTCGCGCCGTTGGCCAGCGGGTAGCGGAAGTGCCAGAGCTTGCCGTTCTCCTCTTCCTGCACCACTTCCAGATCGGAGATCGCGGTCTGCAGCACCGGGTCCCAGTTGACCAGGCGCTTGCCACGGTAGATCAGGCCGGCTTCATGCAGGCGCACGAAGTGCTCGATCACCGCCTTCGAGTACGACGGGTCCATCGTGAACGCTTCGCGCGACCAGTCCACCGACGAGCCCATGCGGCGAATCTGCTGGCCGATGGTGCCGGCCGAGTACTTCTTCCACTCCCAGACCTTGTCGAGAAACTTCTCGCGGCCAAGCTCCGCGCGCGACGGTTCGCCTGCCAGCTTCAGGTTGCGCTCGACCACCATCTGCGTGGCGATGCCGGCGTGATCGGTGCCGGGCTGCCACAAGGTGTCGAAGCCGGCCATGCGGTGGTAGCGCGTCAGTGCGTCCATCACCGTGTGCTGGAACGCGTGGCCCATGTGCAGGGTGCCGGTCACGTTCGGCGGCGGAATCATGATGCTGTACGGCTTGCCGGTGCCGCGCGGCTGATAGCAGCCATCGCGTTCCCAGGTGGCGCACCACTGCGCTTCGACGCGCTTGGGGTCGAACGTCTTGTCCATGGAATCTCTGCTGTCGGCATGCAGCCACGGCACGCGGGACGCGCGCCGGATCACGGCATCCGGATGGGGTTCGGGGTGAAGAGTGACGCTGGTTTGCGGGCCGCCATTGTAGTGCGACAGCGCAGGCGGGAACGCGCCCGCAGGCGCTACTCGTAGCGTGCGCGATACGGCGCGCTGCGGTTCGGCGTTTCCGGCTGCGTGCAGCTTGGCCCGCGGGTGACTTCGATGCCGCTGACCACGCCGTCGCGCTCGACCACCGTCACCTGATCGCGATTCTCGCAGGCGAAGCTGACGACTCCCGGCCGCTCCTCGCAGGCCAGAAAGCGCTCGGCGCTGCGCGTGGTGCCGGATTCATCGAGATAGTTGCCGCCCCGGCGCGAGCAGGCGAAGCCGAGGCCGGACAGCTTCGATTCCGCCGTGTCGATGGTCATGCCGTACGGCACGGTGCTGCGGATCTCGCTGCGCCGGCCGGCGTCCGGCGTCTGGCTGAACAGGCTGCAGCCGGCAACCGCAGCGGCGGCAACGGTCACGACCGTGATGCGGACGATGGAAGTCATTGGATTCGCTCGGAAAGTCGTGACGGGCCGGTTTACAGGTCATGCTTCGCGAGCTCGTAGCCACGATCGCGGTAGAACTTGTAGCGGGTGCGCGATTCGGCGCGTGCGGCCGGATCGGCATCGACGATTTCCAGCACGCGCTCGAAGCGGCTGAAGAATTCCGGAATGTCGAGGCCGAGGTTGATCATCACGCCGTCGTAGCTCGGCGGCGGCTCGTGGCTGCCGATCAGCACGGCCGGCAGCGGTTCCTCGAGCGGCTCGCCCTGCCTTTCGTGCGCGATGAACGCGCCCTGGCGGAACGTCCACAGCGCGGCGTCGAGGGCATCGGCAGTGGCGGCGTCCGGCACGTAGGCGAACACGCGCTTGCCGCTGGCCGTGGCCTTGTCGCACAGCTTGCAGGCGGTCAGCACGTGGTTGGTGCTGGCGGCGAACTGATCGGACAGGACGTAGAAGTCGATGCGGGTCACGGCGGGCGGCGGTGCGTTCAGGTGCCAAGGATACTGCCCGCCCCAAAAAAAAGAGCGATCCAGACCTCGGATCGCCCAATTGCTGCCTGCCTCGGGTCGCGACGCGGCGCTCGACCACAGCGCCGCGTCGCGCGGTTCTGTCGCTTATTCGACGATCTTCATCTCGACGCGACGGTTGTCGGCGCGGCCGGTTTCGTCATCGTTGCTGGCCACCGGATTCGCTTCGCCGTAGCCCTTCGCAGTCAGCACGTTGGCGGCAACGCCGCGGCTGATCAGGTAGGTGCGAACCGCGTTGGCGCGCGCTTCCGACAGCTTCTGGTTGGCCGCATCGGAGCCAACGCTGTCGGTGTAGCCGGCGATCTCGATCTGGAATCCCGGCGAGTCGATGATGGTCTTCGCGGTCACGTCGAGCACGGTCTTCGAGTCGTTGGTCAGCAGCGCCTTGTTGAACGCGAAATGCACGTTCTTCAGGATCAGCGACTGGTTCACGGCGCAGCCGTTCGCGGTCACCTTCTTGCCGGCCGGGGTGTTCGGGCACTGGTCGATGCCATCGGCCACGCCATCACCATCGGTGTCGGCAATCGCCGGCGCCGGCGGCACGATCGAGCAGCCCTTGGCGTCGACATTGGTACCCGGCGGCGTGTTCGGGCACTGGTCGGCGAAATCCGGCACCTTGTCGCCATCGCTGTCGATCGGGCAGCCCTTCGCGTCCACCGTGGCGCCGGCCGGCGTGTTCGGGCAGAAGTCGAGCTTGTCGTTGACGCCGTCGCGGTCGGTGTCGATCGCGCAGCCCTTGGCGTCCACCGGCGTACCGACCGGCGTGTTCGGGCACTGGTCGCGCTTGTCCGGCACGCCGTCGCCGTCGAGATCGGACGGCTTGGCTTCGGCGATCGTGTAGCGCACCGACAGCAGCGCCGACTGGCCGTTGTAGCCGGAATCGATGCGGCCGCCGACGGCCGGGCTGGCGTCGAAATGCCCCTTCTCGGTGCCGACATAGCGGTAGTCGACCGATGCCGTCAGGCGGCGCGTCAGGTCGAAGCCGACACCCGCGCCGGCCTGGTAGGCGAAGACGGTGTCGTGGTCATTGACCAGTTCGGTGCCGCCGGCACCGAAGTTTTCCTGCCACAGCGAGGTGACACCGCCACCGATGCCGATGTACGGATGCACGGTCTTGAACAGGCCGCTCTCGCTTTTCACGTCGTACCAGAGGTTGGCGAAGGCGCTGCGGGCGTCCTTGCGGCCATCGGCTTCGGCCGAGCCAAGGCTGCCGAAGATGTTCTTGTAGCGGCTCTGGCGATAGGCCAGTTCCAGTTCCGGGCGCAGACCGTTGGCAAAGCCATAGCCGGTGGTGACGCCGCCGACCCAGCCGAGCTTGAACTTCTCAGAGAATTCGGACGTCGGCCCGCCGAAGCCGCCGAGGGTCAGGGTGTCATTCGACTGGCGCTGCCAGTCGGCACCGCCTTCGAGGCCGAGGTACCAGCCGTCACCGGCAGCGGCGTTGCCGCAGAAGGTGGCGAGAATCGCGGCCGCGAACGGGGCGCGCAGGGAACGAGTGTTGATGTGCATGACAGCTCCTTGCCTTGTTTCAGGCGATGG
>FRDC01000305.1_pt2 | contig 26877 bp, 17 predicted proteins | sample 1106171 | NCBI WGS metagenome assembly FRDC01 (sample SAMEA3930566, study PRJEB13176) | freshwater metagenome | biome: Drinking water system; feature: drinking water; material: water | place: Singapore | collected 2014-12-20 | reverse complement strand
ACCGCTGCTCTATCCAACTGAGCTACGGGGGCATGCGGCTACGATACTGAACAGCATCAGAAAAGTCCATTCTTCGCACATCCCCTTTGTTTCTCCCACGCTTCTCCTTCCAGCTAGGCGAGCTGACCAATTCACCCCGATTGCATAGACCGATCAAAATCCTCTTCTCAAGGTAGGCTAGACGGCCTTCGACTGCGCGTGTCCAACGAGCACCGCCCTCAGTGTGAACATTCGATCAATCCTGCGTGCGCGTCGCACGAGCAAAGGAGGCTGCCTAGCCTACCCCTCAGAATCTCCACAAATACGGCGCTATTTAAAAGGTGGAGGGGTGGGCAGCCGCCTTGCCCACCCCTCCTTCGGAGGTACCTCCTCACCCCCCTTTGAGGTCTAACCGGGAAAACCGATCCCCGGTACGCTTGTCATCAGTGGCTGGGTGAGACGGAAGGAGGACGTTATGCATTGCACTCGTTGTCAGGGCCATATGACCTGTGACCATTTGGTCGATATGCAGGAGAGCGGCGGGGAATGGTGGGCAAACAGCTGGCGCTGTATTAACTGTGGCTACATGCTGGATCCCGTCCTTGAGCGGAACCGGCAGAAGAGTTTGGCGATGCGGATGGCAGCGATGGCCTCCGTCCAGGCTCCGGTCGCTCCCCACATACGCCGTCAGGAAGATCTCGAATTCGATCTGGCTGCGTAACCGGCCCCTGGCCCTCCCCTGTCACAGGGGTCGGGCCAGGCCCTGTGCGCTTTCGGTTGTTTTCTTGCCCGTTTGTACACCCTGGTCTAGACTTTCCCCACAGCTATGCCACGAGCACGCCCAGAGCGCACCCGCTCCAAAGCCTCGATTCTCGAAGACCTGAATCAGGGAATCGAACGGCTCCAAAGCTTTCTGCCCCAGATCGAAGATCTAGGCCGGGATGGCTTTCCCTATCTGGAGGGGGCCAGGGCCAGAACAGAATTGCAGCTGAAGGAATGCGTCAAGAAGACCTTCGGCGACAAGTCGCCAGAATTCCAACGCCTCAAGCAAAACCGGGTGTTCGTCGGAGGCCCTGACGATACGCAGAAGATCGTCGGTGTGATTAAGGGCTTGATCTCCTCACTCGAAGACAAGAAGCTCGAGATCCAGGGGTTAAAGCCCCCACCGGCTGAGACGCCCCCCATATCAGCCCCGGCCCGCCCCCAGATGACCCTCGTGCCGCCTACGGCGCCGACAGTCCACGTCACGATGACAACCGCTGCGCCGGTCGTACCTCCGCCGATGACGGTGTCCGTTCCACTAACGACGAACCTCGACATGCCGACCGCTGCACAAGCTCCGCAGTACAGTGCTCTGCCTCAGCCCACGGTTCCGCCGGTTGCCGCGCCCGCTCCGCTGCCCACGCCCCCGGTCGCCCCGTCCGCACCGACGAGTCCTGCGCAGACGATGGCTCCGCCAGTCGCTCCGGCTTCGATGCCGACGCCGCTTGTGCCGACGGCACCACCGGCGGCTTCGATCTTGACCCAACCGGCTCCCGCAGCCCCGATGTTTTCTCCAACTCCGGCGATGCAGGCCGCGCCTCCTACGCCGCCTATTTCAACGGTCCAGCCTGCTCCGGTTCCGATACCGCCGCAGCCGGTGGCAGCCGCACCGTCATCCCAGGAGCCGGCCCCCTCCATGAAGAGTGCGCCCGAACCGGCTCCCACCGCCGACTCAACAGCGCCCGCTTCAGACGAGGAACCGATCGACATCGTGAAATCACTCTGCCGTCGGTTCCACCTGGTCGCCCGCCAACTCCGCCTGCGCGGTGAGTACCGCGCCACGCTGGATGTGGAAGACGAGTTCGACGTCCAGGACCTGCTCCACGCGCTGCTGCGCCTCCATTTTGACGACATTGCGCCGCACGAGTGGACGCCGAGTTACGCCAACGGCGCGCCGCGCGTGATGTTCGTGCTCGACGACGGGCGGCTGGCCGTGGTGGTGAAGAAGACCCGCACGGGTCTGGGCACCAAGGACCTGGCCGAACAGCTGCGCATCGATCTGGACGAATGCCGGACGCTCACGCGCTGCGCCACGCTCTTCTGTTTTGTGTACGATCCCGAGGGCCGCATCGGCAATCCGCGCGGCCTGGAAACCGAACTCGTCAGCGTCAGCGATCAGTTGACCGCCGACGTCCTTGTCGCCCCCAAGTGAGGCCCCCGATGAAAAAAGCCAAGTCCGCCGCCGCACTCACCGCCGTGCCCAAATCCACCCCCTCCACGTTGACAGCAGGGATGGGGATTCGCTACGTTGGCGCAGAGCCTGCCATTCCGGCGGTGCCTTGTACGATTCATGCGCCGGTGCACGGCGGGGTCATCATGGCGGATCGCGCGTACGTGCTGATTCATGTGGCGCCGGGGCAAACCAGCCAGGTCGTGCGGGCGCTCGGTGAGATCAAGCAGATCAAGCAGATTGATCCTTGCTGGGGCAAGCCCGACATCATCTCGCTGGTGGAAGTCGCCGACCAGGATCAGCTGACGCAGTTGGTGCTCAGCCGCATCCACGCGATCGACGGCGTGACGCAAACCGACACTCACCTCGTCTATCGGCTGAAGGAAGAGAAGAAGAAGTGACCCTCCGCGCTTGCCGCCTCGCACTCGCCGCGCTGATCCTCAGCATGGCGGCCTGCGCCGGCCCTCCAATCCCCCACGAACCGGACATCGTCGACACTGTGCTTTCCGCCCCCGCAGACAAGGTGCGGGATGCCGTCGTACAAGTCTTGACCGACGGCGGCTACAACGTCGACCGCAAAGACAACGGCAACCTCACGACGGGCTATCGGACGGAAATAGGCGGCCCCTGGGACTGGCTTTTGCGCTGGCGTTTCGGCACCGGACGCAGCCGTGTCGAGGCGTTGGTGGAACCGGCCGGCGAGCAAAGCAGCCGGCTCCGGCTCCATGTGCAGTATGAGGGGAAAGACGGGATCATGACCCGGTGGGAAGATTCGCCGACCGCGCTGCCCCAAAGCGCGGACAATCAACTGCGCTTGATCAAGAATGCGTTGAAGATTCTCTGACCCGACGGCCCTACCCGCTCTCTTTCTCGCCCCCGTCCGTATCCTCTCCGAGATCCAGACCGAACCGTTCCGCCATCCGATAAAGCGTACGGCGGTCGATGCCGAGAATCTTAGCCGCCTTCACTTTGTTCCCCTTGGTTTCCTTCAGCACGCGCACCAAATGGCGCTTCTCGACTTCTTCCAGCGTGAGGCACACCTCGTCCATGGTCTCGCCCGTATCGGCCTTCGCCTCACCCGGAGTCGCCGACTGGCGAATGGCGGCCGGCATGTCCTCCGGCGTCAGGAGCGGACCATGACTGAGCGACACAGCGCGTTCGATGGCGTTTTCCAACTCACGTACGTTCCCCGGCCAGCGATAGCGCCGCAGCAGCTCCAGCGTGTCGGGGTGAAAGCCGCGCACCGAGCGTGAGGCCCCGCCGGAGAACTTTTGCAAGAAGTGATGCGCCAGCATGGGAATGTCCTCGTGCCGCTCCTTCAAAGACGGCAGCGTGATCCGCACCACGTTGAGCCGGTAGAAGAGATCGTCACGGAACTTCCCCTCTTTCACCTGCTGTTCCAGATCGCGATTTGTGGCCGCGATGATCCGCACGTCGACCTTCATCGAGCCCGTCCCGCCGACCCGCCGCACTTCCTGATCCTGCATGACACGGAGCAACTTCACTTGCAGCGCCTGGCCGAGCTCTCCGATCTCATCCAAGAACAACGTGCCCCCGTTGGCAGCCTCGAACAGCCCAGCCTTCATGCCTACCGCGCCGGTGAAGGCGCCCTTCTCGTGGCCGAACATTTCGGACTCCAACAACGTATCCGGCAGGGCGCCGCAGTTGACCGGGATGAAGGGCTTCTCTCGCCGAGGACTGTTGGCGTGCACGGCGCGGGCGATCAATTCTTTGCCGGTGCCGCTCTCGCCTTGCAACAGGACGGTACTCTTGCCCTCGGACACGCGCGCCACGAGTTTGTAAACTTCGAGCATCGCGGGACTGCTGCCGACGAGCGGCGACCATTCGTCTTTGCCTTTCAATTCTTCCCGGAACCGGGCGTTCTCCCGGACCAACCGACAATGTTCCAGGCTCCGTTGCACGACTAGTTTGATTTCTTCTTTCTTGAACGGCTTGGCAAGGTAGTCGTAGGCTCCTTGTTTGATCGCTTCGATCGCGCCTTCGAGCGAACCGAACGCCGTGAGCACGACGATGGCTGTCTCCGGATTCATCCGTTTGAACTCCCGCAGCACCGTCAACCCGTCGACTGCGCCCATCCGGATATCGGTCAACACCAAGTCGACCTTCCCCTGGCGGCCGCGGGCGATCGCTTCCTCTCCACTCCCGAACGCTTCGACGCCGTAGCCTTCCTTCTTCAAGGCTTCGGCCAGCAGGTCTCGGGCCACTGCGTCATCGTCCACCACCACGATCGTCGCTGACTGCATAGCTGCTCCTTACTTATCCGGTCCGGCGTCCCGGCAACGTGACAGTGACGGTCGTACCCCGCCCCGTTTCGCTATCCAGCGTCAAACTGCCACCGTGCGCGATGACGGTTTCGCGGCTCAAGAATAGTCCGAGGCCGGTCCCTTTGCCAACTTCCTTCGTCGTAAAAAACGGCTGAAAGGCCTTCTGCATGTCCGCTTCCGGCATGCCGACGCCGGTGTCGCACACAGCCAGCGTGACCACCATCGGCGACATGTCCGGCGCCACCCGGCGCCCCTGCTCCACTTCCTCCGGCGTCGCAGCCCGTCCGCCAGCTTTCACCACTACGGCCCCGTGAGGCGGCGTCGCGGCCAACGCGTTCGTCAGCAGATTCACCAGCACTTGATGGAGTTTCTCGGCATCGGCCCAAACATGCGGCAGCCCGATCGCCAGGTCGGACGACAGTGCGACCCCTTTCGCATGGAAGGCCGGTTCCATTAGGGCCGTGGCCGGCGTGATGACCCGTTCGACGGGCATCCAACTTGGCTCCGGCTTCCGCTGCCTGGTCGACGACAAGAGATCTTGAATGATGCGGACCACCCGGTTGAGTTGTTCGTCGATCACCGTGATCCGCTTGCGCATGTCCGGCGTGACGCCCGGCTCTTCGGCCAGCGCCTGCACGTGCCAGGCGATGGAGTGTAGCGGCGTCCCGACTTCATGAGCGACGGAGGCCACCAGTTGTCCGACCGCGGCCAGCCGTTCAGATCGGTTCAGCTGATCTTTCGCCTCCACCAGCAGCGTGTTGGCGCGGAGCAGGCTCTCGGTCTGTTGTGCGAGTGCCGATCTCGCCATCTCTTCCCGAGCCTTGCGCTCCTCCCACGTCATACCGATGTACGCCACAGCCAGCAGCACGCCGGCGACGACGGTCCGGTTAATGACGGCTGCCTGGAACCGCCCGGGTTTGGTCGGTTGCATCAGGCCCAGATAGGTGGCGCCGATGCAGGCAGCGACCGTGAGCACCATGAGTGAGCGGCTGCGAACGCGCGCGACGAGCAGGATGGGAAACACGAAGGCATAGGCTGCGACGATGTTTGCCGGCGCCGCCGTTTCGAGGATGACGATCGCCAGGAACACGGCTCCCGCGATCGCCAGGAGGATGCCATTTTGCTTGATCATGGGACGGGGTCACGACCCATTGGCTGACGGCGCCACAACGCCGGCTTGCCGACAGGGGGCCTGGCCCCTTGCGAACGTCTTAGCGTAGCGGGCGGGCTGAACGCAAGCAGCCCCCCAGGTCGCGCAGCCGTTCATCGGAGAGGAAGCCGTCGACCGAGAGGGCATACTTTCTGGTCCAGTTCGGGTGAGACTCGACAGTCCCAGGCAGATTGGTTTGTGACAACTCTTCCAGCCCGTCTTCGAGGTTGGCCAGCACGAGCACCGATTCGCTCCGAGCCAGGTAGAGGTGAATGGCGCGGCAGAGCGCCGGCGTCATGGTCGGCACGGCACTCGGGTCGTCGCCCAGCCCCTCCGGCAGCAACCCCTCGGCCCGCAGCGCCTGGAGCATGCGCCGCTTGTGGTCCTGGCGTTCGTCCCAGGCTTGGCGGCGCGCCGCCTCGTCCTTGAACGAGCCGAGCCCGGCCCGCACTTGCAGATCTTCGCCCGACCAAAATCCGGTCAGCGTCGGCAGATCGTGCGTGGTCACGACGGCGAGTGACTGCCCGGGATAGTCGCGCGGCGGTTTGCAGGAACCGTCGCCCTGCCGCTCGAAATAGAAGACGCGATAGGACAGTACTCTGGCCTTGCCGAGTTGCTCGCGCACCCAATCGGGCACGGTACCGAGGTCTTCGCCGATGACCAAGGTGTTCGCGCGCACGCTTTCCAAGGCGACGATGCCCAGTAAGTCCTCGAAGGGATAATGCACGTAGGTGCCTTCCGCCGCCGGCCGACCATGGGGAATCCAAAACAGCCGGCACAGCGCCATCACATGGTCCAGCCTGATCGCGCCGCCGAAGCGCAGATTGGTCCGCAGCAGGCGGATGACCAACTCATAGCCGCTAGCCCGCAGGGCGATCGGATTCATCGGCGGGAGTCCCCAATTCTGGCCCTCCGGCGCGAAGGCGTCCGGCGGCGCGCCACAATCCGCTTCCAGCGCCAGCACCGACTGGTACATCCAGCCTTCCGCGCCGTGGCGTTCCGCGCCAAGCGCCAGATCATTATAGAGGCCGACCGGCATGCCGCTCTCCCGTGCCACGCGTTGCACCTCGTTCAACTGCTCCACTGCGATCCACTGAATGTACTGGAAGAACCGCACGCGCTTGCGATGGCGTTTTCCGTACTCGCGCGCCGGAGGCCCCGGCGTGACGAACTGTTTGGGCCATTCCGGCCAGATCGCGGTCTTCGACTGAATGACCCGCCGCTCCTCCTCCAGCGTCTGGAAAATCGCATACCACTCCAGCGTCTCGCCTTCGGCCTTGATGAAACGCTCGAGCAGCTTGGCGCGGGCCGTACGCGGGGTGAGATGAGGCTCGTCTCCTTCATAATGCTCTTTCAAGAATTGCCGATACGACAAGTCGAGCATGGCTCGCTTGGCGGCGGCGATCGCCGCGTAGTCGACCCGCCGCCCCTCGCGCAACGCCTTCAGCTTGGTTTGAAAATCCGCGGACTGATATTGCCGTTGGGCATCCTGCGACGCGAAGAACTCGGGCAGCTTTTCCAGGTTGATGTACAGCTCGTTCAGGGCCAATCGATTGAGCGGCGCATAGGGGCTGTGATGATGCGGCGCCTCGTTCCGGAGCGCATGGATGGGATTGAGCCCGATCAAGCCGGCGCCGAGGCTCTTACCGGCCCATTCGACGACCTGCGTGAGATCGGTAAAATCTCCGCACCCCCAATTTCTGGGCGAGGAGAGAGAATACAGTTGCAGCGCTGCGCCCCAGAGCTTCTGCCCCGATTCCATCCACGCGGGCACGTAACAATGCGGTGGCGCGACGATCAATCGAGTCGATCCTTCCGTTCCTCCGGCTAATTCTTCCGCCTGGAGACTGAACCGGTAGTACCCGATCTCAATGCCGTCCGGCAGCGGAACATGGATACGTACATGCCGGCGGCCGTCCAGGAACCGCACTTCGGTCGCGGACAACCCCGGGCCTGCTTCCCCGCTGCGAACGGCTTCGCCCTGTTCGTCCTGCAGCGTCCAAGGCAGACGGATCGTCCGCTCGCGCCCGTCCTCCATCACGAAGCAGAAGGCCGCCGACGCGGGACCGCCCCCCTGCCGAATCACGCACACGGGATCGCACGCGCGACGCCAAGGAGCGTCGTCCCACTCTTTCACAGCGTGGGCCAGCGCCTCCAGCGAGTCCACGGCGAATCCCATGGCACGGAGCAAGGCGCGCCTCGTCTCATCGGACGTGATGTGACGAGTACCGGCAATGTCGTGATAGTCCACAGCAATCCCGACGCGCTCAGCGAGCGCGGCGAGTAAGGATTCTGCTGATTCAGGCATAGGGGAGAGTCTGAGTGAAGACGCGTAGACTGTCAAGCTATCCTATTGTTCTTGTTAGTGATTTCAGTAGTATACTGATTCGCCATGGCGGGACATGCGGCGGTCAGGTTCGGCACCAGTTCATGGGCCTACGAAGGCTGGCAGGGCTTGGTCTACCGACAAACCTACCGCCAGAACCGCTTCAGTCAGGACACGCTTGGAGAGTATGCCACCTATGCCGTGAACGGAACGCCGCTCTTCCGCACCGTGGGTATCGACCACGCATTCTATCGTCCCACCAGTGCCGCCCAGTTGGCACACTACAGCAACCAGGTTCCTGACGACTTCCAGTTCTGCTCCAAAGTCTGGGAAGAGATCACCATTCCAATTTTCGCGAACCTTCCCCGGTACGGTGCGAAGGCCGGCAAACCGAATTCGCGATTTCTCGATGTGGAGGCCTTTCGCGATCTCGTTCTGGGCCCAGCCCAAGAAGGGTTGGGCACGAAGCTGGGGCCGTTCATGTTCGAGTTCCAGCGATGGGGCATCGATCCTGCCACCTTTCTCGGCCGACTCGATCGGTTCCTCGGCGCCCTTCCTGCCGGGCCACTCTATGCAACGGAAGTTCGAAACCCCGCCTTGTTGTCATCCCGCTATCGCGACATCCTGAGAGCACACAATGTCGCCCATGTTCTCAATCACTGGACGGCGATGCCGACGCTGTCCCAGCAAGCCTGTCTACTCGAAGACCCATTTCCCGCATCCCATACCGTTTTTCGCCTTCTCACGCCTTTGGGGCTGGGATTCGAAAAGGCTGTCGAACGCTACCAACCCTACAATCGGATCGTACAACCACAACCCCAAATGCGCCAAGACACCATCGACCTCGTCCGCCGCGCCTCCGAAGAGGGGAAAACCTCCTATGTACTCGTCAACAACCGCTCAGAAGGCTGTAGCCCGCTCACCGTGCAGGCACTGGCGGAGGCCCTGAACGGAACCCCCTCCCCTGCTTCCTGAAGCGGTGATGGGCGTGGTAGCATGGTATCGGTTCCCGACGCAGCCGCATGACGGCCACCTGACTTCAGGAGGAGGCGCCCATGTCAAACCACCCAACAGCCGGTGCGGCGCTTCTCGCCGCCGCGCTCTGTCTCACAGCCATCACCGCACAGGCCGCAGAACCGACCGGCGGCCGCATCGACATCACCGGCGACTACCGCTACAAGACTCACGAATTCGAACCAGCCGCCGACGCCAAGGACCTGGCCTGCCGCGAAGCCCTGCGCCAGGCCGTCGTCAATTCGGCGCTCTACCGTGAGCAGACGGCCGCGGTGGTCGATTCCCCGCTGCTGCGAGATATCGCCTCGCTCCTGGCGACGAAGGTGGTGCAGGACCAACAGATCGTGGATCAGCACGAGCAGGGCCGTATTGTGTTTTGCCGCATGAAGGGTTCCCTGCCTACTGATGAGAGTGCGCGCGTGATTCGGACTCAGCTGGCAAGCGGTCCTTCGCCAACCGAAGGCTTGGACCAAAACCGCGTGTTGCGCTTGCTGAGCGTCAAAGAGGAAAGCAACGGGATCATCGCCGTGCAGTACCAGGCGCTCAAGCGGCTGGATTGGCTGGGCACGCACTACCAAGGCGGGCTGCGGGAATCCGCCGACATCATGGTGGACTTCTACGACCCGCAAGGCCTGCTCATTCATAGCGAACGCTACGAAGCCCGCCGAACGGCCGGCGGCGAGGACGTCATGAATCCCGGCGCCATCGGCATCCTGCAAGTCCCGAAACCGCCCGCCGCAAAAAGCTATCGCGTCTGGCTGGTGAAATAGCCCGGTTCCCAGCCCATTTAGCCCCAGTACCACGTCGCCGGAGGCAGTCGGCCGCTGCTTGCCCTTCAGTTCCGCCCGTCAACAACCGATAGAGATCAACACAATCCTCGGCTCACGATCAAGGAACTAGGAGGAACGTCGACGATGGCCACGGCACGCGAACTCGTCCAATCCTGCACCACCGTCTTCACGCTCCCGGAAATCTACATCCGCGTCCGCGACGTGACGGAGGACCCACAGTCGACGATGGACGACCTCACCAATGCGCTTCGTATTGATCCGGCCATCTCCGCGCGCCTGCTGAAAATGGTCAACAGTCCCTTCTACGGATTCCCCGGACAAGTCGACACCGTCAGCCGAGCCGTCAGCCTCATCGGCATGCAAGGCGTGAGCGACCTGGTCACCGCCACGACGATCGGACGCACATTCAGCGGCATGACGCCCCAGCTGATGGATTTGTCGGCGTTCTGGCGCAAAAGCGTCCTCTCCGCCCTGCTTGCCAGCAAGGTCGCGAAATGCTGCGGCGTGGACGACAGCGAACGATTTTTCATTGAGGGCTTGCTGCGAGACATCGGCCATCTGGTGCTCTACCAGACGATCCCGCAACGGGCGCAATCGGCCCTGGTGGAAGCCGGAAATTTAGGCACGCCGCTCGCCGAAGTGGAACAATCCAGCATCGGCTGCGACTATGCGGAAGTAGGCGCGGAACTGGTTCGTTCCTGGGGCATGCCGGTGCAAATCGAACAGGCCGTGCGCCATCAGTTGAGCCCGCAGGACGCCGGTGAATATACGCTGCACGCGGCCATCGTCCATCTAGCCGGAGTGATCGTCGACCAATCGGAATCAGGGCAGTGGAAAGAGGGAGCCGCGTTCGCCTTCGACCAGCCGGCGCTCAGCGCCACACAGTTCCAAGCCGGCGCAGCCCCTGCCCTTCTGGCCGAGGCCCGCGAACAGCTTCAAGATACGCTGGCGATGATCTATCCCCTCGCGCTCGCCGCGTAGCTGTCGTCAGTCCCAGACAGCGCCAACCGAGCCGGCTCGATGCAGCACGTGACACACCGTATCGAGGAGGTCGGTCGCAACGGTGTCCTCATCGGTACCGCTTCCCTCAGTCCGGAGAAGTCACGCAAGGGTAACAGCCACCGATTCTTCCTCCTGCCATCGCCAGGGAATCTTCCGTCCAGCCAGCGCAGCACGCTAATGCAGCGTGTTGAGCCCTCCTGTCGAGCGCGCGAGATTTACCTGTGCGGCATTGAGTTGGAACAGGGCGTTGACCTGATTCTCTCGGGCCTTCGCCACGGCGTTGAGCCCGTTGGTAAGCTCGAAGTAACTCGCCGCAGTGATGACAGCAAACCGTTCCTTGGCTAGTTCCAGCTCTTTGGTTGCCGACTGCGCCCCCTGCCGTGCAATGGCCAACTGCTCCTTGGCCGCGGCTAGCGCCGCAAGGGCGTCGTGCACTTCCATCTTCACCTGATTGAGGATTGCGCGCATGCGCAGCGCCTCCTGCCGGAGCTGGCTCCTCGCCTCGGCGATCCTTCCTTCCCGTTGCCCGCCGTCGAAGAGGGGGATCTGCAGGAGCACTGACATATTGTAGGTGTCGAGGCTGTTATTCCAGCGATTCCCGATCAATCCATAGTCGCCTTGCGCGACTAGCGAGGGCAGTCGCTCGCCGGTGATCGACGAGTAGGTCAATTCCGACGCTTTCACGCGGGTGAATTGCGCCTGCACTTCCGGACGATTGGCCAAGGCCTCCTCCACAGCCGATTGGAGTTCGCGGTGCTCGAGAATGTCGGTCTTGAATTCGTCGCTGAGGACTACCGGCGTCTCATAGGGCAAACTGAGGAGATTGAGCAAACCAAGCGTGGCATGCCGAACATCGTACCGCGATAACACGGCGGCCTGCTTCTCAGTTGCCAGCTGGGCTTCTAGCCGCGCGATGTCCAGCCCCGTCGCCACCCCACTCTTCTGGCGCTGCTTCACCATGGCGAGCAACCCCCCGATGATCTGCTGATTGGACTCATGCATCTTCACCATGCCCATCGCCTTGAGCGCTTCCATGTAGACCAGCCCCACGCTGGCCATGGTGTCATACTTACGGGTATCGGCCTCGAACTCGACGACCTGCAGCGTGCGGCGTGACGCCCGCCATTTCTGGATCAAGCTCACGCTCAGTATGTTCTGCGAACCATTCACACGCGCGTCAAAAATACTGAACGGGTCGGTTCGGACCGGGGCCAAGCCAAAGGTGCCGAGAAACTGGGTCTGCCTGGTCTGTCGTACGTTCGAGGAAAGATTCGGCAGCATAGCGCCCAACTGAGTCTGCACCTGGCCCTGAGCCGCCTCGATGCGCTCCTTGTACTGCAAGATATCGGGGTTGTGGTCGATCGCGGCGGCCAGCGCCTGACGCAACGACAAGGTCAACGTCGGGAGAGACTCGACGATGGGCGGCGGCGACTCCTGCCCTCCCCAGCCGACTCCTTGGGTGCCGAGCAGCAGCCCGCCGAAACACAATACGCCCGCAGATCGTCGTATCCTCTGTGACAACATCATGGGGCCAGAGTCCTTATCGTTCTCTGAGGGACTCTTTCATCGATTTAAGGAGAGGACTCAGCAAATACTCGATCACGCGGCGTTTGCCAGTCTTGATTTCCACCGTCACCGCCATACCCGGAGAAAGATTCACATGTTTGCCTTCGACCTGGATCGTGGAACGGTCCATGCTGACTCTGGTCGGATAGACCAGACCGACTTTCTCGATGGGCGCGGCATCGTCCGACACGGTGAGCACTTGGCCCGGAATGGTCCCGTAGAGGGTGAACTGAAAGGTCTCGACCTTGATTTCGACCGGCTGCCCCTCTTTCACAAACCCCACATCCTTGTTCTCAACCTGCGCTTCGACCTCGACCGGGTGATCGTGCGGCACGACGATCAGGAGTTGTTGCGCAGGAGTGACGACGCCGCCTACCGTATGCACCGCCAACTGCTGGACCACGCCGTCGATCGGGGTGGACAAACGTTGAAGATCCGCCCTCTGCCTGGCCTTCGTCACGTCCTGCGCAAGCGATGCCGCTTTGGTCTCGAGCGTCGAGAGTTCGGCTTGCTTGTTCTGCTGGAACTCGGAGATCAGCACGCGATAGTTCTTCTCCGCCTCGGCCAGCGCCCCTTGGTCCTGCATCAGTTTCTTACGCTGCCCGGCCAACTCCTGCGTCTTATCGATCCGCTGTCCCTCCGCCTGCAGGAAATCCATCTTCGTGACTGCATCATGTTCCAGCAGCTTCTTATAGGCCTCGGCCCGCTCGGCTTCCATCGGGACCGTCGCTTCCAGCCGATGGATGTTCTCGCGTGTCTGCTCGAGCGCTGCCTTGCGTTGTTCCCTCAGGTGCCGCGCCGCTCCCGCACGCGCCTGATACTCCGCCAGCTGATCGCGCAACAGCTGCTGTTGCAGCAGCATGTATTGAGGGTCACCTTCAGCCGGCCCTTCGAACGTGGAACGCCCCGCGATTAGGGCCCGCAGCCTCGCCGCCTCAACCTTGGCTGCACGATACTCGTTCGACGCCCGGTCGCGATCAGCTCGGTTCTGGGTCGAATCGAGATCAATCAACACGTCTCCTCTGCGCACGACTTGCCCATCCTGCACATAAATACCGGTGATGACGCCCGTCTCGTAGGGTTGGATGACTTTGGAGTAGCCGCTGGGGATGATCTTGCCTTGGGCCGTGGCAACGATATCGACCCAACCGAAGGTGGCCCAGGTTACACCGGCGGCAAACACCGCCATGATCGTCCACAGCATCGCGCGTCCGATCGGCGAGGGGGGCGCCTGTTGAATCTCGAGGACCGCCGGTAGAAAGTCGGTGAGGGGGTCAGGCACCATTTGCGCATAGCGCCCCTTGGGTCGTTCCGACAAATGGTGCCTGACCCCTTGCTTTTCTGACCCCGTCTCCGCCTGCCAGGCCGTTTTCCAGACCGTCCAATGACGCGAGATCGTCCCGAAGCCCATACCTTACGCTCCTGCCCCAATACGTCCTTCTTGGAGCGCACACAGCCGGCCATACAATCCATTCAAGCGCAACAACTCCTCATGCGCCCCTTCTTCTACAATCTCACCCTTCTCGACAACGTAGATCCGGTGGGCCGGACGGACGGTGCTCAGCCGATGGGCGACGATAAAGACCGTACGTCCACGGGAGATCTGCGCCATATTGCGTTGAATGACGGCTTCGGATTCGTAGTCGAGCGCGCTCGTCGCTTCATCGAAGATCAGGATACGCGGGTTGGCGACCAAGGCCCTGGCGATCGCGATGCGCTGGCGCTGCCCACCGGACAGGGAACAGCCGTGCTCGCCGACCAGCGTGTCGTACCCATCAGGCAACTCCAGGATGAACTCGTGCGCGCCGGCCAGCTTGGCCGCCCCAATGACTTGTTCCATAGAAAGGCCGGGGTCAGTGAGGGCGATGTTGTCGCGCACAGAGCGGTTGAAGAGAACATTCTCCTGGAGCACCACGCCGACCTGGCGCCGCAGCCACGCCGGGTCGACCTGCGCCAAGTCAACTCCGTCGACGAGAATGCGGCCTCGTTCGGGGACATAGAGCCGCTGTATCAACTTGGCAATCGTGCTTTTCCCGGAACCGGAACGCCCGACGATGCCGATCACCTTTCCCGGCGTGACGGTGAACGACACCTTGCGAAGGACTTCGGCTCCGTCCGGGCGGTAGCGAAACGTCACGTCCTCGAAGGACACTTGACCCGCGACCTGCGGCAGCGTCGTCCGGTTCGGATTATAGGACGGCTCCGGCTGCGTGTTGAGAATGTCGCCCAAGCGCTGGACCGAGATGCCCACCTGTTGGAATTCCTGCCAGAGATTCACGATGCGCAGCAGCGGGCCGGTCACTTGAGCCGCGAGCATGTTGAACGCGATCAACTGGCCGATGCTCAGATCGCCCTCGATCACCCGATAGGCCCCCACCCACAGCACCGCGACCGTCGTGATCTTCTGAAAGAGCTGGGCCAACTGGCCCGCCACGGTAATGAGGCTTGTGGCGCGAAAACTCGCGCCGACATAGCCCGCCAGCTGTTCTTCCCATTTGCGCAGCAGCGGCGGCTCGACCGCCATTGCTTTGACGGTCTGGATCCCGCTGATCGCTTCCACCAGAAAGGCCTGATTATCCGCCCCACGATTGAACTTCTCATGCAATCGGGCCCGGATCGCCGGCGTAACGGCGAGGGAAAGCAGCGCATATAGCGGCAGAGACGCCATCACCACCAGCGTAAGCATCGGACTGTAGAACCACATGACGGCGAGGAAGACGACCGTGAAGACGAGATCCAAGACCACCGTGACCGAATGACTCGTGAGAAACTGCCGGATGTGCTCCAGTTCACGGACCCGCGCCACCGTATCGCCGACCCGCCGTGCTTCGAAATAGGATAACGGCAACGCCAGAATGTGGCGGAACAGCTGTGCGCCCAAACTCACGTCGATGCGATTCGTCGTGTGCGAGAACAGATAGGTTCGCAGCCCGCCGAGCGTGGCATCGAAGATCGCCAACGCGATCATGCCGATCGCCAGAACGTGCAGGGTCGTAAAGCCCTTATGCACCAGCACCTTGTCGATGACCACTTGTGTGAAGAGCGGCGTCAATAGCCCGAACAGTTGCAGGAAGAAGGACGCAATCAGGACTTCGCCCAAGAACTTCCGATATTTGACGATCGAAGGAATAAACCAGGTGAAATCGAACGACAGGTCTTGGAGGCGCAGATTCGCCCGCTTCGTGAAGAGCAACAACTCGCCGGTCCAGACCGACTCGAATTGCTCGCGGGACAGCACTACCGGCCGACCTTCGACCGGGTCCTGCAAGAGCGCCTTCTCGCCATCGACCTTGGCCAGCACCACGTAGCCGCCGTCTGAACGCTTCGCGATGGCTGGGAACGGTGTCCCAGGCAGCTTGGCCCATGTCGTCGTGGTCAGCCCGGCTTTGAGTCCAATGTGTTTGGCCGCACGGAGCAGCTCGATATCCGATAGCGTCTGATTGGATTGAGCAAACTGATGGCGCAGTTGGCCACCGTGGGCCGGGAGGTCATAGAAGCGGGCCAGGATTAAGAGGCAGATCAACCCGCTGTCCGTCACAGGTCCTGAACCGGACGATGGTTGAGAATTGGACCCTGGAGGAGGAACTCGCCCTGTATCGGTTGTCATGGCTTACTCGAACAGTACCCGCAGGAGGTCTCGCGCGCCGTGAAGGATGCGGTGAACAAGGACGACTCTCTGTTTGACTTTGTAGAAGACGAGATAGTTATCGATCACCAACACCCGATACCCCAACCCAGCAAGTTTGGGATCCTGGGGGATACGGCCAGCGAACGGATGAGAGGCGAGAGCCTGGAGCCGGAGCTCGATACGATCAAGGACTTTCGCTGCGGCCTGAGGATTTTCTGCGGCGGCGTACGATACCAACTCGATCAGGTCCTGCTCTGCACAGGAGAGGAGGCGAACATGGGACTTATTTGAAGGCACGGAGTCGCTTCCTCAGGTCGGCCATGATCCTATCGAGCGATCGCCCTTTGTTACCGGCTGTGGCTTGGGCCTCTGCCACGGCCAGCTTCTCGTAGAGCTCCAGTTTCCGCTCGATCTCTCCATACTTGGCTAGCGACATCAGCACCATGTCGCCTTCTCCATTCTTGGTAATGAAGACCGGTTCGTGACTCTTATGTGCCAGGTCGGAGATGTGGTTGGCTTTATTCCTGAGATCTGAGATCGGTTTGATGATCGGCATGAGCTCCTCCTGTGTTGACTATCATTAAAAGAACTATATCATGATAGTCTCGACAAGACCAGTTGCGGCATGGGGAACCGCGCCCTGCGTCTTCACGTGGCACGCCCGAGTGCTCTCCGTCTCGGCGACGAACGGGGGCAGGCACCCTCCGACTCCCTCTTACACCTCCACTCCTGACGCCTCACGATTCCCACCTGACGTCTTCTTACTGCCAGCTGGCGGCCAGGATCGTCTGTACCTCCTGCGGCCGCTGCTCGATGCCTTGATCCCACGTGAGGCCGGTCTGTTGCGAGAATCCCGCCATGGCTTGGATGAGTTGATCCACCTGCGTGCTCAACAACGTCTGCCCATCGCCAGCCTGGATCGCTTCAATCTGATTACTCGCGCCCCAATACCAGTTCCTGACCGTCATCTGATCCGACGAGCCGTGGATGGCAATCCTCAAATCATCGACCTGCCGGCTGATCACCAGATCCAGCGGATTCACCGTCGCGCCGAAGACGGCACGATCTTGATTGCCGATGAACGGATCGGCATCGATGATCGTGTCCTGTCCGTCGCCGCGGATGAAGCTATAGACATCGTTGCCCGATCCGCCGGTCATAGTATCGTTCCCGATGCCGCCCGTGAATTGATCAGCCCCGCTGCCGCCGGCCATCGTATCGGCGCCGGCCCCACCGAAGAGTTGATCCTCTCCGGAGCCGCCATCGAGGGTATCGACGCCGTCGCCTCCATAAAGCGCGTCGTTTCCACTCCCGCCCAGCAAGGTGTCGCCCCCTTCGCCGCCGTCTGCGGTGTCGTTGCCCGATCCGGCGCTCAAGACGTTGTTCCCGCTATTCCCAATGAGCAGATTGGCGGTCGAACTGCCCGTGCCGTTGATGTTGGCGGTCCCTGTCAAGACAAGATTCTCCACATTGGAACCCAATGTGACCGTAATCGAGCTTTCCACCTTGTCGATGCCCTGGTTGAGCGATTCACTGACGATGTCCCCTGGTTGATTGACTACATAGGTGTCGTCGCCGGTCCCGCCCACCATCGTGTCGCTGCCGAGCCCGCCGTCCAACCGATCGTTCCCCGCGCCGCCATTCAAGGTGTTGTTGGCACTGTTGCCGATCAGCACGTTGTCCAGCACGTTCCCGGTGCCGCTGATCGCCGCGCTACCCGTCAATGTCAGATGCTCCACATTCGAACCGAGCATGTACGTGACGGCGCTCTGGACGGTGTCGGTCCCTTCGCTGGTGAGTTCCGTCACCACATCCCCCGTGTTGTCGACGAGGTAGGTGTCGTTGCCAGTGCCGCCCGCCATGCTATCGGAACCGATGCCGCCGTCGAGCACATCGTTCCCTGCCAGCCCGTTCAGGATGTCGTTACCGGCTAGGCCGAAGAGCTGATCAGTGCCTGCCCCGCCGGTGAGCACATCATTGCCACTTGTACCGGTCAGGGTCAGATTGGGTACCGTAAGCGTCACATCAAAGATATCGAAGGCGCTGAGGGTGCCGCTATCTGTGGCCGTGACCTTAAGACTGACCACCCCCGCATCGCTATCGGCCGGGGTGCCGCTGAACGTCCGCGTGGTCGGATTGAACGTGAGCCACGCTGAAAGCGCTGTGCCATTCGCCAACGTCGCACTGTAGGTGAGCGTGTCGCCTACATCGACATCCGCAAAGGTATTCGCGGCAATCGTGAAATTGAATGCGGCGCCAGTGTTGGCCGATTGATCGGCAATCGGATTGGCCACCGTCGGCGCATCGTTCACGTTCTGCACCGTCAGGGCGAACCCGGTCGAAACACTCAGATTCCCGCTGTCCGTCGCGGTCACCCTGAGGTTGAGCGTGCCGACATCGTCATTGAGCGGGATGCCGCTGAACGTGCGCGTGGCAGAATCGAAACTCAACCAGCTCGGCAAGGCACTCCCGTTGGCGAGAGTCGCGCCGTAGGTCAGCATATCGCCGTGCACCGCATCCATGTCCACAAAGGTCGCGCCGGGCACCGTGAACGAGAACGCGGCATCTTCCTGCACAGTCTGATCCGCCAGCGGTGCAGTCACCGTCGGCGCCTCGTTCACATTCTGCACCGTCAGCGTGAACGCGTCGGAGATGCTCAAGTCGCCGGTGTCCGTCGCGGTCACCCGCAGATCGAGACTCCCCACCTGCGCATCATCGGGTGTGCCGCTGAACGTGCGCGTCGCCGGATCGAAGTTTAACCAGGTCGGCAGCGCCGTCCCATCGGCCTGGCTCGCGCTGTAGCTCAGCGTATCGCCCGCATCCGCATCGGCGAACGTGTTCGCCGGCACGACGATATTCAACGGCACGCCCTCCGGCACCGCCTGATCAGCGAGTGGATTTGCCAGCGTGGGCGCCTGGTTGGCATCCGGCGGAAACAAAGTGGCCATGTCCAGCGTCGTGCCGTCGGAAAACGCCAATGTTCGAACAACGAGCGACCCCGTCACCTCATTCGGATCAAAATTCACCAAGCGGAGCGTGCCGCCCGAGACGACAATGTCCAAGACAGAGCCGTCGCGCACGAACGTCAAGTCCGACGCGCGCAGTCCCGGCCCGAATTGCACACGATTGCCTTCTGCGGCGTTTGAGACATCCTCAATGACATCGAACCCGCCGCCGAACCAGAACAGGTATGTGTCGTGGCCCAAACCACCGCGCAGCGTGTCGTTTCCGTTGAGGGTGAATCCCGGCACAATCGTCCCGCCAGACAACGTGTCGTTGCCTAAGCCGCCTTCCAGCACATTGTCCGCGCTGTTGCCGGCCAGCAAATTATCCAGCGGATTACCGACTCCCGTGATGGGATTGCTGCCTGTCAACCGTAACTCCTCGACCTGGTCGCTCAAGGTCCAAGAGACCGTACTCTCCACGGTGTCGTAGCCTTCGCCTTCCAGCTCGATCACCACATCGGAGAGGTTGTCGACTCGATAAATGTCGTTTCCGGCGCCCCCGAGCATCATATCGGCGCCGGCGTCTCCGAAGAGTTCATCATTCCCATCCCGGCCGATCAAGGTATCCGCCCCGCTTCGCCCTTCAAGCACATCGTCGCCGCCGAGCCCATCCAAGACATCGTTGACTGGAGAGCCGACGAAGAAATCCCGGTCCGGTGTCCCCACCAAGTTCACGCCAGCCACTTGCGCCACCAGCTGCTCGGCAGTCCACACCGTTCCATCGGCAAACGTCACCCGATATGTTTGATTGACGGGGCTCGTGAAAAACGATTTCAGCGTGAGTTGATCGGTCGTGCCGTTGATGGAAATGACAAGGTGCTCGTTGGCCGTGGCGGTCACCGTGAGATCGCTTGGCAGCACATCGGCACCCATCTGGATCTGGTTGATCTCAGCGTCGGCGAAACTCTGGTCATCGGCCGTGTCTTGGCCTGACCCCCGCCCGAAGAGCAGCACATCGGCGCCTGTTCCGCCGATCAAGAGATCATTGCCGGCGCCGCCGTCGATCATGTCGTCACCAGCGCCTCCCTCCAGCCAATCGTCGCCGGCAAGTCCAGTGACTGTATTGTTTCTGGCGTTGCCGATCAGCGAATCCCCGCCGGATGTGCCGATGAAGTCGCCGATTTGATTGAATAACGTCGACTCGTCCCACACGGTACCGTCAGCGAACACGACTTGTTCGATGGCGAAGGAAGAGTCCGAGAACGTCGATTGCATCGTCAGCCGGTCCTCCGTCCCAGCAATCGCCAACACGAAGTCCTGCCCTACACGCGACACGATCACGTCATCGGGCGCCACATCCGGCGTCAGCTGAACGGTATCGATCCCTTGCTGCGTGCCGAAATCATAGTCCAGGATCGTCCGATGGCCGAAGCCGCGACCGAACAGATATGTGTTGTCGTTCATCTCTCCGATCTGCACGGCGCCGAAGGTATCGTAAGCGCCCCACACCGTCCCATCGGCAAACTGCACCGACTCGATCAAGGAGGGGGCCACGTACGTGTTCAACTCTCGCTCGAAGAAGCTCCCGGTCGTGAGAAACCGGATATTATAATAGGAGGGAATCGTGAGCTGGTCCGTGGTGCCGTTGATGCGCAGGACCAAATCTTCGTTCACGCGCTCCCAGGTCACATCATCGGGCGTCACACCGGCGGTCATGACGATCGTATCCGCCGCATCCGCCGGCGTGAGCTCGCCGGAAATATCGTCCTCGATGACCGTATCTTGGCCATAGTCGCGCCCGAACACGTACTGTTGGCCTTGGATCAAGGTGTCGTTGCCGCCACGGCCGTCCAGCGTCACACGATTGTACTCGCCGCGAAACTCCGGGAACGACTCCCCCAATAGATTCCCCGGCGCCTCCAACACGTTGTCCTTCGTATTACCGACGACCGTCACCGCCGTGGTCTGAAAATTGACCGCTCCACCGACGAGGGTCACATGCTCCACCTCATCGGAGAGGGCATAGCTATCCGGCGTGTAGATCTGATCCGTGCCCCCGCCTGCTTCCTCGATCACCGTGTCCGTCACTCGTACCCAGTAGGTGTCGTTGCCGGCTCCACCGACGAGCGTATTCCCATCGGCATCGATCCATAGAAGGGAATTCGCGTCTCCAGGCCACAGTTCATCGTTCCCCGCTCCACCGAAGAGGGTATCGATGCCTTGCCCGCCGGCAAGCACGTCGTTACCGTTTCCGCCATCGAGCTCGTCATCCCCGCCATCGCCCGAGAGGCGATCGTCGCCATCACCTGCGTCGAGGAGATCATTGCCTTCCCCGCCACCCAAATTGTCATCCCCAGCCCCTGCCTCGAGAAAATCAGCCCCGCCACCGCCGTCCAGTTGATCGTGGCCGTCGCCACCATCAAGCACATCATCGCCCAGCCCGCCATCCAGTTCATCGTTGCCCTCACCGCCGATCAGCAGATCGTGGCCCGTCACCAACGGGCCACCGGGAAACCCCCCATAGTCGCCATACAGCTTATCGTTGCCCTCGCCACCATCGAGGGCATCATCGCCGTCACCCCCGACAAGCGTATCGTTGCCAATCCCTCCATCCAGCACGTCCTCACCCCCGGCATTGCGAAACTCGGAGATGTCGAACTCCCAATAGGGAATCGGCGCGTTGGTATTCAGCCGGATCCGCAGATCGCCCAGCAATTGATCGTCGCCCGCACCACCGAGCAACACGTCGCTGCCGTCCTGGCCGTTGAGCTGATCGTCGCCGATGCCTCCGACAAGCCGATCATTCCCGAACAGCCCATACAACGTATCGGCGCCCTCGCCCCCGTCGAGGAGATCATCCCCACCGTCAGTCGGATTGCCGCCGATCGCGGTCGGCGTATCGCCAATCAACAGGTCGTCGCCAAGCCCCCCAATCAGCACGTCGCTGCCTGCCGCGCCATGCAGTTCGTCGTTATCCGCACCCCCATCAAGCCAATCATCATTCGATCCCAGATTGGCCGCCAACGGATCGTCGCCGTTGAGATTGTCAATTCCTGCTCCGCCGAGCAGAATGTCATTTCCTGCGTTGCCCTGTAACAGATCGTTGCCCTCACCCCCATCAAGCAAGTCATTGCCGCCGATGTTGGGCGCAGTGGAGTCGTCTCCAATCAGCGTATCGTCCTCGGTGCCGCCGAAGAGGCGATCATCCCCCAGACCACCGCCCAAGACGTCACGCCCCGCTTCCCCATAGAGCTGGTCATCGCCGCTGCCGCTAATCACTGTGTCGTCCCCACCAAGCGCGTGGACGAGGTTGTTCCGGTCATCGGTCATCGGATCTTCTAATTCACCGGAATTGTTGCCAAACTCGTCGAAGAACGGGACCTGCGTATGCAACGGTGGAGGGCTGGGATTGGGGACGGTCTTCGTAAATTCCGCGCGGGTCACCGGCGCATAGTCGGCTTCGCTCACCAGCCGGATCCCCAGGGCGCCACTTGAAAAATTCTTAATCGTCAAGGGTCCTGCACCGGTAATCACCAGATCGGCGCCCTGTTGGGAATACGTGAACGCACCGTCCACGCTCCGGAAGACGTTGGGAGGATCACCCTCCCGCTTGAGCCCGCCGAAGAGAATCGTATTGTCGAACTGGATTATGCCGTCTGTATCGTCGATCGTGTCGGCACCATCACTGGATCGAATGATGTAGGTGTCAAACCCCAGGCCCCCGAACAGCGTATCGTTGTCAAAGCCTCCATCGAGCGTGTCACGGCCAGCACCGCCAAAGAGCTCGTCAATGCCGGCTCCCCCAAAGAGCTGATCGTTGCCATCACCGCCGTCGAGCGTATCGCCCCCCGCATTGCCTTCGAGATAGTCGTTCCCGCCGAAACTAGTGAGGAGATCGTTCCCTCCACCACCATAGAGGTGGTCCTCTTTGCCAGCGCCGACGAAAGGAGGATCATTAGCGTCACTACCAAACAGAAAATGTCGGCCCTCAGTGGCTGAGGCAGGGATTTCATAGCCCGACGCCACATCCTTATAATGGATCGCTCCACCAGGCCCGTTCATATCTGCTAGGTTGCGCGCTAGTTTCTCGGCCAAGAACAGCGCGCGGTCGTTGAGATACTGGGCCGTCAGCGTGCCGGCACCATCGGCGGGATTGAAGAGGTTGAGCTCACCTGCTTGGTTGTGGGCCTGATAGAGCGCCGTCGTGACTTGATCATCGGTCGCCCACAAGGCGAAGGGATTGAGTTCTCTCAGCGCGTATCGATACGCCAACCCTTTGGCGGTTTCGGTCTGGGCTACACTCTCAGGGCTTGCGGGATCGCTGCTCGGCAGCAGCGACAGCGCCGTGAGATCGTCGAGTTGGAAAATCGCGCCGGCTGTCTGCCGCGCTTGAACCGTCTGCTGGATCTCGGCCATGGCGGTATATAGATCATTCCGATTCTGGAAGTTAGCAAATCCACCGACTTTCGAATCGCTCCGCAATGGAGGAAGAGGGCCGAGTGCAGGATCGTGGAACAATTTTCTGAACGCATCCACTGTACGCTCAAGCGAGTCAGCCTCCGCTACGTTGTCGGTATCGAGTGGGGCGACGCCATCGAGTGGACGTTGATTCGACGTCGCACGAATCAACAGTTCTGCACTTGCCGGACCATACCGGGAATCAATCGTATGGATCAGTTCTTGGACCGCCAGGGAATCCACGATCAGCGTAATGGAATGCGAACTCCCGCTCTCCGTAAACCGCGGAATGCCGAACTCTCCTGCTACAAGGGGTTGTCCTTCGATCAGGATGGGCTGTGCCGGTCCATAAAAGAGCCCGGAGATCGCTACCGCATTCGCGTCGCCGGTCGCGCCCAAGCCATAAAGCTGATGAATCTTGGGCGTCGCTCCTTGATCGACGGCAATACCTTTCAAGCCAGTAGATAATTCCAGTAAGGCTGTCCCAATGGTGTCATACTCATCGCGCGCGACCAGCTTGGCCCACTGGTAGCGCGGATCAAGATACACATTTTCTGTTGAACCGCTTGCAAACGGATTCCACGAGGGATTGGCATCATGCGCGGCGATGGCGGCGTCTTCGATGGCGTGAAAGGGATCGAGGCGCTCCAGTTGCGCCGGAGTGGCATTAGAACGCCAGACCGCTGGATCAAACAACACTTCGCTAAAGCGATTGAGCATCGTCCGCATGCGGGCCTCTTCGGCCGACAGCGTGGCCCCATCAGTGCCGCTAAAGAACCCGCTCATGCGCCCACGCCCGGAGCCATTGAAGATATAGGCCTGTGCTACTTGGGCGTCGTGCAGTTCGGTGAATACCGTCGCTAAGTGCCCACCAAGCGAGTAACCCGTCACGTTGATCTTGTTTGCCGGATTGGCGAAGAATGCCTGCAAGGTCGGATCGATGGTCCCGTTCGTCAACTTGCCTTGCCGCAAGTCTGCATAGTACTGCTCCATCGCCATGAGCTGCCCAAACGCAAAGCCCTGCGCCGCGATCTCGCCATCAGCCGCAGCGGTCAGCCCCAACAATCCGTCGGCAAATAGTCCGTCTCGATTCACATCCCCGCCTTCCACAGCGGGCCGAGGCTCCGTGCTCCGGAACGAGAGGGTGTACTTCGTGACTCCGTCTTCAACGTAGCGCATCAACGTGGCGGAGAAGCCGGTGCTGTCGTTGGCATGATGGTCGACGATGTCGTAGGTCGCGAGAAAGCGTTCGGCGAGAGCGGTGGTCATACGAGTCTTGCCGGGCAAGTTACCGTCGGCATCGGGCGAAATCTTGCGAGTATCGTTGCTGCCGTCCAATAAAATGTCTCGCAGAGGACGCCCAGCTAGAAGTTGATCAAGATACGACTCGGCAGCCATCTGCTGCAAAGCGAACGATAACCATGTCGAGATGTCATCTTGACTCATTTTCTAACTCCCGCGTTCTCCGGTGTTGGTTGTAACACCTGGTTTATGAATTGCGCGTCAGTCTTTAATGACTCCTTTGAGCATTTCTGCGCCGTCAGCCACCATACTCCTGTCATGTTTTTCATGAATCCAGTGCGAACATACCCTCGTCTGACTGCAAGCACTTGATTGCCTTGGAGATCGATGACAATGAGTTCACCACCTGCAACTCCAAGCTCTCGATCATGTGGACGAACAATCCCACGCCATGTGTACCCATATCGAGCTCGGGAAGCGGGGACAACATCTTCAGCCACAATGTAAGGAACGCGGACAAATTGACCATCAACCGCTGTTTGGTAAGTTCGACCTGGATGGGCTTTCTCATCCCGATAAAAACGCCGAAATCTCATTCCTTCTTTAATCTTCATCGTCATCGGAACGGGAGTTTCCAAGAATTGATACTTTCCTATGGCAGGTTGCACAAAATATTCTTCGGGGTGATCTCGAACTCCTACTGAATGCCCGTACGGATCTTCCATTGCATATAGGTGTTCGAGTTCATAATCTGTGGGGTTTTCCCGAAGTCGCAGCTGAAGCAATCCTTCCACATTGTCCACCGTCTTGTAGATGAACTCTCCCGCTTCGGTCTTGCAGAGATGGTCGAAGTATTGTTCTGGCGTCATCCCTGGCTTGTAGCCGCTGTCGGCTGGTAGGGGATTGGGAATCTTGATCGCATGGGCAAAGCGCCCTTCTTCGGTCCCGAGCGGATCGGCCGGCTTGAGCTTCAGCGGATCGCAGGCGGAGTCGGTTGGTTTCGGCGGATGACGGGCACAATTCTCTGCCAGTGCTTTCATCGCCCGCTCGAACCGTTGCCCCGGCGTTTCATCTTTGGTGAGGCTTCCCGCCGCACAGCCGGCGATCAGGAGTCCGGCCAGCCCAAAAAGAACAAGTCCACGTGTCCATCGGGAGTTCGTCATGTCAGCGTGCCTCCATTCGAGAAATGGAAGTATTTCTGGATCCGAATCACTGAAAAGTGGCGCACCATACGCCGTGTACTTTCGCCTGTCAAGACCATTGCTCATCATGCGGGAACCGAAACATGACCGAAACAGTGTCAGGAACAGTTTTCTGCCAGAACTTTCCTGGGCCGGCCTTCGCTTCGGATCGTCGAGGCGACTCACACAATGGTTCCTGACACCTTCTTCTTTCTGTAGGCCGTCAGAAAACTGTTCCTGACACTGTTTCTTCAACAATTAGCCGAAGACCCACCAGATCATCATCTTGTAGATTGATCCCGTCCAAATAAGATTCGGCAGCCATTTGCTGCATCGCAAACTCGAACCAAGTCGTTAGGTTAGTTGGCATCGGTCAACTCCTTGAAGCTTTGTTCAAAGTATTTGGTTTTTAGAACCTTACCTATAAACCAATAGGAGAAATCAAAATCCTTATCTCGATTTCGGTAGTTGTAGGAGGGACATGTTCTTCCCGTCATCCACCAGATACCCGTCAGGTTCTTCATGCCTCCGCTGCGGACATAGCCTCGTCTCACTCCCAGCACTTCGTTCGTTTGCAGATCGAGAACAATTAATTCCCCTCCGGCAATTCCCATCTCTCGATCATGAGGGCGCTGAATTCCTCGCCAGGTGAACCCATATCGGCTCTGGCGAACTGATGTAAAATCCCTTTGCATACTATTTAACTTGTGACCGTCATACCCGAAGTACCTTTCAACCTTTGCATCTGGAGGCGGAGAAACATGACGCGATGGATGAACGTTTTTACGCCAAAAGGGTTCGTTCTTGCCCGTTATTGGCATCTCTACATACTGGTAACGCGAGGGGTGTACGAACGCTGCTCCTGGCTCCGTTGCTTCGTAGTTCTCCTGCCCATACGGATCTTCTAATGCATAGAGGTTCTCCAACTCATAATCTGTGGCTTCTTTCCGCGGACGCATCATGTAGAGCCCTTCCACATTGTCCACCGTCTTATAGATGAACTCCCCGGCCTCGGTCTTACAGAGATGGTCGAAGTATTGTTCGGGTGTCATCCCCGGCTTGTAGCCGCTGTCGGCTGGAACGGGATTCGGGATCTTG
>FRDC01000575.1_pt2 | contig 26903 bp, 25 predicted proteins | sample 1106171 | NCBI WGS metagenome assembly FRDC01 (sample SAMEA3930566, study PRJEB13176) | freshwater metagenome | biome: Drinking water system; feature: drinking water; material: water | place: Singapore | collected 2014-12-20 | reverse complement strand
TCGATGCCGACCAGCACGGTGGTCACGCGCGGCGCGGCGCGCGGCCAAGCTCGCGGCGCACGCGCCCCGGCGCGTCGCGGTGCTGCCCTCGCCCCGCCCGGGCGCCGCCGCCGGTGCGCAGATGGCGGCGCGGATGCGCTTCGAAATGGCGCAGGTGTTCAAGAGCCCGGCCTTTTTCGTGCTCATCCTGCTCGGGCTGTTCAACACGACGGTCGCGCTATTCGTGAGCGGCGATCTTTACGGCACGCCGCCGCTGCCACTGACCTTCGCGGTGATCGACGTGATCACGGGCGGCTTTTCGCTGATCCCGATCATCATCGCGGTTTATTATGCCGGCGAACTCGTGTGGCGTGATCGCGAGAAGCGGATGCACGAGATCATCGACGCGAGCGCGCTGCCCAATTGGGCCTATCTCGTCCCCAAGGTCGCCGCCGTCGCCGCCGTGCTGTTCTCGACGCTCGGCCTCGCGATGCTGGCGGGCATCGCCGTGCAGCTGATCCGGGGCCAAACCGATTTGGCGCTCGGCGCTTATATCGGCTGGTTCCTGGTACCGCTCGGCATCTCCATGCTGCTGCTCGCGATCCTGGCGGTGTTCGTCCAGGCGCTGGTGCCGAACAAATATATCGGCTGGGGGGTGATGGTCGTCTATCTCGTCGCGACGATCACGCTCGCCAACATCGGCTTCGAACATCCGCTTTATACCTATAATTCGACCGGCAACGTCCGCCTGTCGGACATGAACGGCGATCGGCTCGGCGGGGCGCTCGCTTGGTGGCTGCGGCTCTATTGGGGCGCGATCGCGCTGATCCTGGCGACGCTCGCGCATCTCTTGTGGCGGCGGGGCACGCAAGTGAGCCTGCGCGCGCGACTGGCGCGGGTGCCGCGGCGGCTGATCGGCGTGCCGGGCGCGGTGATCGGCGCGAGCGCGCTCACCGCGGCGGCGAGCGGGGCGTTCATTTTCTACAACACCAACATCCTCAACGACTATCGCACCCAGCAGGACCGCGAGAAGCAACTCGCCGATTTCGAGCGCAAATATCTCCGCTACGAGCGGCTGAAACAGCCCTCGACCACCGACATCGCGCTTAAGGTCGCGCTGTTCCCGCATGACAAGCGCGCCGAGGCGCAAGGGCGCTATCGGCTGGTGAACGACACCGGCGCCCCGCTTAAGGAACTACACCTGCGGCTGTTCGACCCCAACACCGAATGGCGCGCGCTGAGCGTGCCCGGCGCGCGGCTGACGCGCGACGACAAGGACCATCGCTATCGCATCTATCGCTTCGATCGCCCGCTCGCCCCCGGCGCGGTGCTGCCGGTCGCTTTCGCGACACGGCGCTGGCAGCGCGGCTTCCGCGCCCAGGGCGACGATACGGCGGTCGTCGACAATGGCAGTTTCGTCAACGGTTTCAACATCATGCCGGTGGTGGGCATGAACCGCGACGGGTTGCTGCGCGAGCGCGTCGCGCGCCGCCGCCAGGGGCTCCCCGCCGAGCTCCGCCCCGCCAAGCTCGAAGACCTATCGGCGACCGCGCGCAACTATATCGCCAATGCGAGCTGGGTGCGATCGGACATCACCGTGACCACCGACGCCGATCAGACCCCGATCGCCCCGGGGCGGCGCGTTGCCGACAGCGTGAGCAATGGCCGCCGCACCGCGCGCTTCGTCGCCACCGCGCCGATCCTCGCCTTCTTCTCGATCCAATCGGCGCGTTATGCCGAGCGTTCGGCCGATTTGGGCGGCGGGGTGCGCGGCACGGTCTATTTCGACGCCAAGCATCCCTATAATGTCGATCGCATGCTGAAGGCGATGAAGGCGTCGCTCGATTATTACCGCGCCAATTTCGGCCCCTATCAGTTCGATTACGCGCGGATCATCGAATTTCCGGGCTATCAAAGCTTCGCCCAGGCCTTCGCCGGCACCATCCCTTATTCGGAACGCATCGGCTTCATCGCCGACGCGCGCGACCCCAACGATATCGACTATCCGACCTATATCACCGCGCATGAACTCGGCCATCAATATTGGGCACACCAGCTGATCAGCTCCGATATGCAAGGCGGCACGATGTTGGTGGAAAGCATGGCGCAATATTCGACGCTGATGGTGATGAAGAAACTCTATGGCGAGGACAAGATCCGCCGCTTCCTGAAATATGAGCTCGACAGCTATTTGCGCTCGCGTGGTAGCGAGGCGGTGGAGGAACTGCCACTCGAACGCGTCGAGAACCAGGGCTATATCCATTATCGCAAGGGCGCGGTGGTGCTCTATCTGCTGCAGGACCGGCTCGGCGAGGCGCGGGTGAACCAGATGCTCGCCGCCCTGCTCGATCGCTATCGCTTCAAGGGCGCGCCCTATGCGCGGTCGATCGACTTGGTCGAGGGCTTCGAGCGGCTGGCGCGCGACGATCGCGAGCGGCAATTGGTGAGCGACTTGCTCGAACGCATCACGCTTTATGATTTCAAGGCGGTGGCGGCCAAGGCGCGGCGGTTGCCCGACGGACGCTATGAAACGCTCCTGACCGTTGCGACCGGCAAATTCTACGCCGATGGCGCGGGCAAGGAGACCAAGGCGGCGTTCGATGATCAGGCCGATGTCGGCCTGTTCGCCGCGCGCCCCGGCGACGGCGCGTTCAGCGCGAAGGACGTGCTCGGCTTCGGGCGCCGGCCGCTGCGCCAGGGCGAGCAGCAACTGCGCCTGATCACGGCGCGCAAGCCCGCCTTCGTCGGGGTCGATCCCTATAACAAGTTCATCGATCGCAACCCCGACGATAATGTGATCGCCGTCCAATGATCGTCGCCCCGCTCGGGCGAGGGGCGGGGCGCGGTCGCCAACGGTGCTTGGGCGAAGCGCGGCGCGCTGCTAGGAGCGGCGCGCGATGCTCAATCTCAACGCCATTCTCGTCCGGCTCGGCGGCCGCACCATCATCGACGGGGCGAGCGCCACGCTCCCACCGCGCAGCCGCGTCGGGCTGATCGGCCGCAACGGGGCGGGCAAGACGACCCTCGTCCGCGTGATCGCGGGCGAGCTCGAGCCCGATAGCGGCGCGGTCGAGCTGCCGCGCGGCCACCGGCTCGGGCTGGTCGCGCAGGAAGCCCCGGCGGGCGACGCGACCCCGCTCGAAACCGTGCTCGCCGCCGATCGCGAGCGCGCCGCGCTGCTCGCCGAGGCCGAGACCGCGCAAGACCCCGATCGGCTCGGCGAGATTTGGGACCGGCTGGAGACGATCGACGCCTATGCCGCCCCCGCGCGCGCCGCGAAGATCCTGGTCGGGCTGGGGTTCGACGAGGAGGCGCAGAACCGGCCGCTGGACAGTTTCTCCGGCGGGTGGCGGATGCGCGTCGCGCTCGCCTCGCTTCTGTTCTCGCGCCCCGAGGTGCTGCTGCTCGACGAGCCTTCGAACCATCTCGATCTCGAAGCGGTCATGTGGCTCGAGGATTTCCTGCGCGATTATCCGGCGACGATCCTGATCGTCAGCCACGAGCGCGATTTCCTGAACAATATCGTCGATCACATCCTGCATCTGGAGCGCGGCAAGCTGACGCTCTACCCCGGCACTTATGACGCGTTCGAGCGGCTGCGCGCCGAGCGCCAGGCGCAGCTCGCCTCGGCGCGCGCGCGCCAACAAGCCGAGCGCGCCAAGCTGCAGGATTATATCGCCCGCAACAGCGCGCGCGCCTCCACCGCCAAACAGGCGCAGTCGCGGGTGAAGGCGCTCGCGCGGATGCAGCCGATCGCCGAGCTGATCGACGATCCCAGCCTGTCGTTCGATTTCCCCAGCCCCGATCCGCTGCGCCCGCCGCTGATCACGCTCGATCTCGCCGAAGTGGGCTATGGCGAGACACCGGTGCTGCGCCGGCTCGATCTGCGGATCGATCCCGACGACCGCGTCGCGCTGCTCGGGCGCAACGGCAATGGCAAGACCACGCTCGCCCGGCTGCTCGCCGCGCAGCTGAAGCCGATGGCCGGGAGCATGAACGCCTCGGCGCGGATGAAAGTGGGTTATTTCACCCAATATCAAGTCGAAGAGCTCGATCGCGCCGACACCCCGCTCGAACATATGACGCGCGCGATGCAGGGCGCGACCCCGGCGGCGGTGCGCGCGCAGCTCGGCCGTTTCGGCTTCACCGGCCCCAAGGCGACGACCGAGGTCGGCAAGCTTTCGGGCGGCGAGCGCGCGCGGCTGGCGCTCGCGCTGATCACCCGCGACGCGCCGCATCTGCTGATCCTCGACGAACCGACCAACCATCTCGACGTCGATTCGCGCGAGGCGCTGATCCAGGCGCTCAACGGCTATGAAGGGGCGATGCTGATCGTCAGCCACGATCGCCACATGCTGGAGATGACGGCGGACCGGCTGGTGCTGGTCGACGGCGGCACCGCGCGCGAGTTCGATGGCTCGATCGACGATTATGTCCGCTTCATCCTGAGCGGCGAGAGCGGCGGTGCCAAGCCCAAGGGCGGGCGCAAGGGCGCCGCGCGACCGAACGGCGCGGCGCGGGACGAGGTGAAGGCATTGCGCGCCCGGCTGCGCGCCGCCGAGGCCGAACTCGCGCGGCTCGCCGCCGAGCGCGACGCGATCGACGCCGCGCTCGTCCGCGCGGGCGGGGGCGCGAACGCCGCCGACCAACGCCGCCGCCGCGCCGCGATCGAAGCCGCGATCGCGAGCACCGAGGCCGACTGGCTCGCCGATGGCGACGCGCTCGAAGCGCTGGAGGCGATGGCGGGGTGACTCGCCCTACCCCCGCGGCGGCTGGCGACGGTAGCTGAGCGCCTCGGCCAGATGGAGCCGGGCGATCGACTCGGCGCCCGCCAGATCGGCGATGGTCCGCGCGACGCGCAAGATGCGGGTGAACCCCCGCGCGGACAGCCGCATCGTCTCGGCGGCTTGCGCGAGCAGCGCCTGGCCGCCCGCGTCGAGGGCGGTGTGCGCGTCGAGCAATGGCCCATCGGCCTCGGCATTGGTGCGCGCGGGCGCCTCGGCATAGCGCGCCGTCTGGAGCGCGCGCGCCGCCGCCACCCGCGCGGCGACGGTCGCGGAGGGCTCGGCCGCGGGCGCGCGCAGCAGATCGATCGCGGCGACGGGCGCGACCTCGACATGCAGGTCGATCCGATCGAGCAAGGGTCCCGAGACGCGCGCCTGATACTCGCCCGCGCAGCGCGGCGCGCGCGAGCAAGCGAGCGCGGCGTCGCCCAAATGGCCGCAGCGGCACGGGTTCATCGCCGCGATCAATTGCACGCGCGCCGGGAAGGTGACGTGCGCGTTCGCCCGCGCGACGCTCACCACCCCGGTCTCCAGCGGCTGGCGCAGCGAATCGAGCACCGCGCGCTGGAATTCGGGCAGCTCGTCGAGGAACAACACGCCGAGATGCGCGAGGCTGACCTCGCCGGGCTTGACCTTCAAGCCACCCCCGGTGAGCGCGGCCATCGAGGCCGAATGATGCGGGCTGCGGAACGGCCGCCGCCGCGTGAGCCGCCCGCCTTGCAGCGTGCCCGCGACGCTCGCCACCATCGATACTTCGAGCGCCTCGGTCGAATCGAGCGGCGGCAGGATGCCGGGCAGGCAGGCGGCGAGCAAAGATTTGCCCGCGCCCGGCGGGCCGATCATCAGCAGATTGTGGCCCCCGGCGGCGGCAATCTCGAGCGCGCGCTTGGCGGTCTCCTGGCCTTTCACCTGCGCGAGATCGGGGCCGCCCGCGGCTTCCTCGGCGACGCCGGGCGTGGGCGGCGGCAATTGGCCGTGCCCCTTCAGATGGTTGATCAGCTGGAGCAGATCGGGCGCGGCAACGACATGCCCCCCGCCCCAGGCAGCCTCGGCGCCCTGCGCCTCGGGGCAGATCAGCCCCTTGTCGAGCGCTTGAGCGTGGAGCGCGGCGAGCAGCACCCCGGGCGACGGCGCGATCCGCGCGTCGAGCCCGAGCTCGCCGACCACGACATAATCGGCGAGTTGCTCGGCATCGACCACCCCCATCGCCGCGAGCAGCCCGAGCGCCACGGGGAGATCATAATGCGATCCCTCCTTGGGCAGATCGGCGGGCGAGAGATTGACCGTGATCCTTTTGGGCGGCAGCGCGAGCCCCAGCGCGGCGACGGCGGCGCGGACGCGCTCGCGGCTTTCGGCGACCGCCTTGTCGGCGAGGCCCACGATGAAAAAAGCGGGCAGACCGGGCGCGAGCTGCACCTGCACCTCGACGGGGCGCGCCTCGAGCCCCAGATAAGCAACGGTCGATACGATCGCGACCACGAGCCCCCCTTGCTAAGTCGCCGTTCATAACCCTGGCGTCATGGTGAGCGAAAGCCCCGAGAAAGAACGAAATCCTTGCCCCGCGCCAAAGCCAGTCCCGCCAAACGTACCTTGCTTACCGGAACGGGGGTGGCGCTGATCGTGATTTCGCCGGTGGTGGGCATCATTCCGGGGCCGGGGGGCATTCCCGTGTTCGCGGCGGGGCTCGCGCTCGCGCTGCGCAACTCGGATCGCGCGAAGCGGCTGTTCGTGCGCGCCAAGCGCCGCTGGCCGAAATTGGGCGCGCTCGCCGATTTGGGGCTGCGGCGCGGATCGGCCAAGCGGCGGCGCGCGAAGGCGAAGGCGGGCTAGTCACCGCCCTCCTGCCCCCACTCGGGAAACGCACCGCGTCGCCCCAGCGAAAGCTGGGGCCGCCCGGCCCTGGCGCGCGCGAATAGCTCGAGGCCCCAGCTTTCGCTGGGGCGACGGCTGTTGGGCGATGGGCGACCGCGTCGGCATGGCGCGTCGCGCGTTGACTTGGGCGCCCGCTGCCGCTATGGCCCGCGTCTGATCGGCCGCCCAAGAGGCGGCTTTTTCGATTTAGGGAATGAGTGATGAAGCGGACCTTTCAGCCGAGCAATCTGGTGCGTGCCCGTCGCCACGGCTTCCGCGCGCGGATGGCGACGGTGGGCGGCCGCAACGTGCTGCGCGCCCGCCGCGCGCGCGGCCGCAAGAAGCTGTCGGCCTGACGACGCTCACCAAACGCCGCGATTTCCTGGCGGCGAACCAGGGCAAGCGCGCGCCGATGCCCGGCTTCGTGCTGCTCGCGCGCGATCGGCGCGACGGCGACCGCGCGATGCGCATGGGCTTCACCGTCACCAAGAAGATCGGCGGCGCGGTGGTGCGCAACCGCCTGAAGCGCCGCCTGCGCGCGCTCGCCCGCGAGATTCTGCCCGAACGCGGGCTCGCCGGGCATGATCATGTGCTGATCGGCCGCCAAGACGGGGTCGCGCGCGACTATGCGCTGCTCCGCGCCGAGCTGGTGAAGGCGCTGGGGAAGCTGGCGCGGTGATCGTGACCGGCGCCAACCTCCCGCTACAAGGGCGTCGCCCTGGCGAAGGCCAGGGCCTCCCGCCAGCGGGGCGCGCCATTGGCACGAGGCCCCGGCCTTCGCCGGGGCGACGCTCGACAGGGCATAGGGTGACGACGGCGCGATGACCCGCTTTCTCATCCTCCTCGTCCGCCTCTGGCAGCTCGGCCCCTCGGTCATTCTGCCATCCAGCTGTCGCTACTCTCCTTCCTGTTCGGCCTATGCAATCACCGCGCTTCGCCGCTATGGCGCGCTCAAGGGCTCCTGGCTGGCGGTTCGGCGCATCCTGCGCTGCCATCCCTGGGGCGGGCATGGCTATGATCCGGTGCCCTGATCGCCGGATATCAAGGACGACCGCGTGAAAGAAGAAACTCGTAACCTGGTGCTGTTCGTCGCGATCGCGGCGGTGATCTTGATCGGCTGGCAATTCGTCGTCACGCGCTTCCTGCCGCCCGCGCGCCCGCCGGTCACCAAGATCGCGGGCGGCGAGACCAAGGTGGTGAAAAGCGCCGCCGCCGATCCCGCCGCCGACAGCGCCGCCGCGACCAAGAGCCGCCAGGCGGTGCTCGCCGAAACGCCCCGGGTGCGGATCGACACGCCCTCGCTCCAAGGCTCGATCAATTTGCGCGGGGCGCGGCTCGACGATCTGGTGCTGCTGCGCCACCGCGAGACCATCGCCAAGAATTCACCCTTCGTAAGGCTGCTCTCGCCCTCGGGCGCGCCGCGCGCTTATTTCGCGAGCTGGGGCTGGGCGGGCGACGGCGTGCAGACGCCCGGGCGCGACACCTTGTGGACCGCCGACGCGCCGGTGCTCGCCCCCGGGCGACCGGTAACGCTCAGCACCACCAATGCCCAAGGCTTGCGCTTCCAGCTGCGCTTCACGGTCGATCGCGACTATATGTTCAGCGTCCAGCAATCGGTCGCCAATGCGAGCGGCCGGCCGGTGACGTTGCGCCCCTATGGCCTCATCTCGCGCACCGGGCTGCCGCATGAAATCGATACCTGGACCAATCACGTCGGCCCGGTCGGCGTGTTCGGGCGCGGCGCCAATTACGACATCACTTATCCCAATCTCCAAGGCGAGGGGCCGAGCTTTTGGGCGCGCATCTTCGGCTCGAGCGCCAAGGCGGGGGAGAATTATTTCGATCACAAGGGCGGCTGGCTGGGCTTTGGCGACATCTACTGGCTCACCGCGCTGATCCCCGATCAGCAGGCGCAGGTCCATGCCGGCTTCAAGGGCGCGGGCGACACCTTCCAGGCCGATTACACGCGCGCCCCGGTCACCCTCCCCGCCGGCCGCGCCGCGACCCAGACCAGTCGCTTCTTCGCCGGCGCCAAGGAAGTCGAACTAATCGACGGCTATCAAGACAAGGGCGGAATCGAGAATTTCGACAAGGCGATCGATTGGGGCTGGTTCCGTATCATCGAAAAGCCGATCTTCTATTATCTCGACTTTCTGTCGAAGCTGATCGGCAATTTCGGCGTGGCGATCATCGCGCTCACGATCACCGTGCGCGGGCTGCTCTTCCCGATCGCGCAGCGCCAATTCGCCTCCATGGCGAAGATGAAAGCGGTGCAGCCGAAGATGAAAGCGATTCAAGAGCGCTATGCCGATGACAAGCAGCGCCAGCAGCAGGAAATCATGGCGCTCTACCGCGCCGAAGGGGTGAACCCGCTCGCGGGCTGTCTGCCGGTGCTGCTGCAGATTCCGATCATGTACGCGCTCTACAAGGTGCTGCTGCTGACGATCGAGATGCGCCACCAGCCTTTCGCCTTGTGGATCCGCGATTTGTCCGCGCCCGATCCGCTGACCCCGATCAATTTGTTCGGGCTGCTGCCCTTCACGCCCCCGGCGGTGATCGCGATCGGCATCATTCCGATCCTGCTCGGCGTTTCGATGTATTACCAGTTCAAGCTCAACCCCGCGCCGATGGACGAAGCGCAAAAGCAAGTCTTCGCGATCATGCCCTGGATGCTGATGTTCGTGATGGCGCCCTTCGCGGTCGGCCTGCAGCTTTATTGGATCACCTCGAACGTGCTCACCATCCTCCAGCAGCGGCTGCTCTATGCGCGGCATCCGGAGATGTTGGCGCCGGTCAAATGAGTTTTTCGGACGAAGCGCTGGAGACGGCGCGCAAGATTTTCGCGGGGCCGATCACCTTTTTGCGCTCGGCCCCAAGCCTCGAATTCCTGCCCGATCCGATCGCGCCCGAAATCGCTTTCGCGGGGCGATCGAACGTCGGCAAATCCTCGCTGCTCAACGCCTTGTGCGGGCGGAATGCCCTGGCGCGCACCTCGAACACGCCGGGGCGCACGCAGGAGCTCAATTTCTTCGACGTCGGCGCGGAGGGGCCGCTGCTGCGGCTGGTCGACATGCCCGGCTATGGCTTCGCCAAGGCGCCGCCCGCGATCGTCAAGAAATGGCGCTATCTGGTCAATGATTTCCTGCGCGGGCGCGCGGTGCTCAAGCGCACTTTGGTGCTGATCGACGCGCGCCACGGCGTGAAGCCGGTCGACCGCGAGATGCTCGACATGCTCGATAAAGCGGCGGTGAGCTATCATCTGGTGCTCACCAAGGCCGACAAGATCAAGGCGAGCGATCTCGACGCCGTGCTGCGCGCGACGGCGGCCGAGGCGCGCGCGCGCCCGGCGGCGCATCCCGACATCCTCGCCACCTCGAGCGAGAAGGGGATGGGCATTGCCGAGCTGCGCGCGGCGGTGATCGAGGCGGTCGACCCGGCGCTGTTGGGCTAGCGCCGTTTGCGATCACACCGGTTCGCTCCTCCCCTGTAAGGGGAGTTCCGGGTCGGATCGTCCCCCGGACGATCCTAAGCCGTGCGGGGCACGGTTTACCCGGAACTGGCAGCCGCGCGAGCGGCTGACGGAGGGGTGTCCCCAGCAGTTCGAGGGCGACACCCCTCCACCATTCGCTGCGCGAATGGTCCCCCTCCCCCCTTGGGGGAGGAGCTTATTGCCCCAAGCCATTGGTTCGGTGTGATCACGAGCAGCTCTAGGCCGGGTCCGACTCCCGCCTAGCGCCGGCCGCCGCCGTGGAAGCCCCCGAAGCCGCCGTGGAAGCCGCCGAACCCGCCGTGGAAGCCCCCGAAGCCGCCGCCGTGGAAGCCGCCGACATTGAAGCCCCCGCCAAAGCCGCCACCGCGGAAGCCCGAGCCGCCACCAAAGCCGCCCGAATAGCCCCGGAACGCCGGCGCCGCCGCGCGATAGCCGCCGAAGCCGCGCACCCCGCCCACGGTCGCGCCGCCGCCGACGAAGCCCGCCCCCGCCGGGCGCGGCGCGCCACGAAAGCCGAAGCGATCGAAGCGCGCGCCGCCGGGGCCGCCGCTGAAACCCACCCGATCGAAGCCGCGCGTCACGATCCGCTGGTTGTAGACATTGGTGATATGGACGTTGTTGAAGTGATAGACCGCGCGATTGTAAAAGAAATGCGATCCCGCCCAATAGCCGCCCAAAAAGCCTAGGCCGAAATAGCCGAAGCCATAATTGATCCCGCCATACCAGCCGATCGTCGGCCCCCAAAAGGCCGGGTGGAAATAATAATAGCCATCGTCATAGCCCCACCAGGCGGGCGTATAGAGATAGCCGGGGCGCGGCGCGAGCGTCCACATGCCGGCGACCCAATAATATTGCTGGGCGCCCGCGTCCCACGCCCAATAGCCCGGCGTCCAGACATAATCGGGGCCCGGAATTTCGGGCGGTTGCTCGTCGCGCAAGGGCGGCGGCGGCAGCTGGGTCTGGACGATCGGCTGGCTCTGGGGGAGCGTCGCGGGATCGACTTGCGCGGGGTCGAGCGGCTGCGGCGGCTGAGCGGCGGCACCCGGCGCGGCGTCGGGATAAGCGGCGTCGGGATAAGCGGTCTGCGCGGCCACGGGGGCGGCCAAAATGGTCGCGATGGGGCCCGCGAGCGCGAGCGCCAGGGCAATGCGCGAACGGATCATCGAACGTCTCCTTGACTAAACTCTTGTGCAAGCAACTACGTTTCGGCGGCTGAACTTCGACTGACTCTTCATATTATATTAAGGTAATCCCTTGGTCATCTTGCGCGGCGTGAAGCGCGGTTGCTTGGCGCGGCGCGGCCCGCTAAGCCCGCCCCATGAAGCTGATCATCGGCAACAAGGCCTATTCCTCCTGGTCGCTGCGCGGCTGGCTCGCGTGCAAGCAATCGGGGCTGGTGTTCGAGGAAGCGGTGGTGCCGCTTTACGACGCCGATTGGGATCAGCGCCGCCAGGGCGACGAATTCGCGCCCTCGAGCGGCAAGGTGCCGGTGCTGTGGGACGGCGAGGCGGTGGTGTGGGACAGCCTCGCCATCATCGAATATCTGAACGAAAAATCGGGCGGTGACCGGTTCTGGCCCGAGGATTCGTCCGCGCGCGCGATGGCGCGATCGATGGCGGCGGAAATGCATTCGGGTTTCGCCGCCTTGCGCCGCGATTGCCCGATGAACATCCGCCAGGCCTTCCCGCCGCGCCAGCAGAGCGCCGAAGTGCTCGCCGATCTGCAACGGATCATGGAGCTATGGGCGCAGGCGCGCGCCCGCTATGGCGGCGACGGCGCGTTTCTGTTCGGCAAATTCGGCGCGGCGGACATCATGTACGCGCCGGTGTGCACGCGTATCGTCACTTGGTCGCTGCCGATCGCCCGCTTCGCCCCCGCTTATATCGACGCGGTGCTCCACCACCCCTTCATGCAGGATTGGATCGCGGCGGCGCAGGAAGAGGAATGGGTGATCGAAAAGTTCGACGCGCCGGTGCGGGCTTAAGCGAGCCCGTCGCGCTTTCGCCTCGGACGCAGTCGGCCAATGCCCCTTGCTGCACCATGCCATGACCGTATTTCGAAACGGCGGACCGCTCGCTCAGCGTCGGCGCTTCCGGCACGCGCTGCCCGCACGAGCCAATAGCGATAGCCGATAAGATCGCGGCGGTTGAAACAGCTTATCGCCATATTCTCCGCCGCGCGAACCGAACCTTGGCGATAGGCGCGAAGATACAGACCAGCCGGGCTCGCGGGATTGGCCAAAGAGCCCATTTCGGAGCGCCTATCCTGCCCGGAACACCAGTCCGCGAGATCGGTCATCGCGTCCCTATCCCCGCGCGTTGCCAGAGCGCGAATTTTCGGCAGCCAGGTGCCGATCTGGCGATTGAAGCGGGTATCGAGGGCGATGGCGTAAAGCCGCTCGTTACGCGGCGATTTAATGCCGGCCTCATCCGTCATTTGATCCGCTCGCTCGGATAAGGCGTGCCGTCCTTGTGGAAATAACCCTCGGCGCTGAACGTCATGTCGATGTCCGAATAGCTGCCGCCGCCGTCGCGATCGCCGGCGGAGATGGCGACGAACACCGCGTCCTGCTCGCTGCGGTTCACCAGATGATGCCCGTTCGCCACGCCCTTGGGCCAGGCGGCGACATCGCCCGCGCGCAGCAAAGTCTCGCCGCCGTCCTCGATCAGCACCGCCTCGCCCGCGAGCATCACCAGCAATTCGTCCTCAGCCTCATGCCAGTGGCGCTGCGACGACCAGGCGCCGGGCTTCAGCACGACATGGCTCGCGCCCAATTCGGTGAGCCCGCCCGCCGGCGCCAGACGCCGCCACCAGCGGCCGGCGACGGCTTCGTCGAAGGGCGACGGATAGCCGGTCGCGTTGCTCGGGGGGATTGATGCGAGGTCGAGCTTGGGCAAGGGACATCCTCCTATGACCCATTTGCCCGATCCCGTCGCGCTCACCAAGGCCCTGATCGCGTGCGAGAGCGTGACACCCGCGCGCGGCGCGGTGTTCGACGTGTTGGAGGCCGCCCTCGCCCCGCTCGGTTTCGCGGTCGAACGCTTCGTCGAAGGCGCGGCGCCCGATGGGCCGGTCGAAAATCTGCTCGCGGTGCGGCGCGCGCCGGGCCGGCATTTCGCCTTCGCCGGACATCTCGACGTGGTGCCGCCGGGCGCGGGCTGGACGCATGGCGCGTTCGATCCGGTCGAGGCGGGCGGGCTGCTCCATGGGCGCGGCGCGGTGGACATGAAGGGCGCGATCGCCGCTTTCGTCGCCGCCGCCGCGCGCGTGCCGGCCGAGGCGGGGACGCTCAGCCTGATCGTCACCGGCGACGAGGAAGGGCCGGCGGTGTACGGTACCCGCGCATTGATGGCGCGCATGGCCGAGCGCGGGATCGCGCCCGATGCTTGCCTGGTCGGCGAGCCCACCTCGGTCAACCGGCTGGGCGACATGGTGAAAATCGGCCGGCGCGGATCGGTGAACATCTGGATCGAGGTGCCGGGGCGCCAGGGCCATGTCGCTTATCCGCATCTGGCGGACAATCCGGTCCCGAAGCTCGTCCGCGCGCTCGCGGCGCTCGATGCGCTGGTGCTGGACGAAGGGACCGACTGGTTCCAGCCCTCCAATCTGGAGATTACCGAGCTCGAGGTGGGCAACCCGGCGACCAACGTCATCCCGGCGCGGGCACGCGCCCGCCTCGCGATCCGGTTCAACGACCGGCACCGGGGCGATGCGCTCGCGGAACGGGTGACGGCGATCGTCCACGCTCATGCGCCCGAGGCGATCGTCACCCCGCGCGTCTCGGGCGAAGCCTTCCTCACCCCGCCGGGCGCGCTCTCGACGCTGGTGAGCGACGCGATCGCGGCGCGGACCGGCGCGGCGCCCGAACTCTCGACGAGCGGCGGCACCTCCGACGCGCGTTTCCTCGCCGCGCTCTGCCCGGTGGTCGAATTCGGGCTGGTCAACGCGACCATGCACAAGCTCGACGAGGCGGTCGCGGTCGAGGATCTGCGGCTGCTGACCGCGATCTACGAAGACATCGCCCGGCGCGCGTTCAACGAAAGCCGCGGCGCGACAGATCGATGATCATCGCGACCAGCACGATCACCCCGCCCCCCGCGCCGATCAGCACCGCGGGCAGGGGATCGGCGGTGACCGTGACGCGGAAAGGCAGCACCCAGGGAAACCAATCGGCCTGATGGGTGCGCGTGATCGCGACCGCCAGCGCGACGAGCGTGCCGCCGATACCGACCGCGAGCGGCACCACGAAATTGCCGAAGCGCAGCGCCGCCCATAGCTGCAGCACGGCCATCAACAGCCCCGCCGCGAGCACTTGCCCCAGCTGGAGGCCCCAGGCGCTCCAGGGGAGCGCCCCGACCGGCATCCGCCCGCTGATCGCCCCGCCCAGCGCCGCGCCGGCGATCGCGAACGCCAGCATCAACAGCGTCATCACAGCGGCGGCGGCGAGCACCGCCAGCGCCTTGGCGGCGAAGATCCGCCACCGCGCGATCGGCAGCGCGAGCAGATGGTCCCAGCCCCGCCCGCGATATTCGATCTGCGCGACCAAGGTCGTGAACGCGGCGAGGCACATCGGCAGCAGGAACAGCGTCCATAGCGGCAGCGCGAATTGGCCGACGATACTCGCCCAGCTCGACGCGCGGCGGTTGGTCGCCATGGCGAGCGCCGCGAGCAGCCCCGGCAGCGCCGGCGCGAGCAGCGCGAAGAGCAACGCGAGCGAGCCGCCGAGCTTGCGCCATTCGGTGCGGAGCAGCGCGATCATGCCGCCAGCACCCCGCTCTGCCGGTATATTTGTTCGAGCGTGCGCGGCTCGGGCGTGATCGCGAACACCGCGATCCCCGCGCCGACCAGCGCGCCATTGGCGCGCGCGGCGAGCGGGGCGACCTGGTCTTGCGCCGGGCAGACCAGATGCAGCGCACCGGCGTCGATCACCTCGGCCTGGAGCCCCATCCCACCCAGCAACGCCACCCCCCGCGCGGCGTGATCCAGATCGAACCGCACCCGGCGCGCGCCGCCGGTGAGCGCGGCGATATCCGCCTGGAGCACCAGCCGCCCGCCGCGCATCAGCCCGATGATCGTCGCGACGCGCTCCACCTCGGCGAGCAAATGGCTGGAGACGAAGATGGTCGCGCCGATGCGATGGGGCAGCGCGCGGATCAAATCGCGCATCGCGATGATGCCATCGGGGTCGAGGCCATTGGTCGGCTCGTCGAGCAGCAACAAGCGCGGCGCGCCGAGCAACGCCCGGGCGAGCGCCAAGCGCTGCTTCATGCCGAGCGAATAGCCCGCCACGCGTCGCTCGGCGGCGTGGCGCAGCTCGACCACCTCGAGCACCCGGTCGATTTCGCGCCGGGGCAAGCCGAGCAAGGTCTGGGTCAGGCCGAGATTGGCGCGGCCCGAGAGATGATCGTAAAGGCTGGGGCTCTCGACGAAGGCGCCCACCCCGCGCAACGCGGCGATACGATCGGCGGCGAGATCGACGCCCAACAGCCGGACCTGCCCGGCATCGGCGCGGAGCAGGCCGAGCAGCAGCCGCATCGTCGTCGTCTTGCCGGCGCCATTGGGGCCGAGAAAGCCGTAGATGCTCCCCATCGGCACCCGCAGGGACACGCCCTCCACCGCCAGCCGCCCGCCAAAGCCTTTGCTGAGCCCTAATGTTTCGATCGCGAGCATGCGCTCTGGGTAGCGCCGCCCAGATCGGGTCGCTAGCGCGATTTCCAGGCAGGCGGGATTAGAGCGATTTCCAGGCAGGTGGAATCACCTGCCGACTCGGAAATCACGGCAAATCAACGATCTAGAGCGGCGATCCGATGCAATCGGATCGGAAACCGCTCTTGCCGCAGGCGCGCAATTCGCGACGAGCGACGATCTGAAGCGGCGATCCGAGGCGTCGGTTCGGCAACGGGCGCCCGGCGTCGCGGCGCTTTCATGCTTGCTCCGCGCTTCGCCGGGTGGAGAAAAACCCGCTTCGCCGAGCGCCAAAGCGGGCCCCCGCGCGGCGTCGCTACTTCGCGAACACCCCGCAGGCGACGCGCCCGCCGCTGTTGCCCGAAGGGTCGGTCATCAGATCGTCGCGCCCGGCGTGGACGACCAGCGCCGCGCCATCGGCATCGAGCAGCCCGGCGAGCGTCGCCTTGGGGATCACCGCGCCGATCGTCCCGCGCGCGTCCTTGCCGATCAACAGGTTCGGCAGATCGCCCTCGTGCGGCCCGGCCGGGTTCATCGAGCCATGCTTGGTGCCGAGCGGATTCCAATGCCCGCCGGCGGTCGCGAAATCGGGGGCGTCGCATTGGCCGACGGTGTGGATATGCGCGCCATGCTGCCCCTCGGGCAGGCCGCGCACGTCGACCGTGACGCGCAGGCCCTGCTTCACCTCGCGCGCGGTCGCGCGGCCGACTTGCTTGCCGTCGGGCGCGCGCAGGATCGCGGTCGCGACTTCGGGCGCGGGCTTGCGCGCGGCGAACGCGGCGGCGGAGAGGGTCAAGCCCAGGGCGGTGGCGATCATCAGCATGCGCATCGTCATTCTCCTTGCACCTGTGGCGACGGCGCCGGCGCGGGGGCGTCCGCGATGGTCACCGTCTTCAGATTCATGAATTCATGCATCCCCCAGGGGCCGAGCTCGCGGCCATGGCCCGAACGCTTGACCCCGCCAAAGGCCGCCTCGGGGGTGGAGGCGAGCATTTGGTTCACCGCCGTCATCCCTGCCTCCAGATCGCGCACGAAGCGCGCCTGCTCGGCGGCGTCGTTGGTCCATACCGACGAGCCGAGGCCGAAGGGCACGTCATTGGCGAGCGCGATCGCCTCGTCGATATCGGCCACGCGGAACAGCATCGCGACCGGGCCGAACAGCTCCTCTTGCGCGATCGGGTCGCGCGGCGGCACGTCGGTCAGCACGCCGGGGGCCAGGAACGCGCCTTTGCCCGGCAGCGCCTCGCCGCCCGCGAGCCGGGCGCCCGCCGCCTGGAAGCGCGCGAGCTGCGCGACCACCGTGTCGCGCTGTTCGGCGCTCGACAAGGGGCCGAGGTCGACGCTCTCGTCGGTCGGATCGCCGACCTTGGCGGCGCGCATCGCCTCGGTGAAACGCTCGGCGAACGCGTCGTAAATCTCGGCATGGACGATCATCCGCTTGGCGCAGATGCAGCTTTGCCCGGCATTTTGCAGCCGCGCCGTGACCGCCGTCTTCACCGCGCGGTCGAGATCGGCCGAGGGCATCACGATGAACGGGTCCGACCCGCCGAGTTCGAGCACGACTTTCTTCAGCGCCGACCCCGCCGCCGCCGCGACCTTGGCGCCCGCCTCCTCCGAACCGGTGAGCGTCACCGCCGCGATCCGCGGATCGGCGATGAGCGGCGCAACCGCACCCGCGCGGATCGCCAAATTCTGGAACAGGCCCGCGGGCGCCCCCGCCGCCGCCACCATTTCCTCGATCGCGCTCGCGCAGCCTTGGGTCAGCGAAGCGTGTTTGAGCAGGCCGACATTGCCCGCCATGATCGCCGGCGCCAGGAAGCGCACCACCTGCCAATAAGGGAAGTTCCAGGGCATCACCGCGAGCACCGGGCCGATCGGCAGCCAGACTTGGCGCACCCGCGCCGCGCCCACGCTCGGCACCTCGATTTCGCGGAGCATCGCCGGGCCATGCTGCGCATAATAGCGCAAGCCGGCCGCGCATTTTTCCACCTCGGCGCGCGCGCTTTTCAGGGTCTTGCCCATTTCGGTGGTCGCCAGCCGCGCGAGCCGTTCGCGGTGGCGATCGAATTCCTCGGCGATCGCCTCGAGCAGCGCGGCGCGCGCCTCGAGCGGGGTCAGCCGCCAGTCGCGAAACGCCGCCGCCGCGCGCGCGACGGCGGCCTCGACTTGGTCGGCGGTCATTTCGGGGATGGTGTGCGCAGGCGCGCCGGTGGCGGGATCGATCGACTGGAACATGGCTATCTCCGCGGTTGCGCGCCTGTTTGCGCGGGCGCCGCGCCCCGCGCAAGGGCGCCGCTCTCTTGACCCCCCTCGCCCGCCTGCCCCATAGCGAGGCCATGGATGGCGCGACACCGGTCAACGAAATGGCGTTCGAAAACGCCCTGAAGGAATTGGAGCAAATCGTCGGGCGGCTGGAAAGCGGCGACGAAGCGCTCGACACGTCGATCGCGCTTTACGAGCGGGCGAGCCAGTTGCGCCAGCGTTGCGCCGAACGGCTCGATGCGGCACAGGCGCGGATCGAGGCGATCCGCCTCGATGCCGAAGGCCGCGCCGCCGGCACCACCTCTTTTGCAGCGAGCTGACACCGCGATGGGCGATGCCACCACGATGCTGACCGCGGCGCTCGGCGAAGTTTCCGCCGATATCGATCGCCGGTTCGATCTGTTGCTTCAAATCCCCGACGATCCGCGCGCCGATCTCTATCGCGCGATGCGCCACGCCGCGATCGGCGGGGGCAAAAGGCTGCGCCCGCTGCTGGTCGCCGCCACCGCGCGGCTGTTCGGCGTCGATCGCGATTGCGCGGGGCGCGCGGGGCTCGCGATCGAGTGCATCCATGTCTATTCGCTGATCCACGACGATCTGCCGGCGATGGACGATGACGATCTGCGCCGCGGCAAGCCGACCGTTCACCGCGCCTTCGACGAGGCGACGGCGATCCTAGCGGGCGATTGCCTGCACGCGCTCGCCTTCGAAGTGCTCGCCGATCCCGCGACCCACTCCGATCCCTTCGTGCGCGCCGAACTGGTGTTCGATCTGGCGCGCGCCGCCGGCCCCGCCGGCATGGCGGGCGGGCAGATGATGGACATCGAGGCCGAGAAGGCAAGCTTCGACCTGCCGACGATCACCCGGCTGCAGGCGCTCAAGACCGGCGCGCTGATCGCGAGTTCGGTCGAGGCGGGCGCGATCCTGGGCCGGGTGCCGGCGGAAGGACGCACGGGCCTGCGCGGCTATGCGCGCGACGTCGGCCTCGCCTTCCAGATCGCCGATGATCTGCTCGACCATGAAGGCGACGAGACCAAAATGGGCAAGCGCGTCGGCAAGGACGAGGCGCAGGGCAAGGAGACCTTCCTTACCCTGCTCGGCGTCGACCGCGCGCGCGAACAGGCGCGGCTGCTGGTCGATCAATCGATCGCGCATCTGAAGAATTTCGGGCCCGAGGCGGATTTGCTGCGCGACATCGCGCGGTTCATTTTGGAACGCGATCGGTAATTTCGGCTCACGCGAAGACGCAAAGCCGCGAAGCAGCCGGAATTCTTGGCGTCTTCGCGTCTTTGCGTGAGAATGAATGGAAGGCCCGGCGCCTTCTTCGAGCGTATCGAATTAGCCTAACCCCGGATCAAGTCCGGGGCGATGACGGCCTTTGATCACTGCCCCCGCCGAGCGTCACCCCGGACTTGGTCCGGGGTCCACCGAGGCGCTGGTCCTGCGAACGAATTGCCTGGAACAAAGGTGGATGCCGGACCAAGTCCGGCATGACGCTTCTATTGCGGGTTGCGATGGGCATTAGACGGCGTCATCGCCCTTCTTCGCGCCTTCGTGTCTTCGTGCGAGAAAAAACTGCTTCACACCCCCGCCCCATTCTTGTCCGCCACTCGCGCCTCGAGTTCGGCCACCCGCGCGAGCAATTTCTCCTCGAGCTGGTAAATATCGGTCAGCTCGGTCACCGCATTCTTCTCTTCGTCCCGCCCCACGAACGTCCCCACATAGCGCGTCGTCGGGCTGTTGAAATAGAGCCGCGCGAGCGTCTTGCGGTTGTTGTCGTCGAGCAGCACCGCGCAATAGCTCCGCTGATCGCGGATCGCGACGCGCTTGGGCGAGACGACGCGCGAGCAGATCGCTTGCACGATGCGATAGCCGGCGATTTCGTCCTCGGTGGTGACGATCGCCTCCTCGTCCGCGTCGGCGGCGGGCGCGCCCGGTACCGGCACCGGCGGCGGGTTGGAGGCGGCGAGCGCCGAGGTCAGCCGCTCGTTGACCAGATCGCGGACCAATTCGGCGATCGAGGCGACGAGATGCGCCTGGAAGCGGTCCTTCACCGCCGCGGTCAATTTGCCCTGATGCAGCTTGCCCGCCATCAGCTTCACGAATTCTTCGGAGGGCTGGGCGAATTCCTTGCGCAATTCCTCGCGCAGCAGGGATTGCAGCTTCAGCCGCTCGGCCTCCTCGACGATGCGATCGATGTCGAAGGCGTGGCGGGTGAAGAGTTCGAGCGTCGCCGGATCGCTGCGGCGGATGGCGTCGATCGAAAAAGTGTAGAAAGGCCGATCGTCCATCTTGTTCGGCTGGTTGATGTCCGAATAGAATTTATAGACGACGCCATTGGTGAGGATCGCCACCCGCGCTTCCGTCACGCTGAAATAGCGATAAAGCTGCCCGGCATGGTTGAGGTCGAGCTCGACGCTCGCCGGCTTGCATTCGACGAGCATCGCCAGCCGTCCATCGAGGCACAAGGCATAATCGACCTTCTCGCCGCGCTTGGTGCCGACGTCGGCGCTGAATTCCGGGATCACCTCGGCCGGGTTGAACACGTCGTAGCCGAGCGCCTGGAGGAAGGGCATCACCAGCGCGGTCTTGGCGGCTTCTTCGGTGAGCAATAATTCGCGGTGCTGCGCGGTGCGTTTTTCGAGTTCGGCCAGTCGCGTCGCCAGATCCATGCTTGCCCCCTTTTGCGTTTTCGCAAGTCTAGCCGGGGGAGCGGCGGGCGAGGGAAGTTACATCGGTGTAACGGTCTTGGCTTCTTGGCACTTTGGCCTGCCCGTCGGCCGGGCGAAAGCCGGGGCTTGGCTGCCTTGGCGGCGGAAGAAGAAGCCGAGCCCCGGGTCAAGCCCGGGGCGACGGACGGATATGATCGCCGGCGCTCAAGGCTGCGTCCCCAGCAAATAAAGCTGGCGCAGCGTGTCGATCGGCTTGAGGCCGTCCTCGGCTTCGTAATGCCAGAAGGTCCAGCCGTTGCACGCGGGCGCGCCCTGGAGCGCGGCGCCGAGCTTGTGGATCGAGCCCTCGCCGCCATCGCTGGCGAGCGAGCCATCGGCGCGAACCGTCGCGAAAAAGCGCCGCTTGGCGTCGGTGAGCACCGCGCCGGGCGCGAGCATACCGCATTCGACGATCGTGCCGAAGGCGACGCGCGGCGCCTGGCGCGGGCTCTGCATCGTCACCAAAGCCGATTCATCGAGCGGCAGCGCGGCGGCGATCCGTTCGCGCGCGGCGGCGCAATAGGCATCCTCGCGCTCGATCCCGATCCAGCGCCGTCCGAGCCGCTTCGCCACCGCGCCCGTGGTGCCGGTGCCGAAGAAAGGATCGAGCACCACGTCCCCCGGACGCGTGCACGCCAGCAGCACGCGGTAGAGCAAAGCCTCGGGCTTTTGCGTCGGATGGACTTTCACCCCATCCTTCTTCAACCGTTCCTGCCCGCCGCAGATCGGGAATTCCCAATCGCTGCGCATCTGCAATTCGTCGTTCAACGTCTTCAGGCTGCGATAGTTGAACGTATAGCGCGCCTTCTCCCCCATCGCCGCCCAGATCAGCGTTTCATGCGCGTTGGTGAAGCGCGTGCCCTTGAAATTGGGCATCGGATTGGCCTTGCGCCAGACGATGTCGTTCAGGATCCAAAAGCCCAGGTCCTGGACCGCGGCGCCCACGCGGAAGATATTGTGATAGCTGCCGATCACCCAAAGCGTGCCGCTGGGCTTCAGCAGGCGCCGCGCCTCGGCGAGCCAGGCGTGGGTGAAGCGATCATAAGCGGCGAAGGTCGCGAACTTGTCCCAATCATCGGTCACCGCGTCGACGAAGCTACCGTCGGGGCGATGAAGATCGCCACCCAATTGCAGGTTATAGGGCGGATCGGCGAAGATCATGTCGACCGATTTGGCGGGCAGCGCGCGCATTTCGGCGATGCAATCGCCCTGGATCAGCTGGTCGAGCGGCAGCGCGCTCGCCACTGGCCTGATTTTCTCCAGAACACCCATTTTAACCATCCCCTAGCGCGGCGGGATGCATCCGTGGCCGATTTGCGCGCTTCGTCAAGCATTATATGGTTAACGATAAGGACTTAAGAATCCTTAACTTCGCGCGGCGGCGGCGGCATTTCCCACATCTTGAGTCACGGCCTTGTCCACGGCCCCTATTAGCGGTGGGTGTGGCGCGCAGGACTCACAGGAGCAAGGCTTGCGCGCACGGGGCGAAGCTCATCCGGTGGATCGGCGAGGGGCCGTGGCGGGCGAGCGCGTCGAGATGCTCGCGCGTGCCATAGCCCTTGTGGCGCGAGAAGCCATAAGCGGGCCAGCGCGCGCAGGCTTGGCGCATCAGCGCGTCGCGCGCTTCCTTGGCGAGGATCGAGGCGGCCGAGATCGCGGGCTCGGTCGCGTCGCCGCCGACGATCGCGCGCGCCGGCCAGCGCCACTCGTCGCGCCACCGTGCCGGGCTGTGATTGCCGTCGATCCGCACCTCGGCCGGATCGACGCCGAGCGCGGCGACCGCGCGCGTCATCGCGAGCATCGTCGCGGCGAAGATGTTCAGCCGGTCGATCTCGTCGGGCTCGACCCGCGCGATCGCCCAGCGGCAGCGCGCCTTGATGATCGCCTCGAGTTCGGCGCGGCGCGCGGGCGAAAGCTTTTTCGAATCGTTCAGCCCCTCGATCCCGTGCGAGCACAGGATCACCGCCGCCGCCACCACCGGCCCCGCGAGCGGCCCGCGCCCCGCCTCGTCGACGCCGGCGATCATGGCAGGCGCCACGGCGGAAAGCGGCGATTCTCCTCGGCCTGATACAGGCACAGCCGGTTCCCCGCCGGATCGGTGAGCCGCGCCTCGCGCCAGCGCCAGGGTCGATCGACGGGCAAATGATCGAAGATCACCCCGGCGGCCTGCAACCGCGCCACCTCGGCATCCAGATCATCGCATTCGAGGAAGACGGTGGGCGCCGCCGCTTGCTCCAGCGAGAGCGTCGCGCCGCCCGCCGCCTCGAACCGCGCATAATGACCGTCCTCGGTCGCGACGATCTGGCGCAGCCCGAGCGTACGCCAAAACTCGATCGCGCCCGCGCCGAGCGGCAGCGTCACCTGGTTGAGCCGCGTGCCCGGCCCCAGATCGAGCCGCACGCGCGCGTGGCCCATCGGTCCGTGCCCCGCGCCGAGCCCGGGCGCGTCGCGCAGCGCGATCCGCACGAATTGCCGGGCGCGGCCGATCGCCGCGGCGAGCGGCGCGCCAAAGGCGAGATAGGTCGCGATCGCCGAGGCGAGCGTGCAGCCGGTGCCGTGGGTGTGCGGCGTGTCGATCCGCGGGCTTTCCCACCGCGCGACTTCGCCGTCGCGCGTGACGAGCCGATCGACCAGCGTCTCGCCCGCGCCATGCCCGCCCTTCACCAGCAGCGCGGGCGCTGCGCCGAGCACCGCCGCCGCGCCGCCCAGCGCCTCGAACTCGGGCAGATTGGGGGTCACCACCGAGGCGAGCGCCATCAGCCGGCCGAACGCCGCGATCGTCGCGTCATCGGCGAGCGCCGCGCCCGAGGTCGCGACCATCACCGGATCGAACACGATCGGCACGTCGAACGCCGCGAGCGCGTCCGCGACCGCAGCCGCCGTCTCGGCCGCGCCGATCATCCCGATCTTCACCGCATCGACGCCGATGTCGCTCGCCGCCGCCTCGATCTGGGCGAGCACCATCTCGGTCGGCACCGTATGGACCGCGCTGACGCCGAGCGTGTTCTGCGCGGTGATCGCGGTGACGGCGGTCATCGCATGGCCGCCGAGCATCGTCACCGTCTTGATATCGGCCTGAATCCCCGCCCCGCCCCCGCTATCCGAGCCGGCGATGATGAGTATGCGCGGGATCATCGCGCGTGTTTGCGCGCGGTGGAGGCGGGGTGCGTCCGCAGCGCCTTGCCGATCCGCGTCGGCCGATCGACCAGCTCGCCGCCGCAATTGGGGCAAAGCTCGTCGAGCGCATCGGCGCATTCGGCGCAGAAGGTGCATTCGAACGAGCAGATGAACGCGCCGGGATCATCGGCGGGCAGATCGACGCCACAGCGTTCGCAATCGGGGCGCATTTCGAGCATGGGGCCGGTTTAGGGGGTTTGGGGGGAGGGGGGAAGGCTCAGGGCATCACGCGGCGCATGAAGGCGTCGAACCATAGAGAGCTTACGCCGGTTTATCGTTTTTTCGTAAAGTCGGATGAAGCCTTCCGAGTCGGACCGTAGCCTCCTCAAGCCACCTCGCGCACCACCCCGCAAATCCGCTCCACCACCCGCTCGACCTGCTGCGGGTCGTCCCCTTCCGCCATCACCCGGATCACCGGCTCGGTCCCCGAGGGGCGGATCACCAATCGCCCGCGCCCGTAAAGCTCGGCCTCGGCCTCGGCGATGACGGCTTGGACGCGCTCATGCTCCAGCGGCTTGCCGCCCGAAAAGCGCACGTTCTTGAGCAATTGCGGCAGCGGATCGAAGCGGTGGAGCACTTCGCTCGCCGGGCGGCCGGCGCGGACGATTTCCGCCAGCACTTGCAGCGCCGCGACCAGCCCGTCGCCGGTCGTCGCATAATCGCTCAAGATGATGTGCCCCGATTGCTCGCCGCCGACATTGCAGCCGCGCTGGCGCATCGCCTCGAGCACATAGCGGTCGCCGACCTTGGTGCGCACCAGCCCCAGCTCATGGCTCTCCAAATAGCGTTCGAGCCCCAGGTTCGACATCACCGTCGCGACGAGCAGGCCGTTCTTCAGCTGCCCGCGCCGCGCCCAGCCGAGCGCGATCGTTGCCATCAGCTGGTCGCCGTCGATCACCCGGCCATTCTCGTCGACCACGATCAGCCGGTCGGCGTCGCCGTCGAGCGCGATGCCGAGGTCGGCGCCGGCGGCGACCACGCTTTCGCAGAGCATCCCCGGCGCGGTCGAGCCCACCCCGTCGTTGATGTTCTTGCCATTGGGCTCGACCCCGATCGCGACGACATCGGCGCCCAGCTCCCACAGCGCGGAAGGAGCGACCTGATAGGCCGCGCCGTTCGCGCAATCGACGACGATCCGCAGCCCATCGAGCCGCAGGTCGCGCGGGAAAGTGAGCTTGGCGGCATGGGTATAGCGCCCGCGCGCGTCGTCATAACGTTTGGCGCGGCCGATCTCGCCGGCGGGCGCCAAGGGCACCGCGCTATCGATCAACCGCTCGATCGCGAGCTCGTCCTCGTCCGACAGCTTATAGCCGTCGGGGCCGAACAGCTTGATCCCGTTATCGGCGAAGGGGTTGTGGCTCGCGCTGATCATCACCCCCATGTCGGCGCGCATCGATTGGGTGAGCATCGCGACGGCGGGCGTCGGCATCGGCCCGACCAGCACCACGTCCATCCCGACCGCGGTGAAGCCCGCGATCAGCGCCGATTCCAGCATATAGCCCGACAGCCGCGTGTCCTTGCCGATCACCACGCGGTGCTTGTGATCGCCGCGCGCGAAATGCGCGCCGGCGGCCATGCCGACCTGCATCGCCATCGCCGCCGTCATCGGCGCGATGTTGGTGAGCCCGCGGATCCCGTCCGTGCCGAAATATTTTCTTGCCATGCTTCACCACTCAAATTGCTTGCCGCCGCGCGCCAAGCCTGGGCAGGAGGCACGCTTTGCCCTTTAACCGTGCGAGCGCATGTCACAACCCACCCGTATCTTGCTATCCCTAATCTTCGGGCTCGCCGCCGGGATCGCGGCGGCGGCGAGCGGCGGCGCCTGGGTCGCGCCCGCCGCCGACATCGCCCAGCCGATCGGCGCGGCCTGGCTCGCGGGGCTGAAGATGACGATCGTCCCGCTGATCGTCTCGCTGTTGGTGACCGGGATCGCCGCGACCGCCGAGACCGCGCGCTCGGGCCGGCTCGCCGCGCGCGCGCTGGGGCTGTTCATGATGCTGCTGGTGGCGGCGGCCGCGCTCGCCGCGCTCATCATGCCGGCGATCCTGGCGCTGTGGCCGCTCGATCCGGCGGCGGGCGCCGCGTTGCGCCACGCGCTCGCGGGCGCGCAGCCGAGCGGGCCGATGCCGGGCTTCGGCGATTTCATGAAGGCGATCATCCCCACCAACCCGATCGCCGCGGCGGCGAACGACGCGATCCTGCCGCTGATCATCTTTACCATGGCGATGGCCTTCGCGATCACCCGCCTGCCCGAGGAGCAACGGCGGCTGCTGGTGAGCTTTTTCCAGGCATTGGCCGAGGCGATGCTGATCGTGATCAATTGGGTGCTCGCGCTCGCGCCGATCTGGGTGGCGGCGTTGGCGTTCGTGGTCGGCGCGCGCGCGGGGACGGCGGCGGTGGGGGCGCTCGTCCATTATATCGTCACTTATTCGGCGGTGGGGCTGGTGATCGGGCTGCTCGCTTATCCGCTGGTGCTGATCGCGGGGCGGGTGCCGCTCGGCCGCTTCGCGCGCGCGGTGGCGCCGGCGCAGGCGGTCGCGATCTCGACGCAAAGCTCGCTTGCCTCGCTGCCCGCGATGATCAAGGGCGCCGAGGCGCTCGCCCTGCCCAAGCCGGTATCGGGGGTGGTGCTGCCGCTCGCGGTCGCGGTGTTCCGGGTGACCGCGCCGCCGATGAACCTGGCGGTGATCCTCTATATCGCGCATTGGTATGGCTTGGCGCTCAACCCCTGGCAGATCGCCGCGGCGGTGGCGGCGGCGTCGGTGACGACGTTCAGCGGCGTGGGGCTGCCGGGCCAGGTGAGCTATGTCGCCTCGGTCGCGCCGATCGGGCTCGCGATCGGGGTGCCGGTGGAGGCCTTGGGGCTGCTGATCGCGGTGGAGACGATCCCCGATATTTTCCGGACGTGGGGGAATGTGACGATGGACGTCGCGGTGACGGCGGTTCTGTCGCGGGGGGCCGTGG